>SMVA01376277.1_pt1 | contig 17630 bp, 11 predicted proteins | sample 2456451 | NCBI WGS metagenome assembly SMVA01 (sample SAMN11095933, study PRJNA526329) | marine sediment metagenome | biome: Marine sediment; feature: Surficial sediment; material: Deep marine sediment; isolation source: Hadal surficial sediment | place: Pacific Ocean | collected 2014-05 | depth...
GATCAGATTGAAGAGTTGGGCAAACTGGAAGGTGCTGAGATAAATCAGGCGAAAATCGTGCTGGCAAATGAGGCTACGCACCTTTGCCATGGGGCAGATGCCGCAGAATTGGCCGAGAAAACCGCCAGGAGCACTTTCGAGCAAGGTGGCATTGGCGAAGACCTGCCGACAGTCGAAATCAGCCGTGTTGACCTTGAAAAAGGGATTCCAGCCATTAATTTATTCAAGGAAACAGCGCTCGTTAAATCAAATGGTGAAGCAAGACGCCTGATCAAGGGCGGCGGTGCGCGGGTCAATGACGAGAAAGTGACGGATGAAAATCTGGAAATTTCGTCAAAAAACCTGAATGATGACGGTGTAATCAAGCTGTCAGCGGGTAAGAAGCGGCACGTGATTGTTCGGCCCGTCTAAGGCGTTACGTTAATTGAACTACTGGAGACAGAAATGCTTAACAGAGTTGCATTAGGACTTATTGCAAGTGGTATGTTGATGACTGCCCCAATGGCGGCCTATGCCGACCATCACGAGGCTGACGAAGCCCCCGCCGCTGATGCTGCAGAAGAAGTGTCGGTGAACTGCATTGACACCCGTCGGATCAAGTCAACCAGAGCCATTGACAATCAGACCATCATTTTCGATATGCGTGGTGGTACCGATTACAAGATGACCACAGTGAACCGCTGCTCTGGTCTGAAAATGCAGGGCACGATTATTTATTCACCAACGCCTTCCAGCAGACTGTGCGCTATAGACACAATCAAAGTGCCAATAACCACTAGTGGCGGTCTATTTAATACGAGCTTTACCCATTGTCCGATCGACAAAATTGTCGAGTATCAAAAGCCCGAAAAAAAGGTCGAATAGAACAGAGCCAGCGCGGTACCTATAGTTTGTAACGCGTGTACTCATCGTTAAAAAAGAACGCGGAAGGACAGCACAGTAGTGCACCCGCGTTCGCAGCTTAATATCACTGTCCATATCTTACTCATGATCTGACTTCTGTACGACATTACGGATTTTCGTCGAGGGAGTTGCCGGATCGATTGCCAAAAATGCCCTTGATTATCCCTGGGGCAAGTATTGATGCAGTGTTAACGCTGATTTCTGGGTTGGCAACTTCTCCATGCATCTTGAAATCGATGCCAAACACGCCTTCTTGTCCCCCTGCCGTCAAAATGTCGCCAACAATGGGCACGGATCTGATGATGGTATTGATGGTATAGGCCGGAATGATCGTACCTTTAACTTCCAACTTCCCCAAATCATCATACAAACGGCCGCCCATGCGCAATCCAACACTTGGGCCCATAGCGACAGCGTTTTCGAACCGAAGTTCGCCCTGATAAAGAGAAAACCCCAAGTCGAAGCGTTCAAATGAAATGCCGCCGCCACTCATTATGTCCCGGATACCGGTTATTGACGCCAGATTGAGCACCTGCGCCAGGCCAGGAGATTCCACGACCTTGAAATCAGATATCTTTACCCTGCCCTTTGTTGCGCCAGATTCAACGCTGGTGTCGGTTTTGGCCGTGAGAGACATTGTACCGCCATCTGCCCCGCCAAATATTCCCAGAGCACGGATCAATTGGCCTGCATTGTCAGTGTATAAGCTAACGATTGTCTGTTGCGCCTCTGGGATGGAACTGATGGTAAAAGATGATTCATCAGGCAACAACCCAGTGAGGTGAATATCCAGAAGCTTGCTGTCTTCGATGCGTAACAATCCAACAAGATCATGGAATGTGACCTCGCCGTGGGCAAAGGCTTTGTCAAATTGCAGATCGAGTTCGATATTAAACCCTGCGGCGCTATTTGATTCATCAAACAACGTGTCAATAACGGGCCGGAAGTCGATGGCCGTTCCCCCGGCGTGTCCGCTAATGTTCGACCCACCTGCACCAAATTCCAGCGACGCGAACAGGTTGTTGTTGCCGACTTTCAAAACATCCAGATCAATAAACCTCGGCGTGAAACTGAACCCAAATCCAGCGGCACCCCGTGCCGTCAAAGCACTGCTGGTGACATCAAACCGAGTAATGTCGATACCTTCTTCAACGACAGTAAACGAAAAGTCCATCTGGGCAGCGTCTCCCTTTCCCTTCGACCACGACAATGCGTCCACGCCGATTATGGTGTCGCCAAGGTCTAACCGGCCGGTCCCTTCTTCAATGTTCAGACCATTGCCAGCCATATCCAGATCAATGCCGATGCTGCCAGGGAATGGCACAGTGAACCCAAGCGCGCGGGAAAGTTCTGGCGTTGTGGAGCGTCCCTGGAGACGAACGTTGCTGCCATAATCGTCGCCGCGGACAAATTTCTCACTCCAGAATGCCTCAAACACCAGACCGCCAATCTTGATTCCACCCTTGGCTTCCAGATGCTCGGAATCAATTATCAGGTCCATATTACCTTCGGTGATCTCTGTACTGTCAGCCAATATTTTGGTGGAGAACCCCCTGATCTTGCCTCTGATATCGAGGTCCACATCCGAGAAAAGAAGCTTCTGAACCAAAGGGAATTCAACCCTTATGTCTGCCTCACCCGTGCCGCCAAGCAGATCGGGGTCAATGCTGTAGGACTTTGCCACGTTCAATGGTTCATAGGTTGTGATGTAGACAAGATCTGAGACATCGCCGGATGCGTGCGCTGTAACGACGCCTGAATGCGTTTCCTTCACATTCAGGCGATCCAGAACAACGCGTGCATCACGAATGTCGATTTTCATGCCGTTGGCTGGGTCTGCTAGCTCGGCAGTGGCAATCTTCATATCCAGAGTTGCCTCGGTGAAGGTACCCGTGCCCCGGCCTTTGCTGATTGGCGGCATAGGGCGCAAAAAATGGACTTCCAGTCCATCAAAATCCAGATCGGCAGAAAACGTACCCGATGGCAGTGGGTCGCCGGGCACAAAGCCAGGGGCAAGGTTGAAAGAGCCATCCAGCCTGCGAATGACGCCATTGGTCACATTGCGCGCCAGCCAACCGCGCGAGAATGGCTTGAAGGTTATAGGCCAGATGCGTGCAAGGGTCGCGAAGGGCATATTTCGTAGATGCAGATCGATCTGATACCTCTCACCGTCGTCAGCAAGCTCTATGGTGCCCTTCCCGCTCATGGTTGCGTTGCCAAAGGCCAGTCTGTAGTCGTGTAAAGTCAGCTTACCGGCCAATCGGTCCAGTTCTCCAACCAAGTGGCCACTCGAGAGCCCTAGAGGTTGCGCAAACAGGTCTGGTCTATTGGCTCGGCCCTGATGCAATTTCAGATCAAAGGTGACATGTTCGATAAAGAATTGCGGGCCAGCAACAATATTGACTGAGACAGTGATTGGAATATCGATGCCTTCCAAATTCCGCCAAAATCCAAAATTCCGCTGAAATGCAGAGGGCACCACATGATCAATCTTCAAATTGATCGTGGTTCGGTCTACCCGACGGTCATAGGAAAGACCGGCATTTAACGCGCTGATGCCGTCTCTGGATACCAAGTCGCCGCTCAAGGACACAGCGATGCCGGTATCTGTTTTACTTACTTCAAAGTTGGCATCTGTAACGCGCCAGTCTTGGCCCTGCGTCAGGTCCGTGATGGTCAAAATGGCGCGTTCGACACTCACGCGCTTTAGCCGGTCAAGGCCACCCGCCTGGGGTTTGGTCAGTAGCAAACCAATAATCTGCTCAAGGACAGCCTCGTAATTGGCCTCGCCGGTTGCTACTACGCCGAACCCCATGCTGCCGTCTTCGCGGCGCAAAAGTGCCAGTTCGGGGCCGATAATGGTCAAACTGTCTGGCGCCAGGCGCCCTTCTAACAGCCCAGCTGTTTCAAACTCGACTGCCACGCGAGGCAGCCTCGCAATTTCAGTACCCTGGCTATCCTTCAGGCTGAATTCGATGACCTGAAAGTCCAGACCATTGTCCCAGCCCGACCAGGTGAGGATAAAGTCTTCAATGGTGGCTGAATATCCAGGCAGGCTGTCGGCCAATGCGCGTTCGATGGGTGGTTTGATAAACCCCAGTGATATCGGACCCATGAACAGCCGAATGCCGACGATGGCCACAGTCGCGACAATAAGCCCCAACAGAACCAACAACGCCCGCACCAAAATGAATTTCGCCTTCGATAACAACACGTCTTAACTTTCTGGCCACGCCATAGGTTCGCTTGACCGCGTGAAAACAACAAAGCACTCTAGACTGGCTCTCCCGTCTGTTGCACCAAATTTAGTATACAGGAAATCCCATGAGTTATCTGGCCTCGGCCATCAATCCAGAACGCGTCCCGCGGATTTCCGACCCTAAGGGCCTGGTGCGATTGGATGACTTTATGGCCGTGCTATCGGAGGACCATCCTGACCTGTATTCAGCCTTGGCGGCGCCGGCTTTGCGGCCCATATTGGAGGGGATATTTACCAATAGCCCTTTTTTGTCCCAATGCATTGCCAAAGAACCTCAATTCCTGGCGACAATAGTAGAGGTAGGGGTAGAAAAGGCATTAGACCAATTATACTGTCACTTGCGATCTACTTTGCCAAAAATATCAGACACGCCCTCGTTCATGGCCCAATTGCGCATTGCCAAGCGAAAAGTGGCCCTGCTGACAGCTCTTGCCGATCTGGGGGGTATATGGCCTCTGGAAAAAGTGACTACTGCCCTGAGTGAATTTGCCGATATCGCGGTTGATCACACTGTCGCCCACCTGTTGCACCAGGCCATGGGCCGGGGCGATATAGCCTGGCCAGAAGGCCCCGTGTCCGATGCCCCTCTCGATCTCGCACGTCATTGCGGTTATTTCGTGCTGGCTATGGGGAAACTGGGCGCGGCAGAACTCAACTATTCCAGCGATATCGATCTGATCTGTTTTTACGATCTGGATCATGTGGACTTTGTCGGTAGACGGTCAGTGCAGGATTGCATGGTCAGGCTGACTCGAGATTTGGTGAGGATCATGCAAGAGCGAACTGGCGACGGTTATGTCTTTCGCACTGATTTAAGACTGCGTCCAGATGCGGGCGCAACCCCAGCCGCAATGTCGACAGAAGCGGCCGAGATTTATTACGAGAGCCTGGGTCTAAACTGGGAACGATCGGCCATGATCAAAGCGCGCGTCATGGCCGGAGACCTCGAAGCGGGACGGCAATTTCTGGAACGGTTGAAACCCTTTATCTGGCGAAAAAACTTGGATTTTGCGGCGCTGGACGATATTCGGTCAATGAAGGAACGCATCCACGAACATAATGGCCATTCCGACATCAGCGTGGCGGGACAAGATGTAAAACTTGGCCCTGGTGGCATCCGCGAGATCGAATTTTTTGTCCAGTCGCAGCAGCTGACATATGGCGGCCGTATGCCTGAGCTTCGGGATAACCGCACGCTTGTCATGTTGGATATTCTTCAGAAACAGAAATTCATCGATCCATCCACCAGCGAAGCACTCGCGGAGGCCTATCGCTTTTTGCGTCAACTGGAACATCGATTGCAGATGGTGCGGGACGAACAGACCCACGCCATGCCAAGTGCACCAGATCAGATTTCAGCCATTGCGAATTTCATGGCATTTGACGACGTCGAGAAATTTTCTTCGACCATGTTGGCGCATCTACGGACAGTACGAAGACACTTTTTGGGTTTGTTTCCGGGTCGGGACGACGATGAACCGGAACACGAAGATACGCGTTTGCTGTTAGTGACTGATGAAGCCCCTGAACGCAGCAAGCAAGCATTGAAGGATATTGGCTTTGCCGACGTTGATCAGGCAGCGATAATTGTGGCGCGCTGGGCATCGCCACGCTATCGGGCCTGCCGCAGCGAACGTGCGCAAGTGCTATTGGCAGAATTGCTGCCATTGATCCTGCGGTCGCTGGCCAACACATCAGAGCCAGATCAAGCGCTGGTGCGGTTTGACGAGTTTTTGTCGAAATTGCCATCGGGCGTACAGATGTTTTCGTTGTTTCAGTCCAATCCAAAACTGCTTGATCTATTGGCCCAAATTATTGGCAGTGCCCCTGCCCTGTCGGCCATGTTAGGGCGGTCGTCAGCCCTGTTTGATGCCGTATTGGACGCCGGCTTTTTTGAAGATATGCCTGACCAGAAATCATTGCGTCAAAGCCTGAAATTGGCTTTGGGTGATGCGCGAGACTTTCAGGATATTCTTGATGGCACACGTCGTTGGGCCAGTGAGCGCAAATTTCAGGTTGGCGTCAAAACTCTTCAGGGTTCAATGGATGCCGACGAAGGTTTTGCCGCCCACACCGATATTGCCGAAGTAACCCTTGGGGCACTGTATCCAGCGGTATACGAGGCATACAGTGCGCTTCATGGGGTAATCCCTGACAGCCAGATGGCAACCATTGCCATGGGGTCATTCGGCGGGATGGAAACCAGCTTTACGTCGGACCTCGATATGATCTTCGTCTATACGGTACCCGATATGGCGCAGATGTCGGATGGCAAAAAACCATTGTCAGCAAGCCAGTATTATGCGCGGTTAAGTCAGCGTTTCATCAATTCGATTACGGCGCAAACCAGCGAGGGCCGGCTGTATGAAGTCGATATGCGCTTGCGCCCGTCGGGCAATGCCGGGCCCGTCGCTTTGTCACTCGACGCGTTCGACACCTATCAGCAGTCGCAGGCTTGGACCTGGGAACACATGGCCCTGACGCGCGCCCGGGTAATCGGCGCACCCCCTGAACTGCAAAACCAAGTGGAACGGGTCATTAAATCTGCTTTGTGCAAGGAGCGAGACAGGGATCAATTGTTGGTAGATGTGGCCGAGATGCGTGTTCGGTTGACCACTGAATTTGCTGTATCGAGCCCCTGGTCGGTCAAATATGTACGGGGTGGCTTGGTCGATATCGAATTCATTGCGCAATATCTGCAATTGAACCACGCTTTTACCGTTCCCGAGATATTACAACCTCATACCCTGACGGCCCTGCAGCAGTTGAAGAAGACGTCATTACTTAACGAGGCTGATGCCGGGGACCTGATTGAGGCGCTGCAGATGCAAAGTGCGGTGCGCGGATTCATGAGGCAATCTATTGGTTCTGACAGTGACCCCACGGACATTGCATCGGTTGATATGCAGACTGCTTTGGCGCGCACTGCAGGGGCCGAAACTATTGACGTTTTGCAATCTCGATTGATTGCGCATCAGAATCGGGTTTTATCCATCTATACAAGATTGATTAAGACGCCCGCAGATGCCATATCACGGCAAAGTAAATCCGAAGACTAAGTGGAGATAATCATGACCGTCGTACTAATTGAAGGTGACCAGGCCCCCGATTTTTCATTGCCTCGAGATGGGGGAGAAACGATATCTCTGAGCGACTACAAGGGCAAAAAAGTCGTCGTGTATTTTTATCCTAAAGACAGCACCCCTGGCTGCACTACTGAAGCCAATGACTTCACGCGGCTAAAATCGGCATTTGATGCCGCTGGCGTGGAAATCGCAGGCGTATCCCGAGATTCTTTGAAGCGACATGAAAACTTCATCAACAAACAAGACCTGAAGATAGCCCTTCTGTCTGATGAAGAAGGCACCATGACCGATGCCTTTGGCGTGTGGGTCGAAAAAAAGAATTATGGCCGGACCTATATGGGCATCGAACGGTCGACTTTTTTGATTGACGAATCCGGCAAAATCGAACGTATTTGGCGCAAGGTCAGGGTCAAAGGTCATGTCGACGCCGTACTGGCCGCCGCCAAAGGCGAATAGTAACGTCAGTGACGATGGCACCAACACTGAGCGAATTGGCCCGCGACATTTTGTTATGTGCGGACCCCGCCGAAAAAGCTGCAATGGCTCAATCGGTCGCCGTGCGTTGGCGCTTGGGCGACATCGCAGCGGTCGGCCTGCCATGTGCGCCCGTGTCACCTGCGTATGCAGACCGGCCAATTTTAATGCTGCCAAAAGACATGCCGCGTCGCCGTGCCAGTGGCCAACTGCAAAACCGGGTGGCTTTGTTGCATGCGGTCGCCCATATCGAACTCAACGCCATCAATCTGGCATGGGATATTATCTGCCGCTTTGCCTCACCTGATATTCCCGACCAATTTTTTGAAGACTGGGTGCGTGTGGGAGACGAAGAGGCAAAACACTTTTTGCTTGTGCAAAAAAGACTAGAGGAGCTGGGAACCACGTATGGTGATATGCTGGCCCATGACGGTCTGTGGCAAGCTGCCAAGACCACATCACACGACTTAATGGCACGACTGGCCATCGTTCCCCTTGTATTTGAAGCCCGGGGACTGGATGTAACACCAGCCATGATCGCCAAACTCCAACGCGCTGGTGACATGCAGAGTGCGGCTTGTCTGCAGATTATCTATGACGACGAAATTGGCCATGTCGCAATTGGCAAGACTTGGTTCGATTGGTGCTGTTGCCAAAACAAGCTTGAACCCATCTCAACCTGGAAGACCCTGGTAGCGCAACATTTCGCGGGTAAATTGAAACCGCCATTCAATGAAGCCGCGCGAACACAGGCTAATTTTCCACCAGACTATTATCTTATGGAATCTGAAGACGGAAATGAGTATGAACAGACGGCACAACACAACGCCTGACCTGGGATTTCAGCGACTTTATGGCACAATCTAAGTACGACACCTTCGTCCAAGCTTGTTTGGACAAGATAGCCGAGTTATTTGCTCGGCCCCTTGTCGTCCGCCAACGTCAGGCGCTAAATGCCTTCATCAAAACTCACTTGCCCGAACGTCAGGTGCATTTACGAGCCGAAGGCAAAGTTCAATTCTTTACCTTGAGCCCGAATTTTCAGGCCGGTGGGTTGGTGCTTGGATTTGCAGCCGTTTGTTGGGTTGGCATTGCCTCTGCCAGTCTGATCTTGGGTGATACGGTTTTACAAACCCGTGAAGATCAAATCACCGATTTGCACAATGAAAAACAGCAGTTGCAGGCCGAACTACGATACCTGAAAGAAGACGTCGCCGTGCGCACGCAAGCGCTGGAGGACAGGCAGAAATTCGTCGACAATTTATTGGATAGCGTCTTGCCAGGCAGTGACATCGTGGATAGCCCCGCGGACAACCAAATGGCCGGCCCTGGTCCTTCGGAGCAAGATGGCCTCGCGGTCGGCGGGCCCGAAGAGTCCTCTCCAAGCCCCTCGACCGATGATGACGCCGCCAACACGGACGCGCCGGATATGGATGAGCTGAGCGCTCTGAGTATTCGCCAGACAGAAACATTGCACCGCATCGGCAGCTATATAGAGCTGTCCTCAAATCGGATTATCGAAGCGATTGCCAAGACTGGTCTGGATAGCGCCGAATTTATCAATGCCTCGATGGAAATTGATGAAGGTATGGGCGGCCCATTATTGCCGCACCACGCGGCCTTCTCAGAATCAATGGATGCTGATGTGTCCATAACGCAGTTGATGCAAAATAGCCGCCAATTGGACGCACTGCGCGCCACCATCCGCAATGTACCACTCGCCCACCCTGTTATTGACGAGCACTATATTTCCAGTCGTTATGGCGGTCGTCGGGATCCGTTCAAAAAGACTTGGGCTTTCCATGGTGGTATTGACATTGCTGGACATTGGAAATCACCTATTCTGGCATCGGCCAGCGGTGTTGTCACATTCGTTGGGCGCAAAGGTGCCTACGGCCGGATGATAGAGATCGACCATCAGAATGGTTTCCGAACGCGCTATGGGCATTTGGCGACAATTTTGGTAAAAAGAGGCGATTCTGTTGGACTGACCGACAAAATCGGACTGATGGGTAATTCAGGTCGTAGTACTGGCACCCATCTGCACTATGAAATTCGCTATCGCGGAAAACCGCTCAATCCGTCCAAGTTCTTCAAGGCTGCGCAACATGTTCAAACGATCTGAAACCAAAGCTAACAAAACGACAATCAAGGAAGACCCCAAAGTGTCCACAAAAGCTCCCTCCACCGGTTCCCAAACGCCTTCAATCATCGGTTCTGATGTTCGCCTTAAAGGCAATCTCATAACGTCGGGTGAAGTGCAGTTTGATGGTGCTATTGAGGGTGATTTGCAGGCCGGTTCTCTAACCGTTGGTGCCAGCGCAGAAATTTCTGGCAGTATTACAGCCAATACGGTTGTTATTCACGGTAAAGTCAGCGGCACCATTCAGGCCAAGAAAGTACGCCTTGAGGCTGGCTCCAAGGTCATGGGCGACATTCTGCACGAAGATTTGTCCGTCGCCTCTGGTGCCCATATCGAAGGTCATCTGAAGCGCGTTGAAAACGCCACTGGCGCAGCGGCTCGCCCAGCACAGCCTGCTGCTGCCCAACCAACGGCACCCAAGGCTGCTGAATAAGCCATATTGATTGCACTTATTGTAGGTCTTCAACCTCGGTCACAGCCGAGCCATCGACCCGTGCGGCCAAAGCTGCTGCAATAAATTCGTCCAGATCGCCATCCAACACATTTTGAGGTTGTGAGGATTCAACGCCTGTACGCAGGTCCTTGACCATTTGATAGGGCTGTAACACGTAAGACCGAATCTGGTGTCCCCAGCCGATATCGGTTTTCGCCGCGGCTTGGGCCTGGGCCTTCTCTTCCCTGTCCCGCAGCTCGGCTTCGTAGAGGCGGCTTTGCAGCATCTTCATGGCCTCGGCGCGGTTCTTATGCTGGGACCGCTGGTTCTGGCACTGGACAACGATATTGGTTGGGATATGGGTGATGCGGACGGCACTGTCGGTCGTATTGACATGCTGTCCCCCTGCCCCAGATGCCCTGTAGGTATCAATGCGCAGGTCTTTGTCTTCGATGACAATATCGATCGTGTCGTCGATTACGGGATACACGCCAACACTGGCGAAACTGGTGTGGCGCTTGGCGTTAGAATCAAAAGGCGATATCCGGACCAGGCGATGCACGCCAGATTCCGTCTTGAGCCAGCCAAAGGCGTCATCGCCCTTGATCATCAGTGTCGCAGATTTGATGCCCGCTTCTTCGCCTGGGCTTTCTTCGATGACCTCGACCTTATAGCCCTTGCTTTCGGACCAACGCACATACATCCGCAACAGCATGGATGTCCAATCCTGACTTTCGGTTCCACCTGCACCGGCATGGACTTCCAAATAAGTATGGTTGCCGTCTGCTTCCCCCGACAACAACGCCGCGACACGTTTTTCTTCTGCTGTTTTCGCCAGATCGACGAGCGCGACATGCGCTTCATCAAGCATGTCTGTGTCACCTTCATCTTCTGCCATTTCGATCAGCTCTATATGATCGGACATTGTTTGTTCGATGTCACGACAGGCCCCCACAGCATTGGCCAGCATCGTGCGCTCACGCATGATCTTCTGGGCCTCTGCGGGTTTGTCCCAAAGGGTTGGGTCTTCTACGCGGGCGTTAAGTTCGTTCAGGCGTCTGAGGGCGATGTCCCAGTCAAAGAGACCTCCTCAGCAGTTCTAACGACTGCTTGATACTATCAATTTGTGATTGGGTCTCAGCGCGCACAATAATCCTCTTAATACAGTCCACCGGTTCCGACCGGTGCTTGATCATCCATTTGATCTATTTGTATAGAGCCGTCAAGTATCATCCTTGGGCCCTTGGGTTCAGTTCCTGGCTTGAAGGCCTCGAGAATGACATTCTTGTCGTCGGGCGTCGTCGGCAGGCCTGTTTTAACATTCACCCGCACCAAACGAATGCCCGGTGGGATGCGGAACGGCGTCGCGGGGGCATCTGCCAACGCTTCTTTGAAGAAGTCCCGGAAAATAGGCGCGGCAACGCTTGAGCCAGTTTCCTTTTTTCCCAGGCTTTTCGGTTGGTCAAACCCGGCAAACACACCCACAGCCAGATCAGGTGAAAACCCGATGAACCATGTGTCTTGGCTGTCATTTGTTGTGCCTGTCTTGCCGGCCAATGGTTTGCCCACCGCGCGAATGCGCACGCCGGTGCCACGCAGCACTACGCCTTCCAAAAAAGACGTGATCTGGTACGCAGTGCCTGGGTCAATCACCGTTTCACGTCCGTCTTTGACGACGGGCATAGGTTGATCTTCCCAGTTATCGACCAGGCAGGCATCACACGGACGGTCATCAGACCGATAGACAGTGTCACCGCGGCGGTCCTGAATGCGGTCGATCATGGTAGGGGTTATTTTTTTGCCCCCATTCACCAACATCGCATAGGCGGCGGTGATGCGCAGCAACGTCGTTTCAGCGGCCCCCAATGACATCGCCAGTGTCGCGGGCATGTCATCCACAAGACCAAACCGTTTTGCATAGTCGACGATCGGGTCCATGCCAATGCTCTGCGCCAACCGCACAGTCATCAGATTACGCGACTTTTCGATGCCCAGACGCAAGGTCGAGGGACCGTAGAACTTGTTTGAATAGTTGGCTGGCTTCCACTTGCCCTGACCATAACCCTGATCGATCACGAATGGCGCGTCGAGTACGAGATCGGACGGCGTATAGCCTTGGTCCAATGCCGCTGCATAGACAAAGGGTTTAAACGCCGAGCCCGGTTGTCGCTTTGCTTGCGTGGCCCGGTTGAACTCGCTGGTCGAAAAGTCGAACCCGCCTACCAGTGCCAAGACCCGACCCGTGTGGGGGTCCATCGCAACCAGCGCGCCTTCGATTGCAGGCTTTTGCTGCAGCGAATAGAAATCGCTGGGCTGATCCTCGATCATCACTCGTTCGACCAGGACCATATCCCCAGCCTTCAACAAATCATCAGCAGATTTAGGGCGGCTGGATCGGGCATTGGTGCTGAGCCAACGGCGCGCCCACCGTAAATCCTCGAAACGAAGAACGCCCATGGTACCGTCCTCAAAGCCAAGGACAGCGTTCTTTTCTTCAAAATTCAGCACAACTGATAGCCGCCATTTTTCAAGTGGCACATATTGGCTATTGTCAGCCAGGCGTTGCTGCCAGTCATCCGGCTGCATGAATTCCAGGTTCATATTGCCGACCGGGCCGCGCCACCCGTGACGTCGATCATAGGTAATCAGGCCAAGCTGAAGCACGTCCTCGGCAATTGTTTGCAGGCGCGGATCTAGTGACGTGCGAACTGACAAGCCCCCTTCATAGAGCGCATCATTGCCATACATATGTTGTAACTGACGGCGAATTTCCTCGTTGAAGTAGTCTGCGTTAAACAATTCGTCGCCGCTGCCACGGTTGATATTCAAAGGCTCCTGGCTGGCCATTTTGGCCTGTTCATCTGTGATGAAGTTTTCTTCCGCCATGCGGCCCAACACCCAGTTACGTCGTCCTATGGCCGCATCGGTCCTGCGGGTTGGGTGATAATTGTTCGGCGCTTTGGGTAATGCGGCGAGATAGGCAATATCTGACAGAGACAATTCGCTGAGTGACTTGTCAAAATAGTTCAGAGAGGCCGCCGCAACGCCGTACGAGCCTAAACCCAGGTAGATCTCGTTTAGATACAGCTCGAGAATTTCCTCTTTGGTAAAGGCCTGCTCAATCCGATAGGCCAAGATCGCTTCTCGGATCTTGCGCTCATAGGATACCTCGCCCGTCAGCAGGAAGTTCTTGGCAACCTGTTGGGTGATTGTCGAGGCCCCAACCAGGCGCCTGTCTGTGGCAACATTCACCAGATTGGTCAGTGCTGCGCGGACAATGCCAATGAAGTCTAGGCCGTCATGACTGTAGAAATGCTGATCCTCAGCTGCAAGAAAGGCGTTTACGATCCGATTGGGAATGGCGCTGATCGGCACAAACAAACGTCGTTGGCGTGCAAACTCGGTCAACAGGCGACCGTCGGAGGCATGGACACGCGTGGTGACCGGTGGCTCATAGTCTTTAAGCTGTTCAATATCTGGCAAATCACTGCCAAAGGAATAGAGGACAGCCAACAGCCCAACACCCGCAGCCAAAATGCCAGCAATCGCGGTGCCGCCCCCTATGTAAAGGGTGCGTCGCCAAAATTTAACGCGGTCTTGATCAGCCATTTGATCCGGGTCCAGACAACAAGATATTACGCCAGAACGTCTAGCATATTCAGTCTGTTCTAGTCAGGAATTAAGGCACAATTAGGGCAATAAGTCTTTAGGGAGAAGCCAGTAGGGCATCGTGTCTGGCGAAATAGCGATCCACAGCCTTTGTGATGCTCGTCGCAATTTTCTCGACACCCTTTTTTGAGACCAGCATGTCGGCATCATGTCGGTTTGAAAGATACCCCATTTCGACCAATACCGACGGTACATCTGGCGCTTTAAGGACCCGGAACCCAGCAAACCGATGCGAATTCACCCGCATTTTCACTTGTTTTCCCATTTCCGGAATCAACAAATTTGCGAATTCCGCGGAATAATTCATGGTTTCGCGCTGCATCAGGTCAATCAGGATCTTTGTCAGCAAAGGCGATTCACCTTCCAGATCAACGCCGGCGATGATGTCTGATTTGTTTTCCTTGGCGGCAAGGGCTGCCGCTTCTTTATCCGAGGATTTTTCGGCCAGCGTATAGATTGTCGCACCACGAATTTTTGAATTCTCGATAGAATCTGCATGCAGCGAGATAAACAGGTCAGCATCGGCCCGTCGAGAGATGCGTACGCGTTCTCGCAATGGGATAAAGAAGTCTTTATCTCGGGTTAGGACAACTGTGTAACGACCTGTTTTTTCTAATCTTTTCTTTAATTCCTTCCCCGCTTTAAGGGTTACAGATTTTTCGTTATACCCTTTTGAACTGATCGTCCCCGGGTCCACCCCTCCGTGGCCCGGATCGATCACTATAATCTTTTTTCCGGCCCTTCTGATCGGGACTGGCTGGCTGTATTCAATCGGTTTAACCACCGGCTTGCCCAGATTGGCCATAAAGTATTTGCGGTTGGTTTTGACCAGATCAATGACGAGACGATAAGAGGCCGGGCCCGTGGGCTCTAGGATAAATGACTTCTGCACTGCCACGGGTCCGTTTACGTCCAGTACCAACCGCGAAGTCCCCGGCTGAAATATGCCATAACGATATGCCTGGATCAGGCCCGCAGCCTTTTGCTTGTCGCCAGGTGATATATTCCAATCCATAGAAGGAAGATCAACAACGACCCGATAGGGATCGGCCAGCATAAACAGGTGAAAATCGACTGACTTTTCCATATCAAGTACAAATCTGGTCGATTTCGCATGATCGCCGATCCGTACACCTGTGACCGTGGTCGCTGAAGCCGCAGAAGCCGAAGAAGCCGCAGAAATCAGAGAAACGACCGCGAGCATCATCAATATGTAGATTGTCGAATTTTTGGATTGCGAATGATATGTGCCGAATGTCGTCATAGGATGGTCTACAATATCTTGTGTGTTGGTGCGCGGATACTACCAGATAACCTATATGTTCCAAACACGTATTCAGATGCAGCGGCAGGTATCAGACCAATATTTAGCCTTGGTTACATGAACATAGGATGAATCTATAGCTGTATTGGATCATTATGTTGTATCTTTTGGCCAAGTCAGGTTATTGTCTGCGCGCTGGTTCAGCGCTGAAAACGCAGGACGGTGGAAACACTTAGCCAATACCGACATTCGGTCTATTCGAAAGTACGGTGGCAACATGAGATAAAATGCCCTCTTGCACACATCTCGCCTCGGTCCGAACCGCACAGCTATTACTCATTAAACCCGGCTGATCAGAATCGCCTTCTTATGAACCATTTTTTCAACAATGAAGCCAACATCAAGAAAACCAGCAAGTTAACCGCTTTGGCTAACGGTACTGGGGTGCTTTGTCGTGAAAATCAGGCAGGAATGTCAGCCCTATCGAACAGTGAATGTGCACCGGTACAGCGCGCCAAATGGCAGCGCCGCCCTGCACAATGGAGAACACATCAATGCCAACGCGCATGCTTATCGACGCCTCCCACACCGAAGAAACTCGGGTGGCGGTCGTACGCGGCAATCGAATCGATGAATTCGACTTCGAGGCCGCCAACAAGAAACAACTTCGGGGAAATATTTATTTAGCACGGGTCACTCGCGTAGAGCCATCACTGCAGGCAGCCTTTGTCGAATATGGCGGCAACCGTCACGGCTTTTTGGCGTTCAGTGAAATTCACCCGGACTATTACCAGATCCCTATCGAGGACCGCGAGGCCCTGATCGCAGAGGAAGCGGCCAATCGTGTCGGTTCTGTTGACGATGACGATCACGAAGAAACCGGTGCCAAAGCCGAAGGTGCCGAGAACGGTGACGACGCACCAAGCCCCGAGGTCGAAGAAGTCGGCGCCGATGATACCATTGGCGACGCCGAAAAAGCCCGGTCTGCCGCCCCTAACCGGCGGTACAAAATTCAGGAAGTTATCAAGGCCAGGCAAATTCTGCTGATCCAGGTTGTCAAAGAAGAACGCGGTAACAAAGGCGCCGCCCTGACAACTTATCTGTCATTGGCAGGCCGTCATTGTGTCTTGATGCCCAACACGGCCCGTGGTGGCGGTGTCAGCCGCAAGATCGCGACCTATACGGATAGAAAACGCCTCAAGAAGATACTGAACGAGCTGGAAGTGCCCGACGGCATGGGTTGCATCATTCGGACGGCGGGTGCCAACCGTACAAAAACCGAGATTAAGCGAGACTACACCTACCTGTTGCGCCAATGGGACAGCATAAGGGAGATGACGCTGAATTCTTCGGCACCTTCGCTGATCCACGAAGAAGGCAATCTGATCAAGCGCACCCTGCGCGACGTCTATTCCAGCGAGATCGACGAAGTGTTGGTTGAAGGCGCTGATGGCTACCGCACGGCAAAGGATTTCATCAAAATGATGATGCCCAGCCATGCGCGTAAGGTTCAGCAATACAAAGAAGAAATCCCGCTGTTCCATCGCTTCCAGGTGGAAACACAGCTGGAAGCAATGTTCAGCACCACGGTTACACTGAAATCTGGTGGCTATCTGGTGATCAATCCGACCGAAGCGTTGATCTCGGTCGACGTTAACTCTGGCCGGTCGACAAAAGAACGCAATATCGAACGGACAGCACTCAAGACCAATCTGGAAGCCGCAGAAGAACTGGCCCGTCAGTTGCGCCTGCGAGACCTTGCCGGTCTTATTGTCATCGACTTTATCGATATGGATGAATCGCGGAACAATCGTGCAGTTGAGCGCAAAATGAAAGAATGCCTGAAGACGGACCGTGCCCGTTTGCAAGTTGGCCGTATTTCAGCGTTCGGTCTGATGGAAATGTCTCGCCAGCGCATGCGCCCTGGGATGCTGGAAATCACATCCAACCCCTGCCCTGTTTGCGAAGGCAGCGGCATGTTGCGGTCGACCGAATCTTCGGCGCTGCAGGTTTTGCGTGCGATTGAAGGCGAAGGCATCCACAGCAAAGGCCGTCAGTTGCGGGCCAATGTGCCAACAGATGTCGCTCTATACATTCTGAACCACAAACGCCGCGAGCTCGGCGAGATTGAAGACCGCTACGATATCGTCGTCAATATGATTGGTGACGAATCGCTGCACCGGCCACACTACGATATTAAGCGTGAAGGCCCGGGTGGCAGCAGTGCTGAAAAGGAACCACGCAAACAGAAGTCTTCTGACAATCATGAGCGAAGTGATCGTGGCGAACGCAATGATCGCGGTGAACGAAATGATCGCGGTGAACGGGGTGGTCGACGTAATCGTCGCAATAAACACGACCCCGCGGATACCGAGGTGCAAGCAGAAGTCGTCGAGGAA
>SMVA01122870.1_pt1 | contig 17620 bp, 14 predicted proteins | sample 2456451 | NCBI WGS metagenome assembly SMVA01 (sample SAMN11095933, study PRJNA526329) | marine sediment metagenome | biome: Marine sediment; feature: Surficial sediment; material: Deep marine sediment; isolation source: Hadal surficial sediment | place: Pacific Ocean | collected 2014-05 | depth...
CGTTGGGAAGAAGTGGCTCCAGACGCGCAAACTGCTCACCGCTAAGCCAGAAATATGAACCCTTCATCACAAACTCCTTTCACAGAGCTTGAATCAGATTCAGGCGGCTTTGGGAATCCCTTTTATGGGTCCGGAGCCTAGGACGATTTCGCCCGCATGAAGGCCCATGGGGTCGGGCCGGAGCGCCATTCCCATACGCCGAGCCATTGGTCCAGTTGCTCGAGCGCGACGAGTTCCGGATAGGCGCCGATGTCGCGCGCGCCGGGGCCGAACCGTTCGATATGGTGAGTGGCGGCGAAGCGCGCCACCACCTCGGCCGATACGCCGCGATCGAACAAATCGTGCAACTCCACCAGGATGTCGAAACCGGCCAGCGCCGGCGCGCGGCTTGGATCGAGAAGGTCCCGTTCCGCGCCCTCGATGTCGCACACCACCAGCGCGCGGCGGCCGCGGTAGGCCTCGAAGTCCTCGACCGCGAAGCCGCCGCCCACAACCACCCGGTCCGCCACGCCGTTGACCTCCGCCAGGGCCCGGCAGGCGTCTTGCGCGGCCGGGTCGAGGTCGTGGGCGTAAACGGTTACCCCACCAAGCAGGCGCGCCAGACCGACCGCGTAATAGCCTTCCGCGCAGCCGATATTGATCACCGCCTCGTAGCCGGCGTCCGCGCAACGCGCCAGCACCGGGTGCAGCTCCTGTTCGTAGCAACCCAGCAGCTTGGGAACATGGCAGCCTTCCGACGAACGCGCGGCCATGGTCATGCCGGCGAACGGCCCGCTCCGCACGGTCAGGCCACCGCCGCGAATCAGTGTATTGTCAATAAGATGCGAGCGATACTTTGCAACGAGACGCAAAATTTGGTACAGCTTGGCCGGTGTTTTCAAATCGTCCCTGGCCGCGATGTCCAAGACCAGCCGCATCGTCCGATCATGAATATTCGTCGTCATGGTATGTTCCTGGGCATGGTCCTGTCGCGTTCGCGGCCGGCGAGCGCGGCGGCGTGACGGCAGCCTCGACCTTCGCGCGGTCATTATCAAGCCTGGCGCGCGCGGCGGCTAGCGTCGAGCCATGTCGGCGCCAGGGACAGGGATGAGCCGCCGTCACGTCTATCTCGTGGCGTGCGTCACGCTGATCGCGGTGTTCGCGCTGGCCGGCATTTGGGAATTCGTCCTCGAGGACGCGATCCTGTCCGCCATCGACTCCTCTCACGTCACCGAACCGACAGCGGCGCGGTGGGAATTCACCGTGACGGCGGCCGCCTTCGCCACCATCGCGACGGCGATCTTCACCGCGGTCTCGCTCCGCGTGATCGGCGAGCGCCAGCGCGCGCGCGCGCACCTCGAGGAGAGCGAGGAACGGTTCGGGCATTTCGCGGACGCCGCGTCCGACTGGTTCTGGGAAACCGACGCCCGGCTCAGATTCACCCGCGTATTCGGGCGCCTCGAACTGGACGCGTCGCAATTTATCGGCAAGACGCGGCGCGAACTCGTCGATGTCGACGCGGACCCCGACATGTGGGCCGCCCATTTCGCCGACCTGGACGCGCGCCGGCCGTTTCGCGATTTGATTCACGCCATGGCCCGCCCGGACGGCTCCATGATGTGGGGGCGGATCAGCGGCGTGCCGGTGTTCGACGCGGACGGCAAATTCCAAGGTTATCGCGGCGTCGGTAGCGACGTGACGCGCCAGATCGAAGCCGAAGAACAAGCACGCTCGGCCCAGGAACGCCTCGCCATCGGCGTCGAGGGCCTGTCCGAGCAGTTCATTCTGTGCGATTCCGACGACCGCATCGTCATCGCCAATCGCGCGTGCCGCGAGTTTCACCGCTCCATCGCCGACGTGGTCGAGCCCGGGACGGCCTATGAGGCGTTCCTTCGCGCCGGCGTCGCGGCCGGGCTCTATCCCGGCGCCAGGGAAAAGACCGAAACCTGGCTGGGCGAGATGATGGAACGCCACCGCGACCCGAAGGGCCCGTTCGAGGTGTCGCGGCAGAACTACCGCTGGCTGCTGGTCAGCGAGAAGCGCCTGGCCGACGGCAGCACCATATCCATCGCCAGCGACATCACCCAGCGTAAGGAAGCCGAGCAGCATATTCAGTTCCTGGCGCACCACGATTCGCTGACCGAGCTTCCCAACCGGGTGCTGTTCCAGGATCGCATGGAACTGGCGCTGGCCCAGGCCGACCGCTCGCAACGGCGGGTCGCCGTGCTGTTGCTCGACCTCGACCATTTCAAGCATGTCAACGATTCCCTAGGCCATACCGTGGGTGACGCCCTGCTCGCCGAAGTCGGCGCGCGGCTAAAGCACTGCATTCGCGGCGGCGACACCATCGCGCGCCTGGGCGGCGACGAGTTCGCGGTGATCCAGGCACAGCTCGACACCATCGACCAGACGGTGGTGCTGGCGGAACGGATGATCGGCGAACTGTCGCAACCGTTCGAGATCGAGGGCCACATGATCCACACCGGCTCCAGCATCGGCATCACGGTCTACCCGGACGATTCGCGCGACATCGACCAGTTGCTCAAGAACGCCGACATGGCCCTGTACCGCGCCAAGGGCGAGGGCCGCGGCACCTTCGAGTTTTATTCCGGCGAACTGGGGGTCCAGGCGCACAAACGAATGCAGTTCGCCGATGGCCTGCGCCACGCGCTTAAAGCGGACCAATTCCATCTGCATTTCCAGCCCAAAGCCAATATCGCCGACGGCCGGGTGGTGGGCGGCGAGGCGCTGCTGCGCTGGGACCATCCCGAGCACGGTCTCATCTCGCCCGGCGACTTCGTGCCGATCGCCGAGGCCACGGGCCTGATCCTCCCCATCGGCGATTGGATATTCGAACGCGCCTGCGCCCAACTGCGCGACTGGACCGAAGCCGGCCTTCAACCGGTGCCGATCTCGGTGAACCTGTCGGCCGCCCAGTTTCGTGACAAGAATTTGCTCGACAAGGTCCGCGCCAGCTTGCGGAACAGCTCGGTCGATCCGAGCCTGATCGAATTCGAGATTACCGAAACCGCGTTGATGCACGATCCCGAGGAAGCGGCCGAGATCCTCAACCACCTGCTCACCCTCGGCGTGCAACTCTCGATCGACGACTTCGGCACCGGCTATTCTTCACTCAACTATTTGAAGCAATTCCCGCTCGGCAAGCTCAAGATCGACCTGTCCTTCGTGCGCGAGATCACCCGCAGTCCGGCGGACGAGGCCATCGCCCGCGCCGTGACCCATCTCGGCCACAGCCTGGGCATGCAGGTGCTGGCGGAGGGCGTCGAGACCGAGGAGCAATGCGCCATCCTGCGCCGCATCGGCTGCGACGAAATACAAGGCTATCTGATCAGCAAGCCGCTGCCGCCGGACGAATTCATCGCCTTCGTGAAGCAACCCGTACACGCGGCGTTCCTCACCGCCGCAAGCCCGCCGCCGTAAAGGGTTTCCTAGTCGCGGGCCGCCTTTGCGTCGTCACCCCGGAATGCCCGCCAGGGCATATCCGGGGTCCATCTCGCCAGCCGCACACATGGACCGACGGATTAAATCCGGGGTGACGAGAAAGCGGCGCGTCCATGCCGGAGACCCTATCTCGGGCGCGGGTCTATGGCGGGGTCAGGCGGTCGAGTTGGGCGGTGAATTCCGCGTCGTCGTCGAGGCAGCGCAGGTCAAGGATGAGCGCGCCGTCGCTGAGCCGCCCGATCACCGGTATCGGCAAGGCACGGAACGCCGCCGCCAGTTTGCGCAGCCAGGCGTCGCCCGTGCCCGACGGCGGACGGATGGCCAGGCCGGCGCTGGGCAGTTGGTCCGCCGGCAAGGCGCCGCTGCCGATCTGGCTTTCGCAATCCACCACATCGACCGTGGCCGTCCCTTGGAGACGTTCCGCGAGGACCGGCCGAATGCGTTCCGCCAAGGCGCGGATATCGGCCCGCGCGCGGGTCAGCAGGCGCAGCGTCGGCAGCCGTTCCGGCAGGCGCGCGGGATCGTCGTAGAGCGCCAGCACGGCGGCCAGCGCGGCCAGCGTGATCTTGTCGATGCGCAGCGCGCGGCGCATGGGGTTGCGCTTGATCTTCTTTATCAGGTCGCGGCGGCCGACGATGATGCCGGCTTGCGGCCCGCCCAGCAGCTTGTCGCCGCTGAAGGTGACTAGATCCGCGCCCGCCGCCAGCGTTTCGCGGGGCGTGGTTTCGCGCGGCAGGCCATAAGCGGCCAAGTCGATCAAGGTGCCGCTGCCCAGGTCCACCACCAGCGGCAGGCCGTGTTCGTGGGCGAGCGCGGCCAACGCCGCCTCGCCCACCGCCGCCGTGAACCCTTCGACCACGTAGTTGCTGGTGTGCACCTTCATCAATAGCGCCGCGCGCGGCCCGATCGCCTCGGCGTAGTCCTTCAAATGGGTGCGGTTGGTGGTGCCGACCTCGCGCAACCGGCAGCCGGCGCGGGCCATGAGATCGGGCATGCGGAAGGAATCGCCGATCTCGATCAACTCGCCGCGCGACACCGGCACCTCTTTTCGAAGCGCCAGAGAATTGAGCACCAGGAGCACGGCGGCGGCATTGTTGTTGACCACCGTGGCGGCCTCGGCGCCGGTCAAGCGGCGCAATTGGTCCTCGACATGGGAGTCGCGGTCGCCGCGCCGCCCCGCGGCCAGGTCGTATTCCAGATTGGCCGCGCCGGCGACGGCGGCCATCGCGGCCACGGCTTCGTCGGGCAAGGGGGCGCGGCCCAGATTGGTGTGCAGCACGGTGCCGGTCAGATTGAAGACGGGCTTGAGCGATGGCGCGGCGCGCGCCGCGACCCGCGCCAGGACGCGCGCGGCCAGCGCGGTATCGTCGGGGACCGCGCCCTTGCCTTGCGACAGGGCCCCGCGCAACGCCGCAAGTTCGTCTCGGATCGCCTCGATCACCAAATCGCGGCCGTGCCGGGCAAGCGCGGGCGCGAGGTCGGGCAGGCGCGCGACACGGTCGACCGACGGGATCGCGGCCCGCGGGGTGTCGCTGCGCGGCATGGTCCAACGCCTTCTCCACGGGAACGCGAAAGCTAGTCGCGCCCCGGACCAGCGTCAACGACGGCCATCGCGGGGACTGGCGCGTGGCCGGGCGCTCGGGTAGGGTTTGCGAGAGCGACGATGCGGGAGAGACCATGACAATGACTGCAAGCACGATTGAAAGCCACGCGGTGGTTTGGCCGCGCGGCACCAAGGCGGTGGAGATCGCGCCGCTGGCCGGCCGCCTCGAAACGCTGGAGGGCAAGACGGTCGTTGAGTTGTGGGACTACATGTTCCGCGGCGACGAAATCTTTCCCTGGCTCGAGGAAGAACTGGCCAAGCGCTATCCGGGCATCGCGTTCGTTGGTTACGACCAGTTCGGCTCGACCCACGGCGAGGACGAAACCAAGATTCTCGCCGAACTGCCGGCCCGGTTGAAGGAACTTGGCGCCGACGCGGTGATTTCCGGGATGGGCTGCTGAGGGAGCTGCACGCCCGCCGTGTTGCGGGCTAGCGCGGTTGCCGAAAAGGCCGGCGTCCCGAGCGCGTCGCTGGTCTGCGAGGGCTTCATCGGACAGGCCGGCACCACGGCGGCCGGCCTGGGGCTGCCCAATCTTCCGGTCGCGCGCGTGCCCGGCCATGTCGATGGGCAAAGCGCCCGGGAACTGCGCGACAATGTGCGGGAGGTCACGCTGGACGCGGTGATCCAGAACCTTACCGTCGATCCCGCGCCCGCGGCGCCCATCGCGGAGCCCGCGCCCGAGGACATCGTCTTCGAGGGCGACTTCGACGAGGTCAACCGGCTGTTCTACGAGAACGGCTGGAGCGACGGCCTGCCCATCGTGCCGCCGACCCGCGCGCGCATCGATAAGTTCCTCGCCTTCACCGACCGCGACCCGCGCGGCGAGATCGGCGTGCTGCTGCCCGACAGCCGCGCCGCCACGGTCTGGAACGTCGCCGTCAACGGCGTGATGGCCGGCTGCCGGCCGGAATACATGCCGGTGCTGGTGGCGCTGATCGAGGCGATGGCCGACCCCGGCTACGGTGTCGAGCACAGCGGCAACACGCCCGGCGCCGAGACCCTGATCATGATCAACGGGCCGATCATCAAGGCGCTCGGCTTCAACACCGAACAGGGCGCGTTGCGCGACGGCTTCCAGGCCAATACGTCGATCGGACGGTTCTGGCGGCTATACCTGCGCAACGTCGCGGGTTTCCTGCCGCACCAGAACGACAAGGCCACGTTCGGCGGCACCTGGCGCGTGGTGCTGGCCGAGAACGAGGACGCGCTGGCCAAAATCGGTTGGCCGCCGCTCAGCGCCGACATGGGATTTGCCGCCGGCGACAACACGGTGACCATTTCGCGCTTCACCGGCGGCGACGTGATCCTATCGGTGTTCGGCGACACGGCGGAAAAAATCCTGCCCTATCTGGCGGACGCGGTCGCCAAGCAGAACGGCTGGCAATTGGTGTTCACGATCGGCATCTCGACCGGCATGCTCAAGCCGCTGCTTGTGCTGAGCCCGGTGCTGGCCGAGACCATGGCCAAATCCGGCTTCTCCAAGAGCGACGTGAAGCAGTACCTCTACGACCACGCCCGTATCACCGCGCGCAAGTTCGAGCAATATATCGGCGGCTACAACAACCTGGTGCCCGGCCGAAGAACGCTGTGCGACCTGGTCAACCTGGGCAAGGCGCCGCCGCAATTCTGCGAATCCGCCGACCCGGACCGTCTGGTGCCCATCGTATGCGCGCCCGACGATTTCATGGTGATGGTCGCCGGCGATCCCATGCGCACCAACGCCTACACGTTCTCCCATAACGGCATGCTCGGCTTCCCCACCGCCAAGATGATCGCCCTGCCCAACGACTGGGAGACCAAGCTGCGCGCCGCCCGCGCGGGGTGAACCGCCACGCATGACCGAGGACTCGATCTGGGTGCTGGTGCCGGCCGGACAACGGGCGTCGGGCGAATGGATCGACGATACCCTGGCCCAGCGGGTCGAGGAAAAGGGCCTGGGCGGCAAGCTTTCCCTCGCCGGGCGGTTTCCGCGCCAGCGCGTCGAGGTGGTGCGCGACGCCGATCCGCACCGGGCGATCAACGAGCTCTACTACCGGCGCGGCTGGACCGACGGCTTGCCGGTCGTGCCGCCGACCCTGGGACGGGTCGAGGACATGCTGCGCTTCACCGACCTGGCCCCGGCGGCGGTGGTCGCGGAGCTCGATCCGCTGAAGGGCCAGGCGAGCGTGGAGAAGATCGCCGCCAACGCGGTCATGGCGGGATGCGAGCCCGAACACCTGCCGGTGGTGCTGGCGGCGGTGGCCGCGATCGCCGAGCCCGAATTCAACTTGCGCGGCGTTCAGACCACGGACGAAAACGTGGCGCCGCTTATCATCGTCAGCGGCCCGGTGGCGCGCGACCTCGACATCAATTGCGGCTTCGGCGCGCTCGGTCCGGGCTGGCGCGCCAACGCCGCGATCGGCCGCGCGCTGCGCATGGTAATGAACAATATCGGCGGCGGCTGGCCCGGCGCGGTGTCCTTCGCCGGGCTCGGCCAACCGGCGCGTTATACTCTGTGTTTGGCCGAGAACACCGCGCAAAGCCCGTGGGAGCCCCTCCATGTCGAACTCGGCTTCGACGCCGAGACAAGTACCGTGACGGTCGGCCGCGCCGAGACCGTAATCAACGTGACCGGCGGGCTGGCGGACCTGGCCAGCGTGATGGGCTCGGCGGCCTCGCTGTTCGCCATGCTGCACAATGGCAAGGTGACGGTGATCCTCGCGCCCTTCGTGGCCGGGGAGATGGCGCGCGACGGCTGGACCAAGGACGACGTCAAAGCCTATCTCCACGAGCACGGCCGCATGCCGGCGGCGGCGTGGCGAGCGTCATGGCTACATGAGCGCATCGTCGAGCCCGACACATGGCCGGACTGGGTACGCGACGCCGCTGAAACGGGCGCCATTCCGCCGGTGCGCGCGCCGGACGACATCACGGTCGTTGTCGCCGGCGGCGACATCCCGATCCCACAGAACGCGTATTTGCCGTCCTGGGGTTTCCCGCCGTGCCGCGTCACCAGGGAAATCAAGCCGCCGCGAGACCGGGCGGCGCGAATGGATGCCGAAAGTTGATTGACTTTGAGCCCCCCGAAATCCCGTCATGGCCCGGTCAAGTCCGCGAAAGACGGTTGGTAGTGTAATGATTGCTCTGCGAAAATGACCGCATCCAAATATGACGTGGTGGTGATTGGCGGCGGCATCGCCGGGTTGACGGCCGCGCATCACGCCGCGTTGCGCGGCGCGTCGGTCGCCTGCGTTGAAGGCGAGCTTTATGGGGGCCTGGTCGCGAATGTAGGCGAGATCGACGGCTATCCGTCGGTCGAAAAGGCCTCCGGCACCGAATTGGCGGACGCCATGGTACGCGCCAACGCGGCCCTGGGCGTTGACACCCTGCAAGCCGAGGCGCGCGGCGTGGCTCTTGATGGCGACACCAAATCCGTTGAGACCGACGCCGGCATGCTTCGCGCGTCCAAGCTGGTGATCGCGTCCGGAGCGCGGCTGAGAAAACTCGGCGTGCCGGGCGAGGACGGGTTCGCGGGGCGCGGCGTGTCGCAATGCGCCTTCTGCGACGCCGGCCTGTTCAAGGACAAGGAAGTCGCGGTGGTCGGCGGCGGCGACGCGGCCTTGCAGGAAGCGTTGCATCTGGCGCGGTTCTGCGCCCGCGTGACCCTGGTCCATCGCGGCAACCGGCTTCGCGCGCGCCGGCACTATGTCGAGCAAGCCGCCGACAGCCCCGTCTTCGCGTTCCGCTGGAACACGGTGGTCGAGGAGATTTCGGGCGGGAACGGCGTGGAGTCGGCGCGCCTGCGAAATCTCCAGGACGACCGTGTCGAGGACCTGGCCTGCGCCGGGCTTTTCGTCTTCATCGGGGTCGCGCCCCATACGGATTTCCTGCCCGACGCCATTGCCCGCGACGCGCAAGGCGCGATCATCGTCGACTCGTCCCTGCAAACCTCCGTCGCGGGCGTCTTCGCCGTGGGCGCGGCGCGGGCCGGGTTTGGCGGTCAACTGGTTCACGCCGCGGCCGACGGCGCGAGCGCCGGCGCGATGACGATTGAGTGATCGCCCGCACGGACACGTTTCCCCGAAACGCGAACTGTGCCATTCTGGCGGCCAAGCGGGGCAAACCCCGCGCGGGGAGGGACGGCATGCATGTCGGGATGTCGGTGGTCTTTCAGAACCCGGACCGCCAGTTGAGCGACCGCGAGGTCTACCTGAACGATCTGAGGCTGGCCGATCTGGCCGAGCCGCTTGGCTTCGAGTCGATCTGGACCGTCGAGCACCACTTCACCGACTACGCCATGTGTCCCGACGTGATGCAGTTCCTCACCTACATGGCGGGGCGCACGGAGAAGATCCAACTCGGCTCCATGATCGTGGTGCTGCCGTGGCACGATCCGATGCGCGTCGCCGAACAGGTCTCCATGCTCGACACCATTTCCGGCGGCCGCGTGATCTTCGGCATCGGCCGTGGCGCGGGCCGGATCGAATTCGATGGCTTCGGCGTGCCCATGGGCGAAAGCCGCGAACGCTTCATCGAATGCGCCCGGACCGTGATCGCCGGGCTCGAACAGGGCTATTGCGAATATGACGGCGAGTTCGTCAAGCAGCCGCGCGCCGATATCCGCCCGGCCCCGTTCAAGTCGTTCAAGGGACGCATTTACGCCGCCGCCGTGTCACCCGAATCCTCGCGGATCATGGCGGAACTGGGCGTCGGAATCCTGATCATTCCGCAGAAGCCCTGGAAGGAGATGATCCGGGAGCTGGACAACTACCGGGCCGTCTACCGCGAGGTCAACGGCGCGGAAGCGCCGCCGCCGATCTGCGCCGGCTGGACCTTCTGCGACCCGGACGAAGGCCGCGCCTTCGACATGGCGAAACAATATATAGGTGGCTATCTGCACTCGGTTCTGGAGCACTACGAGTTCGCCAAAAAGCCGCTGACCAACACCAAGGGCTACGAATATTACGGCAAGATCGCCGAGAAGATCGAGCAATACGGCGAGGACGGGTTCATCGAGTTCTTCATGAATCTTCAGGTTTTCGGCACGCCGGAGCAGTGCTTCGAGCGGATCGTCAATATCCGCGAGCGCACGGGCTCGGAAAGCTTCATCGGCGTGTTCAACTATGCCGGCCTGCCCATCGACGAGGCCGAGCGAAACCTGCGGCTGTTCGCCGCCGAGGTCATGCCCGAACTGCAAAATCTGGACGCCGCGACGACGCCGCAACGCAAGATCGCGTGAACGAACCGCGTAACGAGTGACATCATTTCTCAGGGAGGCGAGACGTGATACCAGCCAATTTCGACTATCACCGGCCCGGGTCAATCGACGAGGCGATTGCGCTTCTCGACCGGTTCGGCGACGATGGCAAGGCCCTGGCGGGGGGGCACAGCCTGATCCCGATGATGAAACTGCGCCTCGCCCAGCCCGCCCATCTGGTCGACCTGCAAGCGCTCGACGAGTTGCGCGGAATTTCGCGAGACGGCGGCGACATCCGCCTTGGCGCGCTGACCACCCAGGAGGAGATTCTCGGTTCGGACATGCTGGCGTCCGCCTGTCCGATCCTGGCCGAGGCGGCGGCGCTGATCGCCGACCCCCAAGTGCGCGCCTGTGGCACCATCGGCGGCAATGTCGCCAATGGCGATCCCGGCAACGACATGCCGGCGATCATGATGGCGCTCAGTGCGTCCTACGTGCTGAAGGGGCCCGGCGGCGCGCGAACCGTGGCCGCGAACGGCTTCTACAAAGGCATTTACGATACCGATATGGTGGACAACGAGCTGCTGACGGAAATTCGCATCCCGACGCCGCCGGCCGGGCACGGCTATTCGTACCAGAAGATGAAGCGCAAGGTCGGCGACTACGCCACCGCGGCCGCCGCCGTGATCCTGGTCATGGAGGGCGGCAGTTGCGCCCGGGCGTCCGTCACGCTGACCAATCTCGCCGATACCCCGATCAACGCCGAGGCCGCGGCCCAGGCGCTGGTCGGGACGGCGGTTGACGCGGGCGCGATCGCGCAGGCGGCTGACGCGGCGATGGCCGCCAGCGATCCGGCGTCGGACCTGCGCGGGCCGGCGGATTTCCGCAAGCACATGGCCCGCGTGATGACCGCCCGCGCGATCGCGGAGGCGCGAAGCCGCGCCAAGGGAGGCTGACATGGCGAAGATCAAGCTGACGGTCAACGGCCAGGCGCACGAGGTCGAGGCCGCGCCGCGCACCTTGCTGATCCATCTGCTGCGCGAGAATCTCAACATCACCGGCCCGCATATCGGCTGCGAGACCAGCCATTGCGGCGCCTGCACCGTCGATCTCAACGGCAAGTCGGTCAAGTCGTGCACCGTGTTCGCGGTACAGGCCGACGGCGGCGAGGTGCTGACCGTCGAGGGCCTGGCCCAGGGCGGCGAGTTGCACCCGCTGCAGGAAGGCTTCATGCAGGAACATGGCCTGCAATGCGGGTTTTGCACGCCGGGCATGCTGATCCGGAGTTATCGGTTGTTGCGGGAAAATCCCAATCCCACGGACGACGAAATCCGGCGGGGCATTTCCGGCAACCTGTGCCGGTGCACGGGGTATCAGAACATCGTCAAGGCGGTGCGTTATGCCGCCGACAAAATGGCGCGGAAGGAGGCCGCGGAATAATGAACGAGCCAGTCGCGACCGCGGCGGAGCGGGCGAAAAAACTCGACGGCGTCGGGTGTTCCCGCCTTCGCAAGGAAGACATCCGGTTCATCCAGGGCAAGGGCAACTATGTCGACGACGTCAAGCTGCCTGGCCAGGTGTTCGGCGATTTCGTGCGCAGCCCCTACGCGCACGCCCGCGTCAAGTCCATCAACACCGAAGCCGCCTTGGCGGTGCCCGGCGTCCTCGCGGTGCTCACGGCGGCGGACCTGATCCCGTTGAACCTTCATTGGATGCCGACATTGGCCGGCGACACCCAGGCCGTGCTGGCGCACGAGAAAGTGCATTTCCAGAACCAGGAAGTGGCTTTCGTGGTGGCCGAGGACCGCTACGCGGCGGCCGACGGGATTCAGGCCGTCGAGGTCGAGTACGAGGCGCTTCCGGTGCTGATCGACCCCAAGGCGGCCATGGCCGACGACGCGCCGGTGTTGCGCGAGGATACCAAGGACAAGGATGAAGTGGGCCAGGGCCCGCGCCGCCATCCCAACCACATCTTCAACTGGGAAGTCGGCGACAAGGACGCCACCGATAAGGCTTTCGCGGCCGCCGCGACCACGGTGCGCGAGGAAATCTACTATCAGCGCGTCCATCCCTGTCCGCTGGAGACCTGTGGCTGCGTCGCCGACATGGACCCGATCACCGGCCATCTCACGGTTCATGGCACTTTTCAGGCGCCCCACGTGGTGCGCACGGTGGTGTCGATGATCGCCGGTCTGCCGGAGAACAAGATCCGCATCATCGCGCCCGATATCGGCGGTGGCTTCGGCAACAAGGTCGGCCCCTATCCGGGCTATGTCTGCGCCATCGTGGCCTCGATCGTGCTTGGCCGCCCGGTCAAGTGGATCGAAAGCCGCATGGACAACATTTCGACCACGGCGTTCGCGCGCGACTATCACATGACCGGGGAGTTGGCCGCCGACGCGGACGGCCGCATCACCGGCCTGCGCGTCAACGTTCTCGCCGATCACGGCGCGTTCAACGCCCACGCCCAGCCGTCGAAATGGCCGGCCGGGATGTTCTCCATCGTAACCGGGAGCTACGACATCCCGGCCGCGCATGTCACCGTGGACGGGGTCTACACCAACAAGGCGCCGGGCGGCGTCGCCTATCGCTGCTCGTTCCGCGTGACGGAAGCGTCGTACCTGATCGAGCGCATGATCGACGTGCTCGCCAACAAGCTGGGCATGGACCCGGCCGAACTGAGGCTCAAGAACTTCATCAAGGCCGAGCAGTTCCCCTATCAGTCCGTCCTGGGCTGGGAATATGACAGCGGCGACTACACGACGGCGCTCAAGAAGGCGATGGCCGCGGTGGGTTACGAAGACTTGCGCAAGGAACAGGCCGAGAAGCGCGCGCGCGGCGAGCTGATGGGAATCGGCGTCGTCACGTTCACCGAGATCGTCGGCGCCGGACCGTCGCGCAATTGCGACATCCTGGGCATCGGCATGTTCGACAGTTGCGAGATCCGGGTCCATCCCACCGGCACGGCGACCGCGCGACTCGGCACCAAGTCGCAGGGCCAGGGCCACGAGACCACCTATGCCCAGATCATCGCCACCGAGCTTGGCCTATCGTCGGACGACATCACCATCGAGGAAGGCGATACCGACGTCGGACCCTATGGGCTGGGCACGTATGGCTCGCGTTCGACCCCGGTGGCCGGCGCGGCCGCCGCGCGGGCGGCCCGCGCCATCCGCAACAAGGCGCAGATGATCGCCGCCTACATGCTGGAGGTGCACGACGACGACCTCGAGTGGGATGTCGACCGGTTCCAGGTCAAGGGACTGCCGGAAAAGGCCGTCACCATGAAGGAAGTGGCCATGGCCGCCTACAGCAACATTCCCGAGGGCATGCAACATGGCCTCGAGACGGTGGACTATTACGACCCGCCCAACTTCACCTTCCCGTTCGGCGCCTATATCTGCGTCGTCGATATCGACAAGGAAACCGGCGAGGTCAAGGTGCGGCGTTTTTACGCGCTCGACGACTGCGGCACGCGGATCAATCCGATGATCATCGAGGGCCAGGTGCATGGCGGACTGACCGAGGCCTTCGCCATCGCCATGGGCCAGGAAGTGGTGTTCGACGAGATCGGCAATGTGTTGGGCGCCAGCCTGCAGGACTACTTCCTGCCGACCGCCGTGGAAACCCCGACGTGGGAGACCGATTTCACGGTCACGCCCTCGCCGCACCACCCCATCGGCGCCAAGGGCGTCGGCGAATCGCCCAATGTGGGCGGCGTCTCGGCCTTCTCCAACGCCATCGTTGACGCCTTCGCCCATCTCGGCGTCACCCACATGCAGATGCCGCACACGGCGTGGCGCGTATGGCAAACGGCCCAGGAAAAAGGCGTCGACCGGTAATATAACGAGGCGGCGGGGAATTCCCGTGGAGCCATCGCGCGACGACCTGCACCGGGGGTTTACCGAGGCGGGCTACATCGCCTCGTCCGAACTGATCATGGCGATCTCGCTGATGCGCCGCCTCGCCCGGCCGCTGCTGATCGAGGGCGACGCCGGGGTCGGCAAGACCGAGGTCGCCAAGACCCTTGCCGTGGCGCTCGACCGCCCGTTGATCCGCCTGCAATGCTACGAAGGCCTCGACGCCAACGCGGCGGTTTACGAATGGAACTACCAGCGCCAGCTCCTCGCCATCAAGATCTGGGAAACCGAACAGGTCTCGGCGGCGGAGAAGGAGCGCCACGTCTTCGAGGAAGAGTTCCTGCTGCGGCGCCCGTTGCTCGAGGCGATCAGCCAAGACGTGCCCCCGGTGCTTCTCATCGACGAGGTCGATCGCGCCGACGAGGAATTCGAGGCCTATCTGCTTGAGGTCTTGTCCGACTTTCAGATCACGATCCCCGAGCTCGGCACGATCGTGGCGAAATCGATCCCTTACGTGATCCTCACCTCCAATGGCACGCGGGAGCTCAGCGACGCCCTGCGCCGGCGCTGCCTGTACCATTACGTGGACTACCCCAGCGAGGATAAGGAGATGCGCATCGTCGCCGCCCGCGTGCCCGACATGGAACCGGCGCTGGCCGCCCAAGTGGTGCGCTTCGTGCAGGCGATCCGCCGCGAGGACCTGGAGAAGAAACCCGGCATCGCGGAGACCCTGGATTGGGCGCGCGCCCTGGTCGGCCACGATATCGCGGACCTGGAAGCCGAGCCCGAACTGGTGCGCGACACCCTGCTGTGCCTGCTCAAGACCCGCGCCGACAGCGCCGCGGTGAGCCTCGAGGTCGTCGAGCGCGTTCTCGGCAAGGCGGTATGAGCGCCACTATCGCCCCCTTCCCCACCGATTTCCAGGCGGCGGCGCCGATCACCCGCCGCCTCGTGGGCTATCTGCGCCTCGCGCGCGACAATGGTTTCGTGGTCGGCGTGCGCGAGGGACTGGACGCGCTGCGCCTGGCCCGCGCCGTCGACCTGTCGCGGCCGCATCAATTGCGCTGGGGCCTGCGCGCGCTGCTGTGCTCGCGCAAGGCCGACTGGACGCGCTTCGACGAATTGTTCGACGCCTATTGGTTGCGCCGGGGCATGAAGCGGGCGACCCTGACCGGCGGCGAGACCGGACGCCAGGGGGGGCGCCAAGATTCCGGCGGCGCCGGTGGACTTGCCGAGGCGCCCACGCGCGAAGGGGACGGCGCGGCCGCGGCGTCCGGGGTTGGCAAATCCGAGGGCGCCAGCGCCACCGAGACCCTGAGCACCACCGATTTCCGCCATCTCGACGATCCCGACCAGCTTGCCCAGGTTTATGCGCTGACCGAGCGGTTGGCGGCGCGCATGCGCGCCCGGCTCACCCGGCGCGAACGCCAGCGCCGCAAGGGCCACCGGCTCGACTTACGCAACACCATCCATAAAAGCCTCCGCACCGGCGGGGTGCCCATGCGCCTGGCCTTCCGCGCGCGCCGCGCCAAGCCGCTTCGTCTGGTCGCGATCCTCGACGTGAGCGGCTCGATGAGCCTGTACAGCACGTTCTTCCTGCGTTTCCTGCGCGGCATTATCGACAATTTCCACGACGCCGAGGCCTTCGTGTTCCACACCCGCCTGGTGCATATCTCGCCGGCGCTGCGCGAACGCGACTTCGAGCGCGCGCTGCAGCGCATGTCGCTGATCTCGGCCGGCTGGTCGGGCGGCACCCGCATCGGCGACAGCCTGGCCACCTTCAACGACAACTACGCGGCGCGGGTGCTCAATTCCCGCTCGGTGGTGATGATCGTCAGCGACGGCTTTGATACCGGCGCGCCGGAAAAACTGGCCGGCGAACTGGCGCGCCTGCAGCGGCGCGCCAAGCGCGTGATCTGGCTCAACCCGATGATCGGCTGGCGCGACTACGCGCCGGTGGCGCGCGGCATGGCCGCCGCCCTGCCCCATCTCGACCTGTTCGCGCCGGCGCATAACCTGGAAAGCCTCGCCGCGCTCGAACCCTATCTGGCGCGGCTGTAGCGCATGACCGGCGACGACACGGGCACGGTATCCGCCATTCTGCTCGCCGCCGGCGAATCGCGGCGCATGGGCGCGCTCAACAAACTGTTGCTGGAGGTTGACGGCGAAGCGATGGTGCGCCGGGTCGCGCGCGCGTTGATCGACAGCCTCGTCGACGAGGTCGTCGTGGTTCTGGGCCATCAGGCGGACGCGGTGGCGGAATCGCTTGACGGGCTAGCGGTACGCACGGTAATCAACGCGGATTACCGCGAGGGTCAGACGGGTTCGATGCGCGCCGGGGTCGCCGCGCTGAACGGGGAACCCCGCGCGATCGTGGTCTGCCTCGCCGATCAGCCATGGCTTGAGGCGGCCGACGTGAATTTCCTGATCGAGGCGTTTGACGCCCGCGCGCGCGGCTCCATCACCGTGCCGATGGTCGGCGGGCGGCGTGGTAATCCTATCGTTTTGGCGGGTACGCACCGCCAGGAAATTCTCGACGGCGGCGCCAATTACGGCTGCCGCCGGCTCATCGAACGCCACCCGGAGAAAGTCTGCACCGTGCAAGCACCCAACGATCACTTCCTTCGCGACATCGACACGCCGGAATCCTACGCCGCGCTTCCGGGCCGGGCTTGAGACGATGGCGACGACTTACGATCTGATCCTGCGCGGCGGCACGGTGGTTACCGTCGGGCGTAGCGGACCGGCCGATATCGGTGTCCGCGACGGCCGCGTTGTCGAAATCCGCGGCCTCGGCCAAGCCGACGCCGGCGAGGTGCTGGACGCGCGCGGCCTGCACGTGCTGCCCGGCGTGATCGACACCCAGGTCCATTTCCGCGAACCCGGCAACGAGCACAAGGAAGACCTCGAAAGCGGCACCCGCGCGGCGGCGCTGGGCGGCGTCACGGCGGTGTTCGAGATGCCCAACACCAACCCGCCGACGATCGACGCCGACGCGCTGGCCGACAAACTGAGCCGCGCGCGCGGCCGCGCCTGGACCGACCACGCCTTCTTCGCCGGCGCCACGCCGGAAAACATCGAGTTGCTGGCGGAACTCGAACGCGAGCCGGGCTGCTGCGGCGTCAAGATATTCATGGGCTCGTCCACCGGCACGCTGCTGGTGCCCGACGACGACACCTTGGAGCGGGTGCTGCGCGCGGGCCGGCGCCGCGCCGCGGTCCATGCCGAGGACGAAACCCGCTTGATCGAGCGCAAGTCCCGGATCGTCGCGGGCGGCGGCCCCGAACAGCACCCGGTGTGGCGCGACGTGGAGACCGCGCGTCTGGCCACCGAAAGGCTGCTCGCGATGGCCGCCCGGGTGGGCCGGCCGGTCCATGTGCTGCACGTCACCACGGCGGAGGAAATGGAACTGCTGCGCGCGGCGCCGGACGTCGTCACGGTCGAATGCACGCCGCAGCACCTGACTCTCACGGCGCCGGACTGCTATGAGCGTCTGGGCACCTACGCGCAAATGAACCCGCCGATCCGCGACGATACCC
>SMVA01165848.1_pt1 | contig 17618 bp, 10 predicted proteins | sample 2456451 | NCBI WGS metagenome assembly SMVA01 (sample SAMN11095933, study PRJNA526329) | marine sediment metagenome | biome: Marine sediment; feature: Surficial sediment; material: Deep marine sediment; isolation source: Hadal surficial sediment | place: Pacific Ocean | collected 2014-05 | depth...
CCGGAGGCCACCAGTCCGTGGAAGCCCGAGATGGCCCCGCATGCGATCGTGATGAACAGGAACGGGATCATGGGGGGCGCGCCGGGTGGGTTGAAGTTCACGACCGGCGCCTGGATCTCGGGGTTGAGCACGATCAATCCCATCACCAGCAAACTCAAGCCGGTGATCAATTGGTGGGAGTTGATGTAGTCGCGGGGCTGGAGCAGCAGCCAGACCGGTAGCACCGAAGCGATGAACGAGTAGATGAGCAGGATCCAGACCCAGCCGGTGACCGAGACGCTCTTCACGATCGGGACCGACTCGGCGAAGCTGTCGCCGTAGAAAATGGCCACGATCAGGACGGCATAGGCCAGTAGCGAAGGAGCCAAGATGCGGACGCCGCGGCGGTAGACGAGCCAGCCCAGCAACAGGGCCACGAGGATCTGCACGTTGATCGGAAAGATTGCGCCCGGGTTCGAGACGAACAAGGTGCCGATGATGAAGGCGAAGACCGCCAGCACCACCCAGATCAGGAACGAGACGATCAGCAGGAAGAGCGTGCGGACCCGGGGGCTGATCACGCTGGCCGCCACGTCAGCAATCGAATGCCCCCGGTGGCGTAGGCTGATCACGAGTGCGCCAAAGTCGTGCACGGCGCCCATCAAGACGGTCCCGATCGCCACCCACAGCAGAGCCGGCAGCCAGCCCCAGATCACGGCGATGGCGGGCCCCACGATCGGGGCCGCGCCCGCGATCGAGGTGTAGTGATGGCCCCAGAGGACCTGCTTCCGGGTGGGGACGTAGTCGACGCCGTCTTCGAGTTCGCGGGAGGGGACCGGCTCGTCCTCGGCGAGTTGGAAGATGCGCTTCGACAGAAAACTCGAGTAGAAGCGGTACCCCAGGGCGAAGAGCCCGAAGGTCATGGCGGCGAGGAGGACGGCGTTCACAGTGTGGGGAAGCTAGCTACACGAGCTTTCGGGTGTCCAACGGCACGTCTCCCTTGCCGCGCAAGACGTTCTTCAAGAGCTTCCCGGCCGCGTTGCGTGGCAGCGGATCATCGGTGAAGTCGACGAACTCCGGCACCTTGAAGGCGGCCATGTGGGCCGCCACGTGCTGCTGGACGCCGGCCCGATCCAGGGTCGAGCCCGGCACCCGGCGCACGATGGCCTTCACCCGTTCTCCCAGCTCGGCATCGGGAACCCCCACCACGGCCGCCTCGTCGATCTCCGGGTGGTCGGCCATGCAGTTCTCGATCTCGGTGCAGTAGACGTTCTCGCCACCGCGCAGGATCATGTCCTTGGCTCGGTCGACCACGAAGAAGAAGCCGTCCACGTCCCGGTAGCCGAGGTCGCCGGTCTGGAGCCAGCCGTCGACCACGGTCTCGGCCGTTGCGTCGGGACGGTTCCAGTAGCCGGGCGTGATGGTGGGGCCGTAGAGGACGATCTCGCCGAGCTGGCCGTCCGGCACTTCCTTGCCGTCCTCGTCGACCACCTGCATGTCGAGGAAAGGAAGGGGGCGGCCCACCGACGTCATCTTGTCCAGCAGCTCCTTGCCGCCGTTCACGGTGGCGACCCCGTGGGTTTCGGTGAGCCCGTAGGCGTTCGCGAAGCTCGGCTCGATGGGCAGCACCTCGCGGGCCTTCTCGATCGTCTCAGGGGCGGTCGGCGCGCCGCCGAAGGACACGGCGCGCAACGAGGAGAGGTCGTACTTCGCGACGTCCGGGTGGTGGACGAGGCGGTGGAGCAGGGTCGGAATCGCGCCCCAGATGCTGATGTGCTCGCGTTCGATCAGCTCCATGGCCTGCTCGGGCGTGAACTTTCCCTGGCCGAAGACCAGCTTGGTGCCCGCCGTCATTCCGACGCAGAAGCCGCTGTGCAGTCCGCCCACGTGGAAGAGGGGAGACGTCAGCAGGGACGCCGCCTGGCGCCGCTCGCCGGCCGGCATCGGATTGGCTCCGCCGGTGGCGGCCCCGACCACGGTGGCGAGGATGATGCCCGTGACCTGATGGATCGTGCCGCGATGGGTGGTGATGCAGCCCTTGGAACGGCCGGTGGTACCGGACGTGTAGAGGATCACCCAGGGATCGTCCTCATCGATCGGAACCGTCGGCAGCTGGTCGCTGTGCTGGATCAGGTCGGCGATCGGAACCGTGCCTTCGGGTGGATGCTCGCCGATGTAGAAGACGGTCTCGAGTGACTCGATCTGTTCGAGCACCGGCGCGACCCGGGGATAGAGCTTCTCGTCCACGACCAGGAAGCGACTGCCGGAGTCGTTCAGCCCATACTCGAGCTCTTCGGTCGCCCACCAGCCGTTGAGTCCCACGCCGATGCCGCCTGCCGACGTCGCACCGAACAGCGCGATCAGCCACTCGGGACAGTTGTAGGAGAGGATGGCGATGCGGTCGCCCTTCTCGAGGCCATGCTCACGCTGCAGGGTCTCGGCGGTTCCCCAGCAGAGGCTGGTGAACTCGCCGTACGAGACCCGCCGGTCGCCGTGGACCAGAAAGTCGAGATCTCCGTGCAGTCCGGCGTTCGCGACCTTCTCGCGCAAGCTGCGTTCACGGTTCTTGAACACCCGCATCGGGCGACCCTGGACGGCTTCCTGGATCAGCTCGAAGGGTCCGCCCGGGCCTGTGAGCCCCGCGATCACTTCGTCGTAGCTGGGGGTCGCCATCGCAGCAGACTATCAGAATCGGGCCGTGCTACGGCGCGTACGTCAGGGGTCCGGTTTCACCCAGTGGCAAGCCCAGCCCGATCCATGCCGTCAGCAGGATCGTCCAGGCCACGGCGAAGGCCAGCATGTAGGGCAGCATGAGAGCGACGAGGCTGCCGATGCCGGCCCGTGGCTGATAGCGTTGCATGAAGACCAGCAGGATCACCATGTAGGGGTTCAGGGGGGTGATCACGTTGCTGACGGAGTCGCCGACCCGATAGGCCGCCTGGGTGAGTTCGGGGCTGATGCCCACCTGCATGAACATCGGGACGAAGACCGGGGCGAAGAAGGCATACTTGGCCGACATGGAGCCGATGAAGAGGTTGGCGAGCATCACCACACCGATGAACCCGACCATCAGCGCGCTGTCCGAGAGCTCGGCACGCGCCAGCATCTGTCCGCCCGACAGCGCCAGCATTTCGCCCAGGCCCGAGTGGGCGAAGTAGGCGATGAACTGACCCGCAAAAAAGGCCAGCACGAGATAGGGGCCCATGCCGGCCATGGTCTCGCCCATCATCTTCGCCGCGTCCTTGTCGTTGCGGATCACGCCCGTCGCGGCGCCGTAGACGAGGCCCGGCACCAGGAATGCGACGAAGATGACGGGAACGATCACCTTGACCCAGCGCGGGAATACGCCATCGAGCCCAAAGAGCGGTGCACCCGGTATCAGGGTGAGAGCGACCACTCCGAGCAGGGTTGCGGCCGCGGCGCCGCAGGCCAGCAGAAGTGCGCGCTTCTCGACCGCATCGAGGCCCTGAGAGTCGAGATCCTCTTGCGTCACCGGAACCGGTCCGCCCTCCGATGCCGGCAGCTGGGCGAAGCGCGGTTCGACCCACCAGGCGGTGACGCCCCATCCCACAAGCGTCAGCAGCACGGTCGAAGCCTGCATGAACCAGAGGTTTGCGTTGGCGGCGACAACGACGCTGGGGTCGATCAGCTGGGCGCCTGCTGTCGAAAGATTGGCGAGCAGCGGATCCAGACTGGTCACGAACAGGTTGGCGCTGAAGCCGGCCGACACGCCCGCGAAAACCGCGGCAAGTCCGACCAGCGGCGAGCGTCCCACGGCCGCAAAGAGAGCGGCCGCCAGCGGCGGCAGCACCACGTAGCCGGCATCGAGACCCATCGACGACATGACGCCCACGAAGAAGATGGTGGGCGTCAACAGCCAGCTGGGGACCGCCAGCAGTATGGCCTTGAGCAGGGATCCGATGAAGCCGCTCTTCTCGGCGACGCCGATCCCGAGCATCCCCACCAGCACGACGCCCAACGGGGGGAAGCGAACGAAGTTGTCCACCATCGAGTCGAGCATCCAGTAGACGCCATCCGCGCTCAGCAGCGACCGGGCCTTCACCGGCTGCTGGGCGAGCTCGCGGGTCGTGACTCCTGTCATCGCGTCCACAACCTCGCGCGAAATCGTCTTCTCGACGGTCCAATCGAGGCTCACTGCGACCTGGGAGAGCAGCACCACGGCGACGGCCCCCAGCAGGAAGAGCGTGGTGGGGTCGGGCAGGGCGTTGCCCAGGCGCTCGATGCGGTTGAGCCAGCCGCCGGCTCGCGTGCGTTCTTCGGATTTTTCGTCGGGTGCGCTCATCCTCGCGGCCGATCCGCGCCGCGGGTGTGCCGGCGCCGCAGTACGATGACACAGACTCCCAGCAGTCCTCCCAGAGTGTCCAGCCAAACGTCAGCGAGTGAGCCGGTCCGTTCAGCGAGCTGGGACTGCCGCCACTCGTCCGCGCTTGCCATGCCCACCACCACAGCGAGCGTGATCAGGGCTGGCCGCACGCCTCCGAGGTCGACGGCGGCTGCCCGCCAGGACAGCAGACCCAGCACGGCGTACTCGGCGAGGTGGGCCGACTTGCGTACCAGGAAATGGCCGCGCTCCAGTCCTTCGGGGCCGATGTCGGGGAACAGAAAGCGCAGCAGCGGTTCCAGGAAGCGCGACGTATTCGGTGCGTCAAAGCTCGCGCCCGAGAACGTCCAGATCACGCCGGCCCAGACGAGCAGCAGCAGCCAGCCCGCGATCCGCTCTCGTACGTCCCCGGTCAACCTTGCGTACTCCCTGCATCCGCTCGCCCGCTGGGCGGGAAGGCCCGCGCCCACCGGAGCGGTATCCTCCGCCGCCGTATGCCGTCACTCGCCTTCGGACTCGTCCACGACCTGCTCGGGTCGTATCCCCGTAGAACCGGAAACCCGGCCGATGTCGACGTCGAGTTCGAACCGGAAGAGACGATCGAGGTGCTGGAGCCGGCGATTCGTCGCCTGGGCCACCAGCCCCTTCGTATCGGCAACCCCCATGCACTACTAGCGCAACTCGGCAGCGGCGAGCTTCCGGCTCTGGACGTGGCCCTTACCAGGGTAGACGGAACGCACGGTCGGAATCGGGAAGCCTGGGCTGCGCTGCCGCTGCAGATGGCCGGCGTCCCCAGCCTGGGATCGGATGCCCTCACACTCTCGGCGACGCTCGACCCGGCCTGGGCCTGCCGGCTGCCGGCGGCCGCCCGGGTTCCGCTTGTTCCCCAGCGCTGTTTCACGTCCAGCGCAGAGGCGGAAACCTTATCCCTAGCCAGTGCTTTCCCTCTATTTGTGAAACCTCGATGGGAAGGTACGGCCAAGCGCAGCGGGCCAACTGCTCGGGTCGAGGATTTGCCCGCGCTGCGCCGGCAGCTGGAGCGGATCAGATCCGTGTACGACCCGTCAGCCGTGGCGGCAGCCCCACCCCAAGCACCCCCGATCTCGACGCCTGGCGTCGCCGGGATCACACCGCCGTGAACGAAGCCGCCCCGTCGAAGCCCCGGGCGAGCCGTATTCCCATCATCGCGCTGCTGCTGGCGGGCAGCGTGCTGGCCTCGCGTCTGCTCGGGGTCGTGCGCGAGATGGTGTTGGCGGCCCAGCTGGGGGCGGGCGCGGAGGTCGATGCCTATCGTGCGGCCTTCCAGCTGCCGGACCTGCTGAACCACCTCCTCGCCGGCGGCGCGCTCTCGCTGGCATTCGTTCCGTTCTACACGCGGAAACGAGAGCGAGAAGGTCAAGAGGCAGCCGAAGAACTGCTCGCCAAGGTGCTGGGCAACATGACGCTGCTGGCGATCGTGGCCTCGGCCGCGCTCTGGTGGTGGGCCGAAGAGATTGCGGCGCTGCTCTTCGATTTTCCACCTGAGACCCAGGCGCTCACGGTGAGGCTCACCCGCATCGTGCTGCCGGCCCAGATCTTCTTCGTGGCCGGCGGGATCCTGCGCGCTGCGCTGATGGCGCACGACAGCTTTCGCACCCAGGCGCTGGCGCCCGTCCTCTACAACGCCGGAATCATCATCGGTGGGGTCGGCTTCGGCGCGCGCTTCGGCGCAGAAGGTTTCATCTGGGGCGCGCTGGCGGGTGCTGGGGTGGGGACCTTCCTGGTGCCGCTGGCCGACGCGATCCACAGCCGGAAGTTCCGCGTCCGGCTGCGCGTCTCGCTACTGGATCGGGACTTTGGCCGTTATCTGTGGATCGCGACCCCGCTCATGTTGAGCCTTACGCTGTTCGTCGTGGACGAGTGGTACGAGCGCATCTTTGGCGCCCGCATCGGGGAAGGTGTGGTGGCACAACTCGGCTATGCGCGCATGCTGGCGTTCGCACCCGTGGCCGTGATCGGACAAGCGGTGGCGACCGCGGCCCTGCCTGCGCTCTCCCAGCTGTGGAACGAGGGTCGCGGCGAGCAGCTCGACCGGGTCCTGCAGCGCACGCTCCAGGCCGCGCTCAGCTTGTCCTGCCTGGCGGCCGGCGTCCTGATCGTCCTCGCCGAGCCGCTGGTGGTCGTCATCTTCGAGCGCGGCGCGTTTACGGCCGAGCATACGCTGGGCGTTGCGTCGTATCTTCGGATCCTGGCGGCGGCGATCCCCGCCTTGGTGGCTCAGCAGATCGCCGCGCGCGGGTTCTTTGCGCGCAGCGACATGTGGCGGCCCATGTTGCTCGGAACGGCCGTCGCCTTTGCGGTCGTCCCTCTGTATCTGGAGTTCGGCCGTCGCTTCGCAGGCGAGGGGCTTGCCGCGGCCGGGGCCGTGGGAATGAGCGTGAGTGCGACGCTGACGCTGTTGTTGTTGCGGCGCGTCCATGGGGGTCCATCGCTGTTGCCCATCGTCTCGACGCTGTTGCGAAGTGGCGGGGTTGCAGGGCTCGCTGCGGGCGCCGCCTGGGGTACCGTCCAGCTGCTCGCCGTCTCGGGTGGGGTGAGTTTCGGGGTAGGCGTCCTGGTCTACGCAATCGTTTCAATTCCGGGGGTTTACTGGGTCGGAGATGAGGCGATGCGCGAGACTTTGAGCCGGCTGCGGGTGCGGCTCATCAGACGTGGCGGCGGTGGCTGAGGCGGGCGACCGGCTCTGGTGCTTCTCGATCGATCGGGGAGGCACCTTCACCGACGTGATCGGCCGCGCTCCCGATGGGGCGCTCCACGTGGCCAAGCTGCTGTCTTCGGACACGGCGCCGCTCCAGGGGATCCGCCTCGTGCTGGAACGTGCCGGCGTCCTGACGGCCGGGAGCGCCTTGCCTGCATGTCGCGTTCGGCTGGGGACGACGGTCGCTACCAATGCACTGCTGGAACGCCGCGGCGTTCCCACGCTGTTGATCGCGAACCGGGGTCTCGGCGACGTCCTGGAGATCGGGACCCAGGAGCGACCGGAGCTCTTCGATCTCGCCATTCACAAGCCGGCGCCCCTGCACACCCGGGTCGTGGAGATCAGCGGGCGGGTCGATGCCCAGGGCCAGACGATCGAAGCCTTCGACCGCGACGCAGCCGTCGCTGCCCTGAAAGAGGCCCGCCGGGCCGGCTTCGAGTCGGTGGCGATCGCGTTGATCCACGCCTACGTCTCGCCCGAGCTCGAGGCCGAGCTGCGCGATCTGGCGCGTCAGGCTGGCTTCGAGCACGCGGTCGCCTCTTTCGAGATCGCGCGCGAGATGGGATTGCTGGCGCGCGGCGAGACCGCCGTCGTCGACGCGTATCTCACACCGCTGCTACAGCGCCACGTATCCGAGCTGCGCGACGCGCTTCCGAATTCGCAGCTGCGCTTGATGCAGAGCTCGGGCGGACTCACCGATGCCGAGCACTTCCGCGCTCCCTTTGCGCTGCTGTCGGGTCCTGCGGGTGGCGTCGTCGGCGCAGCAGAGGTGGCGGCCGCAGCCGGCGAGCGCCGCGCTGTGGGCTTCGACATGGGTGGGACCTCGACCGACGTCTCGCTGGTGCGCGACGGTGAGGTCGACCGGAGCTTCGAGACCGTGGTGGGCGGCGTACGCGTGAAGGCGCCGATGTTGCGGATCCACACGGTGGCGGCCGGTGGAGGCTCGATCTGCCGCTTCGACGGCTTTCGTTTGACGGTCGGTCCGGAGAGCACGGGCTCGAAACCCGGTCCACTCTGCTACGGCGGGAGCGATGCCCGGGAGCTGGCGCTCACCGACGTCAATCTTCAGCTGGGCCGCGTTCAGCCGGACCGCTTTCCGTTCGAGCTGGTGCGTGAGCCGGTGGACGACGCCTTGGGTCAGCTCCAGGCCGAGCTGCTCGAGGCGGGACATCGACTCACGCCGGACGAGATCGCGGCCGGCTTCGTGGCCGTCGCCAACGCGAGCATGGCCCAGGCGATCGCCCAGGTCTCGGTGGCGCGCGGCGTCGATCCGCGCGACTGCGCCTTGGTGGGCTTCGGTGGGGCGGCCGGACAGCATGTCTGTGCCATCGCCCGGGAGCTGGGCATGCGCACTGTGTTGCTGCATCCGCTGGCGGGCGTGCTCTCCGCTCATGGCATCGCGCGGGCTCCGCTGTCCTGGGACGGCCAACGCGACGCGGGTCGCGTGCCACTGGCAGCGGCGCTCCCGTCCGCGATCGATTCGATCTTCCAGGAGCTCGAGCAGGCGGCCCGGGAGGCGCTCACAGCGGAGGGCGTGCCGCCCGCTGACATCCGCACCCGGCGGTGTCTGGATCTCCGCTATGCGGGCAGCGAGACGCCGCTTTCGGTGCTCGAGCCCAAGGACGGTGACTGGCCGGCGGCCTTCGCCCGCGACCACCGGACCCGCTTTGGCTACGAGCGGCCCGGCCGCGACGTGGAGATCGTGACGGCGCGGGTTCGCGGTGTCGCGGAGGTCGGGACAGAAGCTGGGGCGGGGGAGTTCGCCGCCGAGGGCGAAGTCGCCGCCCCGGCCGCGCCGTCAGAGCCAGTGCGAACCGAGTCGATCTGGTTCCCCGAGGTCGGCCGGCTGGAGACGCCGGTGTACGCGCGGGAGGCGCTCGTTCCGGGGCAGCTGCTGCGGGGCCCCGCACTGCTGCTCGAGGACACGGGAACCGTCGTGCTGGACCCCGGCTTCGAAGCCCAGCTCGGAGTGGAAGGCATCCTCTTCATTCGCGACGTAGGCGGCCCGGAACGTCCCGCCAAGCTCGATCTCGAGCGCGCCGACCCGGTGCGGCTCGAAGTCTTTGGCAACCGCTTCATGTCCATCGCCGAACAGATGGGGGCCGTCCTCCGCAACACCTCGGTCTCCACCAACATCAAGGAGCGCCTCGACTACTCGTGCGCCGTGTTCGACGAAGCCGGTGGCCTGGTCGCGAACGCGCCCCACATTCCGGTGCATCTGGGGGCCATGGCGGAAACGGTCCGGGTCGCGCGCGAACGTTTCCCGGATCTCGAAGCGGGCGACGCGGTGATGACCAACGATCCCCTGGCCGGTGGCTCGCACCTGCCGGACGTGACGATCGTGACGCCCGTCTTCTGTGGTGCGAGTGCACCTGCTTTCTTTGTGGCCAGTCGCGGACACCACGCCGACCTGGGTGGCAAGACGCCGGGCTCGATGCCGGCCGACTCGACCTGCCTGGAGGAAGAAGGCGTCTTGTTCGAGCCCTTCCTGCTGGTTCGCCGCGGGCGCTTCGATGAGGTCCGGGTTCGCGAGCTACTGGGCGGCGCGCGCTACCCGGCTCGCAACCCGGACGACAACGTAGCGGAGCTCGAAGCCATGCTGGCCGCGAACCGCGCCGGGGAGGGTCTCCTCCGCGCCCTGGTCGCCGATCACGGACTCGACGCAGTCAGGGTCAGCATGCGACAGCTCCAAGAAGCGGCCGCCGCCAAGGTGGCGCGCGAGATTGGCCGGCTGCCGGACGGCGTCCACCGGTTCGAGGACCAGATGGACGACGGGACGCCCTTGTGCGTGGCGCTCAGCATTGAGGGCGAGCGTATGATCATCGACTTCGAAGGGTCCGGGCGCGTGCATCCCGGCAACCTCAATGCTCCGCGCGCCGTGGTCTACGCCGCCGTCATCTACGTGCTGCGCACCCTGGTCAGAGAGCGGATTCCGCTGAACGGGGGCTGCCTGGCGCCGGTGGAGATTCGGATCCCGGCGGGATCGTTCCTCGACCCGCCGCCCACTGCCGCCGTGGCAGGGGGTAATGTCGAGACTTCGCAGCGCATCGTCGACGTTCTGTTGGGCGCCCTGGGCCGAGTTGCCGCCAGCCAGGGCACGATGAACAACATTTCGTTCGGCGACGATACCTATGGCTATTACGAGACCATCGGCGGCGGGGCCGGGGCCGGCCCGGACTTCGACGGTGCGTCGGGCGTGCACACGCACATGACCAACACGCGCATCACGGATCCCGAGGTCCTCGAGGCCCGCCATCCCGTCCGGCTGGTGGAGTTTTCGCTGCGGCGCGGGTCGGGCGGGGCAGGGCGCCATCGCGGCGGCGATGGTCTGGTGCGCCACTACGCGTTCCAGGCGCCCGCCACCGTCTCGCTTCTCACCGAACGCCGGAGCTGCGCGCCGTACGGGCTGGAGGGCGGCGCGCCCGGAGCTCCAGGCCGCAACGAAGTGCACCGACGCGACGGTCGCCGGCAGGTTGTCGGCGGTCGCGCGACCTTGGCCGTTGAAGCAGGTGACGAGCTGCGCATCGAGACGCCCGGCGGCGGCGGATTCGGCCGCCCGTGAACCGCATCATCGTGCCGGGAGCCCATTGCCCGCTCGCCGCGGGCCTTCTAACCTTGCCGATCCGAGAGTGGGGATGGCGGCAACCGGCCTTCGGCCGCTTGCCCAAACCGTCTGAACGCTCTCGCTGTGTGGGGCGCGTAGCTCAGTTGGTAGAGCAGCGGACTCTTAATCCGCCGGTCGTAGGTTCGATCCCTACCGCGCTCACCATCTCAGCGATAGCGTTCAAAGAGATCTGGCAAGCGGCCGAAGGCCGGTTGCAGCATACTTTTTCTTCCGCCAGCGATAGCGTTCAAAGAGATCTGGCAAGCGGCCGAAGGCCGGTCGCGGCATGCCGGCGTTGGCGTTCAGAAAGAGTGGGGCGAGGCGAAGCCGCAGATGCTGCGCTTCGCGAACTGCGCCGCGTTCACCTCCAAGACACCGATCGCATGGCACCTGTGAGCGTTTTCCCCCCGCTGCCCGGATGGTGGAACTGGTAGACACGCGAGACTTAGAATCTCGTGCCGCAAGGCGTACAGGTTCGAGTCCTGTTCCGGGCAACTCTCACAGCGAGAGCGTTCAGACAGGAGTGGCCGAGGCGAAGCCGCAGGCCCTAACTTCTTGTTTTCCTCTTCAGGACCCGCGTTGCCGCCCGCTGCGAAACCGCCCCGAATTCGCCATCTTGCCACGTCCAGCCCGAGCCCCCGGAGTATCTCCATGACCGCCGCCAAGGCCGACAGCATCCAGGTCCAGAGCTTCGAAGAGACACCCATCCTGCATCGCCTGGAAGTCGAGGTGGATGGCCAGCACGTGAAGCGCGCCTTCGACCGTGCCTACAAGGACCTGGCCAAGCAGGCCCGGGTCAAGGGCTTCCGGCCGGGCCGGGCGCCCCGGTCGGTGCTGGACAAGCTCTATGGCGCCTCGGTGGTCGAACAGCTCGAGCACACGCTGGTGGCCGAGACGCTGGCCGACGCCATCGAGCAATCGGGTCTGGAGGCCGTTTCAGAGCCCGCGATCGAGGCTGCAGCGCCTCGGGAAGGCGAGAGCTTCTCGTACATCGCTCGCATCGATGTGAAGCCCGACATCGACCTGCCCGACCTCGCCAACCTGCCGGCCAAGCGGCCCAGGGTCAAGGTGGGAGAAGACGAGCTCATCGCGGAGATCGAGTCCCTGCGTGAGCGCCACGCCAGCATGGTCGAGGAGCCCGAGGATACGGCCATCGATCAAGGTCACACGGTGACCATGGACTTCGTGGGGCGCGTCGACGGCAAACCCTTCGAGGGCGGTAGCGCTCAGGGCTTCGAACTGGAGGTTGGATCGGGTCGTTTCATTCCCGGCTTCGAGGACCAGCTGGTCGGGGCGAAGTCGGGCGAAGATCGTGAGTTCCAGCTGACGTTCCCCGAGGACTACGGGAACGCCGAGTTGGCCGGCAAGGACGCCGTCTTCGCCGTCCACGTCGCGGCCGTGAAGCGTCGAGTGCTTCCCGAACTCGACGACGAGTTCGCAAAGGATCTGGGCGACTTCGAGACGCTCAAGGACCTGCGCAACAGCGTGCGCGATGACATGACCAAGCTGCGCGAGCGAAAAGCGGATCAGGAGCTGCACCGCACGCTGCTCGATTCGCTGATCGAGCGCGCATCGTTCGACGTGCCTCCCGGTATGGTGGAGCAACAGCTCCAGCACCAGCTCCGTTCCGCCCACGATCGGTTCGCGGGCGCGATCGATCACGACACGCTCCAGCAGCAGCTCGAACAGTGGAAGCTGCAGTGGCGCGAGAGCGCCCACCGTCAGGTCCAGGAGGCCCTGTTGCTGGAAGCCGTGGCGCGAACCCACGAGATCAGTGCTTCCCCCGAGGAGGTTGAAGAGCGTATCCAAGAGATGGCCGAGCAGCAGGGCGTAGATCCGGCGCGCCTGCGCCAGCAGCACGCTGGAGACGATCTGGAGCGTGCGTTGGAGGGCCAGCTGACGGACCAGAAGGTGCTTGAATTCCTCTCTTCCCAGGCTAGAGTCGAAGAAACTACGGACACTTAGGCGCCTTCCGGCACGTTCATTGCCGATCCGCTGGCCAATCAGGGGCGCGTGGCGGAGGCGCCTACCGGGGAAGCCGCCCCTTCCGCCCCCTCGAAATGCGGTTTCCCTGGCCTGGGTGTTCGCGGCGGGGGTGAACACGGTCGGATTCGAGATCTGCGGTCAGCGTGCGGTGCGGCATCCGGCAATCGACCGGGCAGCACGGTCCGTTACCCTTGTGTCGAAGAGCGGGGGCCGGCGACGGAGCTCAGCATGCCTTTGATTCCCTACGTGATCGAACAGAGCCAGCGTGGTGAGCGCGGCTTCGACATCTTCTCGCGCTTGCTGCGCGACCGCATCGTGTTCCTCGGCAGCGCCGTCGATGACGAAGTCGCCAATGTCGTCATCGCACAGTTGCTGTTTCTAGAGGCGGAAGACCCGACCAAGGACATCCATCTCTACATCAACTCGCCGGGTGGCTCGGTGACCTCCGGGCTCGCCGTCTACGACACGATGCAATACGTGCGCCCCGACGTTTCCACCACCTGTCTTGGGCAGGCGGCCTCGATGGCGGCCTGGTTGCTGGCCTCTGGCGCGAAGGACAAGCGCATGGCGCTGCCCAACTCGCGCATCATGATTCACCAGCCCATGGGAGGGATTCAGGGTCAGGCCACCGATATCGACATCCACGCGCGGGAAATCCTCAAGCTTCGCGAGCGGATGAATGAGATTCTTGCCGATCACACGGGACGGGCCGTTGAGGAAATCGCACGGGATACCGAACGGGATTACCATATGTCGGGTGAGGAGGCGCTCGCGTACGGCTTGATCGACAAGGTGGTTCGGAAGCACGAGGCCAACGAAAACGGATTGCCTCGTGGCAACGGATCGGACGGCGGAGGGAAGAAATGATGAAAAAGCGCGACGACGACGCCAATCTCTCGTGCTCCTTCTGTGGCAAGAGTCAGCGAGAGGTCAAGAAACTCATCGCAGGACCGACGGTCTACATCTGCGACGAGTGCATCGAGCTCTGTAACGACATCATCGCCGAGGAATACGGCCAGGAAGAATCTAAGGCCTCGGTTTCGGATGTTCTCAAGCCCCAGGAGATCAAGGCTGACCTCGATGAGTACGTGATCGGTCAGGAGCAGGCGAAGAAGGTCCTGGCGGTCGCCGTCCACAACCACTACCGCCGCATCGAGAGCCAGACCTTCGCCGGTGACGTCGAGCTTCAGAAGGCGAACATCCTGCTGTTGGGTCCGACCGGCTGCGGCAAGACGTTGTTGGCCCAGACCCTGGCGCGCATCCTCGACGTTCCCTTCACCATTGCCGATGCAACGACGTTGACCGAAGCCGGCTATGTCGGCGAGGACGTCGAGAACATCATCCTGAACCTCTTGCAGGCCGCGAACTACGATGTCGAGCGCGCCCAGCGCGGCATCATCTACATCGACGAGATCGACAAGATCGCCCGTAAGAGCGAGAACCCGTCGATCACCCGCGATGTCTCGGGAGAAGGCGTGCAGCAGGCGCTGCTCAAGATCATCGAGGGAACCACGGCGAGCGTTCCCCCGAAGGGTGGACGCAAGCACCCGCAGCAGGAGTTCCTCCAGATCGACACCACCAACATCCTCTTCATCTGCGGGGGCGCCTTCTGCGACCTCGAGGCGATTATCGAACGCCGGATTGGAGTGAAGGGCATGGGGTTCGGGGCCGACATCCAGGCGAAGGGAGCGAACCGCAACATCGGCGAGGTGCTCCGCGCCGTGCAGTCCGAGGACCTCATCGCGTTCGGGTTGATCCCCGAGTTTGTGGGCCGTCTCCCGGTGGTGGCGACTCTTGATGCCTTGGCCGAGGACGCACTGATCGACATCCTGACCCAGCCTAAGAATGCGTTGATCAAGCAGTACGAGAAGCTCTTCGAGTTCGAGGACGTCCGGCTGCGATTCTCCGATGGAGCACTGCGCGCGGTCGCCCGCCAGGCCTACAAGCGCAAGTCCGGGGCGCGCGGCCTGCGCTCGATCCTCGAGACGGTGATGCTCGATTTGATGTACGACATCCCGTCACGCATGGACGTGGAAGAGTGTGTCATCAACGAGGAAGTGATCGAACAGGGAACGAAACCCCTGCTGGTTCTCAAGCAGGAACAAGAATCCGCCTAGCGCGGAGGAGAGCGAGACCTCATGGGAATTTTCCGGAGCGACGAAGATCAGCCCGAAGGCGATTCGGGGTCTGGCGACACGAAAGTCGTTCCGCTTCTCCCGCTGCGCGACATCGTCGTTTTCCCGCACATGGTGGTGCCGCTGTTCGTGGGGCGTGCCAAGAGCATTCTGGCTCTGGAAGACGCCATGGAGCACGACCGTGAGCTGCTGCTCTGCGCCCAGCGCGAAGCCGGCGAGGACGAGCCGGGTGAGGGAGACATCCACGACGTCGGCACCCTCGGCTCCATCATCCAGCTCCTGCGTCTGCCCGATGGCACCGTGAAGGTGCTGGTGGAGGGCAAGTCCCGAGCACGGATCGAGGGCTTCGAGACCCATGAGCCGTTCTTCTCCTGCACGATCTCGGAGATCGCGGACAACGATGAGGCTTCGGTCGAGTCCGAGGCGCTGGTGCGCACCATCCACTCGGCCTTCGAGAACTTCGTCAAGCTCAACAAGAAGGTCCCGCCGGAGACGCTCAACACGGTCATGGCCATCGAAGACCCCGGTCGGCTGGCGGACACCATCGTTGCCCACCTGAACCTCAAGATCGAGGAGCGCCAGGAGCTGCTCGAGTCCTTCGCGCCGTCGCGACGGTTGGAAGAGGTCTACGCCCGCATGCAGGCCGAGATCGAGGTGCTCTCGGTTGAGCGCAAGATCCGCGGACGAGTCAAGAAGCAGATGGAACGCTCGCAGAAGGAGTACTACCTCAACGAGCAGATGCGGGCGATCCAGAAGGAGCTGGGCGAGCGCGACGAGTTCAAGAACGAGGTGGACGAGCTGGAGGAGGCCCTCAAGGCGAAGGACATGCCCGAAGAGGTGCGTTCCCGCTGCGACAAGGAAATCCACAAGCTCAAGATGATGGCTCCCATGAGCGCCGAGGCGACCGTCGTCCGCAACTATGTCGACTGGTTCCTGGCTCTTCCCTGGAACGAGTACAAGGAAGAGAACAAGGACATCACTGCGGCGGAAGTGATCCTCGACGAAGACCATTTCGGTCTCGACAAGCCCAAGGAGCGCATCATCGAGTACCTGGCCGTCCAGGCCCTGGTGGACCGCATGAAGGGCCCGATCCTGTGTCTGGTCGGTCCTCCCGGCGTTGGCAAGACCTCGCTCGGCAAGAGTATCGCGCGGGCCACCGGCCGCGACTTTGTCCGGGTGTCGCTCGGCGGCGTGCGCGACGAGGCCGAGATCCGCGGCCACCGCCGCACCTACATCGGTGCGCTGCCGGGCAAGATCCTCCAGAGCCTCAAGAAGGCGGGCTCGAGCAATCCGGTCTTTCTGCTCGACGAAGTCGACAAGATGTCGATGGACTTCCGGGGCGATCCGTCGGCGGCGCTCCTCGAGGTGCTCGACCCGGAGCAGAACCACACGTTCAACGACCACTACCTGGACGTGGACTATGACCTCTCTCGGGTCATGTTCGTGTGCACGGCCAACATGCTCCACGAAATTCCGAGGCCGCTCCAGGACCGAATGGAAGTGATCCAGATCCCGGGGTACATCGAGTCGGAGAAGCTGCAGATCGCCAAGAACTTCCTGGTCTCCAAGGTACGCGAGCAGAACGGGCTCAGCGAGGACTTGGTGGAGTTCACGGATTCGGCCATCCTGGAGCTGATCCGGTACTACACGCGCGAGAGCGGCGTTCGAAACCTGGAGCGCGAGATCGCCTCGGTCTGTCGTAAGGTGGCGCGCGACGTCGTGAAGGCCGGCGAGGACGCGACCAAGACGAAGGTCACGCCTGCCAGGATCAAGAAGTTCCTGGGCGTGCGCAAGTTCCGCTTCGGCAAGGCCGAGGAGGCGGATCAGGTCGGTGTATGCACGGGCCTCGCCTTCACCGAAGTCGGTGGTGAGCTGCTCCAGACCGAAGTCTCGGTGACACCCGGCAAGGGCAAGCTCCAGATCACGGGTCGCCTGGGCGAAGTGATGCAGGAGTCGGCCAGTGCGGCCATGTCGTACGTACGGTCACGCGCCAAGCAGTTGGGTTTGACCCGGGACTTCTATTCGAAGGTCGATATCCACATTCACGTGCCCGAGGGCGCGACGCCCAAGGATGGCCCGTCGGCTGGCATCACTCTCGCCACCGCCATCGTCTCGGCGCTGACCGGCGTGCCGGTCAAGTCGAACGTGGCCATGACGGGCGAGATCACCCTGCGCGGGCGCGTGCTTCCGATCGGCGGCCTCAAGGAGAAGATGATCGCGGCCCTGCGCGGCGGTATCGAAACGCTGGTGATCCCGAAGGATAACGAGAAGGACCTCGTCGAGATTCCGAACCACGTCAAACGGAACCTCAACATCATCCCGGTCGAGCATATGGACGAAGTGCTCGCTGCCGCGCTCGCCCACCACGACCTTGCGGGTTACCTCCAGGAAGGCCAGCACTCCCTGGAAGAGATCTACGAGGTCCCCCGCGACGGATCTAGCCAGCCGGACACCGAGGCCCCCGGAGCGGACACCGTCAACTGAGCGGCCACCAGTCGGCTGGGCGGCCGCCAGTCAGATTCCGCGTCATACTCTTCGGGCGCCAGCACCGGCGGAAGGGAAGCAGTGCGGCAATCGGTCTTCGACTGCTTGGCCGATCCTTCCAACGCTGACGCTGTGTCGGGCGCGTAGCTCAGTTGGCTAGAGCACCTGGTTTACACCCAGGGGGTCACAGGTTCGAGTCCTGTCGCGCCCAGCAGTCACACTCTGCATTTCGCTTGAACCGGCGGCCACTTGCAGCTCCGGTGCAGCCACACCGTCGGGACGGTCCGAATCGTGTGGGGTCACTATGGGGTCACTCAGCCGGGCGAGAAGGTCGGCCGGAACCTCGCCACG
>SMVA01118771.1_pt1 | contig 17614 bp, 13 predicted proteins | sample 2456451 | NCBI WGS metagenome assembly SMVA01 (sample SAMN11095933, study PRJNA526329) | marine sediment metagenome | biome: Marine sediment; feature: Surficial sediment; material: Deep marine sediment; isolation source: Hadal surficial sediment | place: Pacific Ocean | collected 2014-05 | depth...
AGGGCGATCTTGCGGGCGGCAACTTTTCCTCCACCGATTACAAGACAGTTGCGGTTTTTAATGCTGATGAAAATGGGCAGAAAATCCATGAACTATCCTGATAACTATTTTTTGCCAGTAGTAATGGTTCTAATGAGATAAATTTTGGCATAGAAATGAACTGATTCTTCTGTTCCAATCAGACTTAATAGTCCAAAAAAATAATTCATATGGTGCTATTTAAAACTCTCAATCTTCGTCTATTCATTTCTCTTTGCTTCCTTAGCTGCAGTAAGATTATTCACACACTGTGAAAAGTTAAAATAGGCATTCATACAGGTTTATGTAATGTTATCCAGCAGATTAGTTAACTGAGCATGAGTATAGCGTGTCGTGTTTAATGCAGCTTATTTAACTGTTTACTTAGTTTTTCCAGTGTTGAGCTAAAGCTAGAAAGTCGATCTTTTTCTTGCGCTACTATTTTTGTTGGTGCGTGCTCGATAAAACCAAGATTAGCAAGCTTGGTTTCTGATCTTACGATTTCCAATTTGATACGCGCAATTTCTTTTGCTATGCGCCCTCGCTCCACAACTACATCTATCTCTATTTTCAGCATCAGTTTGAATTCACCTACAATAGCTACTGGCGCATCGGCATCTGGTAATTCACTCTGCATAATTTCTATATTTGATAGTCTGGCCAGTGCTATCAAATAGGGAGAGAAATCAGTTAAGACTTTCTGATCTCCCGCAGCCAACAGTGGAATTCTTAATGCTGGAGATAGATTCATCTCACCACGCAGGGTGCGACATGCATTGATTATTTCCTTAAGTACATGGATTTTTCCAATAGCATCTTCGTTAATACTTGCTAAATCAGCTTTGGGGTATGGTTGGAGCATAATGCTTGCACTCTGTTTACCAGCTAGTGGGGCTATTTTTTGCCATAATTCTTCAGTAATGAAGGGGATGATTGGGTGAGCAAGTCGCAGCATTATTTCTAGAACATGTACCAAAGTACGGCGGGTGGTACGTTGTACTGAATCGGTATTTGCATTTAACTGTACCTTTGCCAACTCAAGGTACCAGTCACAATATTCGTCCCAGACGAATTCGTAGATTTCGCGTGCCGCTACATCAAAACGATAATCGTGAAATGCTTGTTCTACTATGCTTTGTGCTAGCTGCAAGCGTCCAATGATCCACTTGTCAGCAGCAGAATATTCCAGTGGTAAACTCTTATCCAAACCTACATCTTTTCCCTCGCAATTCATCAACACATAGCGGGTAGCGTTCCATAATTTGTTACAGAAATTCCGGTAGCCTTCACAGCGATGCAAATCAAATTTTATGTCTCGGCCATGAGAAGCAAGACTTGCAAAGGTAAAACGCAACGCATCAGTTCCGAATGCGGCGATGCCTTCAGGATAATGTTCTCGCGTGATTTTCTCGATGGATTCTGCCTGTTTAGGATTCATCAATCCGGTAGTACGCTTGGTAATCAGGGCTGGCAAAGTGATTCCATCGATGAGATCTAACGGGTCAAGCACGTTGCCCTTGGATTTACTCATTTTTTGACCTTCCGCATCGCGGATCAGGCCGGTCACGTAGACTTCTTGGAAAGGCACTTTCCCAGTAAAATACAGAGACATCATTATCATGCGTGCCACCCAGAAAAAGATTATATCGAAGCCTGTGACCAGTACTGAAGTTGGTAGGAATGTCTTGAGTTCCGGTGTCTCTTCAGGCCATCCCAGAGTAGAGAACGGCCACAGTGCGGAAGAGAACCAAGTATCGAGCACGTCCTCATCCTGTGTGAGAGTGCGATTACCAGCTTGCTGTTGTGCTTCCTCCAGGCAGTGCGCGACGTAGATATTGCCATCCTCATCATGCCACGCCGGAATTCGATGCCCCCACCATAATTGACGTGAAATGCACCAATCTTGGATATTTTCCAGCCACTGGTTGTAAACATGACTCCAGTTTTCTGGGATAAATTTTACTTCTCCATTTGCTACTACTCTCAGTCCATGCTTGGCTAGCCCTTTCATTGCTACATACCACTGGTTGGTAAGCATTGGCTCTATAATAGTGTTCGTACGGCTACTGCGCGGCACCATCATTTTATGTGGTTTGATTTCAACTAGTAATCCCTGTGTTTCGAGATCAGCAATAATTCTTTTTCGAGCATCAAAACGGTCAAAGCCCTGATATTCAGACGGTGCAAGATCGTTTATTTTCGCATCCAGTGTGAGAATACTGAACATAAGGAGCTTGTGCCGTTGACCTATCTGATAGTCATTGAAATCATGTGCTGGAGTGATCTTTACGCACCCAGTTCCAAAATTAGGATCCACATAAGCATCGGCAATGATGGGAATGCTGCGCTTGCATAGCGGCAGACACACCCGACTGCCAATCAGGTGCTGATACCGTAGGTCATCCGGATGTACAGCTACGGCCATATCGCCCAACATGGTTTCGGGGCGAGTGGTAGCGACGATCAGTCCTTCAGTTTTATTTGGTCCACCTTCAAACGGATAGCAAATATGCCAGAGAAATCCATCTTCTTCAGTTGACACTACTTCCAGATCAGATACAGCGGTTTGTAACACGGGATCCCAATTTACAAGTCGCCAGCCACGATAGATCAATCCCTCACGATAAAGCCGCACGAACACTTCCGTTACGGCACGGGATAACCTATCGTCCATGGTGAAGCATTCTCGCGACCAGTCACAGGAAGTACCTAAACGCTGCATCTGCTGGATGATGCTGGAGCCATATTTTTCTTTCCATTGCCATACACGCTTGAGAAATTCTTTCCGTCCCAGATCATGCCGGTTGGTATTTTGACTGTCCAGCTGACGTTCCACCACAATCTGGGTAGCGATGCCAGCGTGATCGGTTCCTGGTTGCCACAGTGTGTTGTCACCAAGCATGCGGTGATAACGGATAAGTATATCCATAATAGTGTGTTGAAATGCATGCCCCATGTGTAGCGTGCCCGTGATATTTGGTGGTGGCAGCATAATGCAGTAGGACTGAGCTGCACTGTCTGGCGTTCCAGCAAGAGCTGGCTTGAAATAACCAGCGGATTGCCAAACTGGATACCAGCGTTCTTCGATAGGTCTGGATTCAAAGCTCTTAGTGAGACTCATAAAGATCGAGGTTGAATTAGGTGGTTCTGAGAGGTTTCCTATTATATCGGAAGGCACGGATGTTTCATCTTCTGATACCCGTGGCTGAACCACGGTTGTAAGCTTATTTTGGTTAGGGGACAAACAGAAGTTTCGTAAACGCTGTTCCAGCGCACTGATAAGCGACTCTTGCGTTTTAGCATCCAGATTGGTTTCCGTTTCCGTTAGTGTAGCATCTAGAATTTGTCGCAATAGCGGCGTAATCTCAGACTGAAGTGGCAAGATTTCCGGGGACAGAAACACCTTCTCAGTGAGCGTCGGGATGTCATCAGCTAATGATGACGGCACTTGTTCAAGTATGTCATCAAGAACCTGGGTTAGGACCGGAAAAGACGTTGTAGTACTCTCTTCGTTAGTCGTTACTGAGGATTTGCCTTGGTGCTCGCGAAACAACGTATTTGGTTTGTTCAGAGATTCATCTTCACCGGATTCTGGTGAGGTTTTATTGATGTTTGTCATAAAGAGAGGTAACCGGTGGATGGCGCGGGAGATTTACCTAAGTTTATCTAAGCGTCCTCAAGTTTATGATGGTGGATTTCATATCCCCTGTCTTTGTAGAAACGGTAACGTTTTCGTGCTGCTTGAGTATCCTTTAGTGTGGCTCCAGAAATTTCAATCAATCGAAGAAACCGGCTGAAGAAAGGGGGGTGCCCAACATGCAGGTTAATCAGCACATTATCATGGAGGAGTGGCTCGGCTTGATAACTGATTATAACTGGAGTTACGTCTGCTAGTTTGTCATCTGCACGGCAGTGTGGAATAAAGGCAGTGGAAGAAAAAGTCCACAGTAACTTGTCGAGCCGCTCGGCAGTCTCGGTATCAGGAATATAAATCGTTACTCTCAGATCTTGCTGTACTACCTTAGCACTCAGAAGACAAGCTGTGTACAGCTTGTCATTGGCACCAGAATAGAAGTCGATTTGGGTCATGTTTTTATTATGGGGCCTTTTTTAGCCGCGCGTGTTGTCAAAAATTGTGTAAGTAAAGGTACCGGTCGGCCGGTTGCGCCTTTTTTCTTGCCAGACTCCCAAGCAGTACCGGCGATGTCTAGGTGCGCCCATCGATATTTTTTTGTGAAACGCGATAAGAAACAGCTGGCAGTAATAGTTCCTGCGGCACGCCCACCGATGTTAGCCATATCGGCAAAATTACTTCTTAGTTGCTCTTGGTAATCGTCCCATAGCGGCAGACGCCAGGCACGATCTGCAGCCTGCTCGGAGGCTTTCAGCAGCTCCATTGCCAGTTCTTCATCATTGCTGAGTAATCCGGATGCTATATGTCCTAGTGCAATTACGCAGGCCCCGGTAAGAGTGGCAATGTCTATTACCACCTCTGGTTCATAGCGTTCGGCGTAGGTCAGCGCGTCGCACAAGATCAGCCGTCCTTCTGCATCAGTATTAAGTATTTCAATGGTTTGCCCAGACATACTGGTGACAATGTCTCCGGGTTTAGTGGCGTTGCCACCAGGCATATTTTCGGTGGCGGGAATGATGCCAACCACATTTATGGGAAGCCGCATTTGGACGATTGCTGTGATGGTGCCAAATACGCTAGCTGCTCCACACATATCGTACTTCATCTCGTCCATTTCTGCCGCAGGCTTCAATGAAATACCCCCTGTATCAAAGGTAACGCCTTTGCCCACTAGTACGAAAGGTTTTTCCTTTTTATTTCGTCCCCAGTATTCAAGTATAATTAGTTTAGCAGGCTGACTGCTGCCTCGTGCGACCGACAGCAATGATCCCATGCCAAGCTTTTCCATGTCTTTTTGTTCTAAAACGGTAGCTTTGAGTTTGTAGGTTTTGGCCATGTTCTTGGCCAGTTCCGCTAGATAGGTTGGGGTGCAAACGTTTGGTGGAAGATTACCTAAATCTTTTGTCAAGTTCATACCATGAGCGGTAGCAAGCCCCCATTGCAGCGCTTTTTCACAAACGGCAGAATCCGCTCGGCTGGTCATACTTAGTGCGATTTTTCGCAGATGTCGTTTGTCATCCTCATGTTTACTTTTGAGCTGGTCAGAGCGATAGACACTTTCCATTGCCATGATCACTGTATGGGAAATTTTCCAGGTAATCTCACGATTTTTCACGGGGTCTTCTGTTAAAAAAAGTATTGCATCTGAGGCCCCGGTTTTATGTATCGCTTTGAAAGCAGCTTGTACCGCATTGCGATATTCCCTATCGCGGAGTTCGCTCTTTTTTCCAAGCCCTACCAACAATACACGTCTGCATATGGTATTGGGCACGTTGTGTAACAAAAGTGTAGAGCCTGCTTTACCTTCCATATCTCCATTATTCAATATGCCACTGATATATCCATTGGCATTCTTGTCTAAGGTTTTTGCAGCTTTGGTCAACACTCTGGTTTCGAATATGCCCACGACCACACAATCGCTGCGTTGTTTTCCCGGGTTTTCATTTTTTATGCTAAATTTCACACATCTCTCCTTGGTTCAAGGTCTTGCAACAAGTTTGTACAAGCTAGATAATTGTTAATTATCGCCGGACTGTCCGCATAAAGTCAAAGCGGATGAGGAATGATGTTTCATCGCTATTATGAACAGACCAAATAACATTTTGATGCCTAAACTAGCAAATGATTATCAGGCGAAACTTGCCACACCTTTTGCTGTTCTAGGTATTCGCACCAAAGAAGGCTGGTTGACCGATATCGAATATTTACCCCTCGATACTCCTCCACTAGCGTTCCAGAATTCTCTTGCCAGGGAAGTTTGCAAACAGTTACAGGCATATTTGGCCAATCCTAGTTTTATATTTGATTTATCGCTGCACATTGGCGGCACCATTCACCAGCGTCAGGTATGGCAGGCTATCCAGGCAGTTCCCGCCGGCACAACTTGCAGTTACGCTGATATCGCTGCGCAACTGAACTCTGCACCCCGTGCTGTGGGACAAGCGTGTGGAGCTAATCGGCTTCCCATCGTCATTCCGTGTCATCGTGTCATTACCAAAAATGGTGGAATTGGTGGTTTCATGCACTCCAGCAATGGGTCTCCACTCGTTATCAAGCGTTGGCTGCTGCATCATGAGCGTGTCTGAGCTTAATGCGGAATTGCTGGATGAGTTTTCTGATGCCCTATGGCTAGAGGATGGCTTGGCACGTAACACACTGGAAAGCTATTGCAACGACTTGCGGCAATTTGGCGTGTGGCTGGGGAAATGCAATGATATAGCACTGATAGACGCGAATCATTCCGATCTACTTGAGTTTCTCGCCTACAAGGTTTCAATTAAAGTCAAAGCCAATACTACAAGCCGTGAACTATCGAGTTTGAAACGGTTTTACCGTTTTTTGTTGCGCCAGGGAAAAATCCAGACTGATCCAAGTCGCAACATTAATACTCCTAAACTCCCGCGTAATTTACCTAAAAGCCTGACTGAAAAAGATGTAGAAGTGTTGCTCAATACGCCTGATGTATCGCAGCCTATAGGCTTACGAGACCGTGCAATGCTGGAAGTTCTCTATGCTAGTGGGCTGCGGGTATCGGAACTAGTTAGTCTAAAAGTCGCACAAGTAAGTCTGAATATGGGAGTGGTGCGGGTAATGGGCAAAGGAGGAAAGGAGAGGTTAGCACCGCTTGGAGAAGAAGCGCTGGGGTGGATAAGCCGATATACGACAGAAGCTCGGCCTGAACTTCTGGGTGGAAAAGTTGCGGAAGCGCTATTTGTTACGGCCCGCAGTACAGCAATGACGCGCCAAGCATTCTGGCATCTCATCAAACGCCACGCAAGTCAGGCGGGGATCAACAAATCACTATCACCGCATACACTGCGTCACGCTTTTGCTACTCACCTGCTTAATCATGGCGCTGACTTGCGTGTAGTACAGCTGTTGCTGGGACATTCAGACATTTCGACCACACAAATTTATACACACATTGCGAGTTCGAGACTAAAGCAGCTGCATGCCAAGCATCATCCACGAGGGTGAGCATGTATATCCCAGTATTTGCATTAAAATCGGAATGAGAGCGCATTCCGGGGAGATGGCCCATGGCATTGGCGCGCTACTGAGTTAGAGGCATACAAAGTCGTTTGCTAAAACGATTATTTTCTAGAACAAACACGATTTGCGGTATTTATAGCGTCTTCGTCAAGGGTATCATTCTGGTGGTGGAGGGGGTTTCCCTGGTGGCGGAGGTGGAATACTTTTGTTCGAATTGCTGTTGTCACTCTTGGCAGGGCTATTTGTGAACTGCCCATACACAGGAACACGATGACCTCGCGCGTACATGCATTGTACATAGCTGGTGTCGTAACGTTGTTGACTAACATACTCTGGAGCATTGTCAGCACTAGTTTCGCTTACTCGTTCATGGGCAAACTGTCTACATTGATTATCGTCCTTACGGAATTTGTCAAAGGTTTTACCAGAACCGGGCAGAGCCATCATGCTGGGCCCTGTTGGCATGCTCGTACACGCGGTGATCAAGGAGGCTATTAACAATACAGATAGTTCGCGCGGTTTTAACATGATTTCCTCTTTAGTGTAAAGTGGGTCGAGGGGCGCCTTTTGGCAGACAGTTAATAGCTCACTAGGTTACGGCAATATTGCCAATAGTTGGTATTTGAAACTGCAACTGATCCCAAACGTCCTATCGTTGAAAGTACACTGGGGGTATTACAGGCACTGTCACCATAGGTGGATCTGCGTTATAAGGAGAATAATAGCGTGCGCCATAACCATTGTACCAACTGTAACCACCATAACCTAAACCAAAACGTAGGGATGATCCTACGGCCAACCCTAGAACGGTCTACCAATATAATTACGATGGTGCCCGTGATGGTGTCCACCACGGGCCCATACTGAACTGTTAAACGCCAACCCGAATAAGGCAATGACGAAACAGATTAATTTGATCGTTTTATATAAGCCTCCATTGGAATTATACAAAGTTGATTTACGCTTTTCATTTATACTTAAGTTCCTAACTAGGGAACTCTACGGCACCCAAGATACCGCCAGTATGAGATCACATACTTGGTGTGTGGTTCTCAGTGATATAACGTATCAAGGTTAAATTGGTTGTCAGGCGGTCAAATAACTTCACGATATTAATCGTTAAATTACTCAGTACTATAATTTCATGAGCTACCTATGATTTACCATTTGCGTGAGTTGGGTTGCCCTATAGGGATCAGAATGCAGGGGCGATTCTAGGACTCGTCAGCGGTTTATCTTTGTTGACGTTATGCATATTGCATATGATTGAGTCCATGAAAAATTATATGAACTTCTTATTTTCTCTGTTAAAGTGCCTAGCAATATTATAAGGAACAATCATGCGTTATAAATTTACGATTATGGCTTTAGCGACAGTGTTTGCGCTTAACGGTTGTGCCAACATGTCTGCAACACAGAGAGGCACAGGGATTGGTGCAGGGCTAGGGGCAGCAACGGGCGCAGGTATTGGTGCTATTGCAGGTGGAGGTAAAGGTGCAGCAATAGGTGCAATAGCTGGTGCTGGTGTTGGCGCTATTGGCGGCTATATATGGTCCAATAAAATGGAAGAGCAAAAGAGGACGATGGAACTAGCCACGGCAGGTTCTGGTGTGCATGTCACCCAGACCTCAGATAACCGTCTGAAACTGGAGATCCCTAGTGATATATCATTTGATATCGGGCGTGCTGAGATTAAACCCAGCTTAAGACCAGTTCTAGATAGCTTTGCTAGTAGCCTTGTTGTCAACCCAAGTACTAGTGTGACCATTATTGGCCATACCGACAGCACGGGTAGCGATGCAGTTAATGACCCGTTATCTTTCAACCGTGCAGCCAGTGCTCGTAACTATCTAATAAACCGAAATGTTTCTTCAAATCGCATAAGTATCGATGGACGTGGTTCACGAGAGCCTATCCTTGCAAATAACACCCCTGCAAATAGAGCAAGAAATCGTCGTATTGAAATGTTTGTTGCGGAGTTACAATCTATCCAACCGGCACATCCTCCCCAATCCATTGTGGTAAGGTGTAACAGGTATGCCTCCGAGCAGGTGAATAGTAAAACTGAGGAAGTGGTCAAGGACTCAGTGATTGGAGCTCTTCTCGGTGCGGCAGCAGGCGCAAGCATTGGTGCGATTGCAGGTGGAGGTAGTGGTGCTGCGAAAGGGGCAGGTATTGGAGCTATCGCTGGCGGGGCTGGAGGAGGACTCTATGGGATCAATGAGAACCAATCAAACGATGCGCGATACCAAGATGCTTATACTTCTTGCTTGCGCCAGAATGGTTATTAGGAATAACAACGCATCCTGACTCACATAATGAAGCCGACTCCGTAAGTGTGTCGGTGTCTTGACCCAAATGGTATGAGAGCCACAATGTGTGCGGCAATGTAATATAGATTATTTCTTTTTCGTTTTACGTTCATAAACGTCATGAGGCGAGTAATCAAGTCTGGAATAATGTATGCGTTGGGAATTTTTATGTTACCGATGTGGTCAGTAACATTCTTGGAGTCATTTCTCGTTGGAAATACGATCCGTTTTCAGGATCATCTTACTTAGTCGGAAGCCATTACTTGACAACTGAATTATAAGGCTGTTTAATTCATCTTTATCAAATCTTGCATCCAAGCTTGAACACATTAAGTGAACCAGTCTAACATCACTAACTTGTCTTTTGACGCATTGTGGAAATATTATTTTTACGATAAGTATCTTCCCAGTAGTCTATTTGGACACTTAGTCGAACGCCTTGATATTATTGGTTACCCAGAAATCTGGATCAGTCGTGTGTCACGGACGAATTTACTTGCGCAGGCAGTGAAGCTGGATGAAGCACTGCGCACGCATGGTGAGCAAGTGTTAAATTACATGCCACTTTTTGGGTTACCATTTGCCGTCAAGGACAACATTGATGTAGAGGGCATGCAAACCACCGCTGCGTGTCCCAGCTTTGCCTATATGCCACAAGTATCTGCATACGTGGTACAAAAACTTCAGGAAGCAGGTGCCATCCTGATCGGTAAAACCAATCTTGATCAGTTTGCGACGGGCTTGGTTGGCACACGCTCGCCATACGGTGTGGTACGAAACGCGATTAATCCAGATTACGTATCCGGAGGTTCGAGTTCCGGATCCGCTGTTGCTGTTACATTGCAACTTGTAAGCTTCACGCTGGGCACCGACACAGCCGGTTCGGGTAGAATCCCGGCCGGATTCAACGGTATCGTAGGATTGAAACCGACACGCGGATTGCTGAGTATGCGGGGCGTGTTACCAGCTTGCCGTACCCTAGATTGTGTCTCTATTTTTGCGCAGAACGTCCAAGACGCGTGGCGTGTATTGCATACAACCGCCGGATTTGATACTGAGGACGCTTTTTCACGACATGTCATACAGTCCGGCGTAAGACGGAACGGCTACCGTATTGTCGTTCCAGATGTCCTTGAATTTTGCGGTGATGCGCGTGCGCAAACCGCTTTCTCGGATGCCATGACACAAGTCGCGAAACTTCCTAACGTGCAAGTTAGGAACATACCGTTCTTTCCGTTTATCGAAGCAGGAAAGTTACTGTACCAAGGTCCGTGGGTAGCGGAGCGGCAGGCGGCGATCGGCTCTTTTTTCGACAAGCAGTCGCAGACGATTGACCCAACCGTACACAACATCATTGCCCAAGCTGCCCGATTCAACGCGGTTGATACGTTTAAGGCTGGCTATCGCTTAGCAGAGCTGAAACGGGAAGCAGAACGCCTAATGACGGAAATAGATTTTCTCGTGGTACCGACCGCGCCGACCATACCTACCATTGCGGCGGTCAATGCCGAGCCAATCGCCCGAAACGACGAGCTTGGCTACTACACCAACTTTGTAAACTTCTTTGATCTAGCCGCGCTGTCGATCCCGACCAGTGCGCGCTCTGATGGCTTACCTGCCGGCATCACACTAATTGGCAAGTGTGGTTCCGATCACCTGCTCGCCGCAGCAGGTGAAGCGATCCAAGCTAAATTCGACCGCTTAGACACGACGCGCGTACAATATCAAGGCAGTCATTCGGTGGTTGCTGATCCTCTACCTTACGTGGAACCCACGGTGCAAGTAGCCGTGGTCGGCGCTCATCTGGAAGGCCAGCCACTCAACTGGCAGTTGCTGGAGCGTGGTGCGCGCAAATTACTTTCCACTTCAACCAGCAAAAACTACCGGTTGTATGTATTGCCAGATTCAGTTCCACCGAAGCCAGGCCTAGCGCGTGTCATGGAAGGCGGCGGTGCGATTGAGCTCGAGTTGTGGGAAATCCCACAGCGTAATTTCGGCAGCTTTGTTGCCGAGATTCCGGCGCCGCTCGGTATTGGTTCAGTGCAGTTATCGGATGGACGCTATGTAAAAGGTTTCATTTGCGAACCGTGGGCACTGAATGGCGCGCAAGACATTTCTTTCCATGGTGGTTGGCGTGCGTATCTCGCGAGCCAGCCAATTTAAAAGCAGTGGCAACACAACTTTCTTATTTCTTGTGAGGATAATGACATGAGTAACTTCAATCGCCGCAAATTTTTAATAACTACAGGTGCTATTGCACTCACTAGCACACTTTCCTTCGAGCTAGCGCATGCCGCTGGCAAAAAACTAATAGTCGGTTTTCTCTACGTCGGTCCGCGCGACGATTTTGGCTACAATCAGGCGCATGCGCATGCAGCTTCGATCATCAAGAAGATGCCAGGCATCAAAATGTTCGATGAGGAGAAAGTACCAGAGACAGTGGCAGTACAAAAATCCATGGAAGCAATGATCCGGCAGGATGGTGCGTCGTTGATCTTCCCAACCTCATTTGGTTACTTCTCCCCTCACGTTATCAAAGTTGCAAAGAAATATCCGAAAGTGCGCTTCGCGCATTGTGGCGGCCTGTGGACCAAGGGAAAGCATCCGATGAATGTCGGTAGTTTTTTCGGCTACATCGAAGAATGCCAGTATCTGAACGGCGTGGTTGCGGGTTACATGAGTAAGTCGAAGAAGCTTGGCTTCGTCGCCGCTAAACCGATTCCGCAGGTATTGCTCAACATCAATGCGTTTACGTTGGGCGCGCAATCAGTAGACCCGTCCATCACGACACGCTTAATCTTCACCGGAGACTGGTCGATGCCGGTCAAGGAAGCCGAAGCCGCAAACAGTCTGATCGATCAGGGTGTTGACGTATTAACCTGTCACGTGGATGGTCCGAAGGTGGTGGTGGAGACGGCCGAAAAGCGTGGGGTGATGACTTGTGGCTACCACGTCAGCCAGGCCAAGTTGGCACCAAAAGGTTATCTGACAGGCGCCGAGTGGAACTGGGTCACGCCGTATACAACAATCGTTAAGGCAGCGCAGGAAGGCAAGCCAATGATTAACTTTCTGCGTGGCGGGCTCAAGGATGGTTTCGTCAAAATGTCACCTTATGGCGCATCGGTCAGTGCAAATGCTAAAGCCAAGGCTGATGAAATCAAGAATAAGATGCTAGCAGGGAAATACCCAATCTTCAAAGGACCACTAAAAGACAACAAGGGCAAGGTCATAATTCCCGCAGGTGTGATACAGGAGCAGACCGACATTAAGCTGGAATCGATGAATTACCTGGTAGCCGGGGTGATGGGTCAGGTCTAAGTGGTTTAGCCATGCGTATCTTCCTCCTGCGGTTGACAGCGAAAATGTTGCCGGCGCTGCCGACGCTTTGTGCGATCGCTGGCGCACTCTTGATGTTTGTGGTTTTCCTTGCGCTACAGGGCAAGCCCGCGCTTGAGGCATGCCAGCTGATTTATGTCGGAGCGTTTGGTTCCGGCTTTGCTTGGGAAAATACGCTACAACGTGCGGCGCCGTTGATGCTGACTGCGCTGTGTGTGGCGATTCCTGCGCGTACTGGGCTCATTATCATTGGTGGTGAGGGTGCGGTTGCACTCGGGGGATTAGCGTGTGCTGTGATTCCGATGATGCTACCTGCTGCATTCCCAGCGACACCTGCGTTACTCCTCATGGCGACTGCGGCACTGGTAGCTGGCGGGGCATGGATCGCACTCGCTGGATGGCTACGGCAGTATCGTGGCGTAAACGAAACAATAAGCAGCCTGCTGCTTGCATACATTGCACTTGCACTGTTCAACCACATGGTGGAGGGACCTTTGCGCCATCCAGAAAGTCTGAACAAACCCTCTACGCCACCCTTGCCAGAAGAGTATCTAATTGGTTCATTGCCGGGACTTGACGTGCATTGGGGTCTGTTCTGGGGTGTACTTGCCTGTATTGCCATGTATGTTCTGGTGCGGCATGGAGTGTTCGGTTTTTCTATGTCTGTGGTAGGCGGAAATGTACGTGCCGCACGACTGGTAGGATTGCCAGTGAATCGTATTGTACTGATGGCGTGTCTGCTCGGAGGGGGCGCAGCGGGCCTCGCCGGCATGATGGAAGTTGCTGCTATACACGGCAGTGCCAACAGCGCGCTGTTGGCTGGATACGGTTACAGTGGAATCCTGGTTGCATTTGCTGCACGCCACAACCCGCTTGCAATTATTGCCTGCGCCTTGGTGATAGGGGGCATCGAATCAAGTGGTAGTTTGCTGCAGCGACGGCTCGATTTGCCAGGTGCAACCACACTAGTATTGCAGGGGTTACTGTTTATTAACCTGTTGGCATGGGAATCGCTTACTGGATGGTTGGGAGTGTGGCGGTTGCGTCTTCTCGAAACCACGCGTAACCCAAATAGGGCAGTCCATGCTTAACGAAGTTGTACCAAGTGCTTTCGATTTCGGTTCACTTGCACTCGCATTGTTCGCCGGGGCAATCCGGATCGGAACACCTTTCCTGTTCGTGAGCCTGGGAGAATGCCTGACCGAGAAAGCGGGTCGGGTTAACCTCGGGCTAGAAGGCATCTTGGTATGTGGCGCAATGACCGGCTACGCGGTATCACTGCATACGGGTTCACCATGGATAGGTGTTCTTGGTGCAGGCATATCGGGATTGGTGCTGGGTGCCTTTCATGGGCTAGTATGTTCTCTTCGGGGGGTAAATGATATTGCCTTCGGCATCGCCCTAATGGTGTTTGGTACTGGGCTTGCGTTCTATCTTGGTACACCATACATACAGCCGCAGGCGCCAACGTTGCCGGCATTTGCATTAGGTGACTGGAGTACGAACTCACAACTGCGTAATGCACTGGAAATAAATGTGCTGTTCCTGGTAGGAGTTGTGCTTGCGGGCCTGCTGCATTGGGGAATGGCGAGCACGCGATGGGGGCTTGTATTACGACTGGTCGGCGACCATGCGGAAACTGCTCGTGCTCTGGGTTATCGGCTGATTCCTGTACGAGTTACGGCAACCGCGGCGGGTGGCTTTCTTGCAGCGGTTGGTGGCGCGTACCTGTCGTTGTATTACCCAGGGAGTTGGAATGAAGGTTTGTCTAGTGGGCAGGGATTAATGGCAGTAGCGCTCGTGATTTTCGCACGCTGGAGGCCATGGCGCTGCTTGTTTGCTGCACTACTCTTTGGTGCTGCTGGCGCACTTGGCCCAGCGCTTCAGTCACTCGGCATCACATCCGGTTATTATTTGTTTAACGCAGCACCTTATGTGCTTACGCTGGTGATCATGGTGATTACTTGTCGTCCTGATCGCACTATAAGTGGTGCGCCGGGCGAACTCAGCCTGACGCGCTAATGCATAATCATTTGAAAGGACTTCAATGTTTAAATCAAGCGATTCCAACAAGCTATTTCATAGCGTTGTGAACTAGTCTGGTACAGCTAATGACACCGGATTTACGCATGCACGATGCTTTCATGAAAAACCTAGAGTTTGGTGTACGTTTGCGTTTGATCATCGTGAGAGGACGAAATGATGAGAAGGAGAGGATTGCATTAGGTTGTCGTACTAACAACCTGTACTTACCAAGGAGAAGAACATGACAATCAAGAAGTTTGTTGAATCGGATCCGTATCCGTGGCCGTTCGATGGTAGCCTAGCGCCGGACAACACAGCGTTGATCATTGTCGACATGCAAACAGACTTCTGCGGAATCGGCGGTTATGTGGACAAGATGGGCTACGATCTATCACTCACACGTGCACCGATTGAACCGATTAAGTCGGTGCTGGATGCAATGCGAAACGCCGGTTTTCTTATCATTCACACTCGCGAAGGCCATCGCCCCGATCTGTCAGACCTTCCCACCAACAAGCGCTGGCGTTCACAGCGCATTGGTGCCGGCATTGGTGACGAAGGACCCAATGGGAGGATACTGGTGCGTGGCGAACCTGGCTGGGAAATTATCGATGAGCTAGCGCCGCTGTCGTGTGAAGTAATTATCGACAAGCCAGGAAAGGGTTCTTTTTATGCAACTGACCTCGAGCTAACGTTGCACATTCGTGGTATACGCAACCTAATCCTGACTGGTATCACCACTGATGTTTGCGTGCATACAACAATGCGCGATGCGAATGATCGTGGTTTCGAGTGCTTATTGCTGGAGGACTGCTGTGGCGCGACCGATCACGGCAACCATCTCGCTGCAATCAAGATGATCAAGATGCAAGGCGGTGTATTTGGTGCGGTATCTGATTCGAAGCAGTTCCTAGCGGCTCTCGACGAGCGAGGTTGATATGACTGCGCTTAGCCTTGAGACTTTCGGCGCGGGAAAATCCTTTGGCGATTTTCGGGCGCTAGACGACGTGTCGATTCAGGTTGCCGCAGGCACCGTACACGCGTTGTTAGGTGAGAACGGTGCCGGCAAGAGTACGCTTGTCAAAGGCCTGATAGGTTACAGTCCTCTCGATCAGGGGAGAATCTTGCTGGATGGTATCGAGCATGCGATATCCAGTCCACGTGATGCGCATGCACTGGGAATTGGTATGGTGTATCAGCATTTCACAGTAGCGCCAGGACTTACTGTAGCAGAGAATTTACTACTTGCGCGCGGCCACCTGCCGTGGGGCATTTCCTGGGTAAAAGAGCGCGCGACACTGGATGCATTCATGAATACCATGCCATTTAGGCTAGCACTTGGCAGCACAGTCAGCGGACTATCTGCCGGTGAAAAACAAAAATTGGAGTTATTGAAACAGCTTTATCTCGAGCACCGCTTTCTGATATTGGACGAGCCGACATCAGTACTGACGCCACAAGAGTCAGAAGAAGTACTTGGCCTAGTGCGCGATCTGGCACATCGCTCAGAGCTGACGGTATTGATGATCACGCATAAGTTTAAGGAAGTCATGTCATTTGCTGACGAAGTAACTGTACTACGCAAAGGGAAGTTGGTCGGCCACACGAAGGTTGAGCATACCAATCCAGATGAACTAGCTAAATGGATGATGGGTGAAACGCGCATAGCGGTAGCGCCGAAGACGCGCTCACCAGTAAAGGATAAGGCACCGATTGGCCTCGAAATATTGCGACTTTGTGTTGCTAGCGATCGCGGTACGACAGCGGTAAACGAATTGTCATTGAAGGTCAGGCGTGGAGAGATCGTCGGGGTTGCCGGTATTTCCGGAAATGGACAGAAAGAACTGATCGAGGCACTGTTGGGACAACGTCGGTTCCTAAGTGGCAAGATCAGCGTTAACGGCGTGCCCTATCGCGCGACACGCAATGAAATGTTACAGCAGAAAGTATTCAGCCTCCCGGAAGAACCCTTGCATAATGCCTGCATCGCACGCATGAGCATTGCGGAAAACATGGCGCTGCGTAATTTCGACAGTCCTGCAATGAGACGGCCCGGATGGCGAATTAACCGTACAGCAATTCGTATACGAGCACAAAAGCTGATCGCTGCATTCAACGTCAGTCCGGCATTACCCGATCGACCAATCGGAACACTTTCCGGTGGTAACGTGCAGCGCGCAGTGCTGGCACGTGAGCTCGCAGAATCTGCAACAGTACTGATTGCGGCTAACCCAGTGTTTGGTCTTGATTTTTCTGCAGTATCCGACATCCAAGCACGCATCCTTGCTGCACGCGAGCAAGGCACGGCAGTATTGCTTGTAAGCGAGGACCTCGACGAGCTGCTTGAGTTGGCGGACACGGTACTTGTCATAACGAATGGTTGTATTGTTTATGCGGTAGACGCGCGTAGCGCAGATCGTACAACTCTTGGGCGCTACATGGGAGGACATGCATCCCGCTCCGCTCGGGGGAATGGTGCAGCATGACGACGCATAGCAGCATCTGCGTCACAGCTAAGCCGTACGATTATATATTCGTTCCTGCGAGCACGGCATTGATTGTAATCGACATGCAGCGCGACTTTATTGAACCTGGTGGATTTGGGGAAGCATTGGGTAACGACGTGTCACAGTTAGAAGCCGTTGTTCCGGTAGTTGGCGCTTTACTCGATCTGGCGCGTCGTTTCAGCATGGTGGTCATCTACACCCGTGAATCGCATCTTCTCGACTTGTCAGATTGCCCACCATCCAAGCGATCTCGGGGTAATCCTGTCTGCCGAATTGGCGATCAGGGCCCG
>SMVA01323266.1_pt1 | contig 17613 bp, 15 predicted proteins | sample 2456451 | NCBI WGS metagenome assembly SMVA01 (sample SAMN11095933, study PRJNA526329) | marine sediment metagenome | biome: Marine sediment; feature: Surficial sediment; material: Deep marine sediment; isolation source: Hadal surficial sediment | place: Pacific Ocean | collected 2014-05 | depth...
GACGAGGCCATGAGCATGTCGGACCGGGTCGCGGTGATGCGGAACGGAAATTTCGAACAGATCGGAACGCCCCAGGAAATATTCCAAACTCCGCGGACGCGGTTCGTTGCCGATTTCATGGGGGCTTCCAATATTCTCTCCGGGCGGGTCATCGCCGCAAGCGGCGACGGGGCACAGCGCGCGTCACCTCAGACGGTTCAAATAGAAACCGAAAGCGGCCTCGAGATCGTCGGCCGCGGCGGCCAGGACATGTCTTCCGGAGCCGCCGTCGAATTTTCGGTCCGTCCCGAATCCATCCAGGTATATTCCCGGGACTGGGACTGGACGGCCGACAACAAATTCGACGGCAGGATCGTCGGGAAGCTATATCTGGGGGACGTGACCGAACTCGAAGTCGCGCTGAGCGAAAATACTGCCATCACCAGCCGGATTCAAAGCCGTATCGATCAAGAATTCGGCTTCAAGGAAGGCGACCGGGTTTCGATCGGCTGGAACGCCGATGACTGTAATTTGTTGAGCGATTGATACCCGAGATCCTTAATTGTGACCCATTGAGGTCGCCTGGGCGATCCGCCGGGCAGGAGGGGGCAAATTCGCATGCCGAACGACCGACTGAAAATCAACGTAGGTACGAGGCCCCGTTGACGTCGAAGGTGGCGCCGGTCAGGTGGCGTACCCGGTCGTCGCAGAGAAAAGCCGCAAGGGCGCCGATCTCTTCCGGATTCGCCATCTCGCCCAGGGGAATGTCGCTGGTCGCCCTGGCGATCGCCTCCGGCTCCATGGCGCCCGATACCATTTCGGTATCGGTAAATCCCGGCGCGATGCAGAACGCGAGAACCCCCTCCGCGGCGAAACCGCGGGCGATCGTCTTGGTCAGGGTCACCAGCCCGCCCTTCGACGCGCCGTAGGGCATCTCGTCGGGCGCCTCGCCCCGGAAGGCCGCCCGGCTGGCCACGTTGATGATCCTGCCGCCGCCGATCACCCGGAAATGATTGATCGCGGCGCGGCATAGATCGGCGGGGGCCAGGAGATTGACCTGCAGGACCCGCGACCAAGCGGCACGCCATTGCTCGAGCGGCCCATCGACGGGTGCATTCTCGAATATCCCCGCGTTGTTGATCAGCACGTTCAGTCCGGGGGAGATCGCCAGGGCCTCGGGCCACAGCCTCTCCACCTCGTCGGCCAGGGCGAGATCGGCCCGCAGGATATGGCAGCGCTCCCCACCGATATCCTCCCGCACCGCTTCGGCGGCGTCCCGGTTATGTGCGTAGTGGACGATCACCTCGCCGCCGGCGGCGCCGATGGCCCGCGCCATGGCCGCGCCGATGCCCCGCGAACCGCCCGTCACCAACACAGTCTTGCCATTCAAGTCCGTCATCTTCGCGCCTCCCGCCTTGCAAGGCCTGACACTAGCATCCGGGAATTCCCAGATAACCCCCAAACTCAGGGAATCGCCCCACCCTATGAGATGCCAGCGGCGAAAACATTCCAGCGACGGTGTAATTTTGCTATCGTCGGAGCCGGTTTGAAGGTTACCTTGGAGTTTTCTGCCTAAAGATTTTTGCGGCCAGAATGGCAGAGTCGCGGAAATGGAGGCGAGAATGACAAAGATCGGCTTTCCGATTGTCCTGCTGTCCATCTTTCTGGTGGCCTGTCAGGGCGCTGAGCCGCGGACGATGACCCTGGAACAGGCCAGGGAGCTGGCCGTCGAACTTTCCGGTGGCATACCCGCCGCGCCTCCCCGCGCACCGACCGATCTCAATGCCATGCCGGAAAGCTTGGACGATCTTGGCGACACGCCCTCTCGTATCGATGTCATGCTTTCCAGCGACGAAGACATGCGCGAACTAGAAGCCATCTACCGCGGGATGCCCGACAAGTGGGGTTGGTCTGGTTGGCGGTTTCGCAACGACGCCCGGGACCAGTTCGAGAAGGGTGCTGTCTCGGAAGCCATCAAGTCGATGGACTATGCACTGAGGAACGTGCCCGGCGATTGGCGGACGACCCAAGGGACGCTCCACCTGCTCCAAGCTATTTACTATGCTTCGGCCGGAAATTTCGAAAAGGCCCAGAACAGTTACGGCCGCGCCAGCACCGCCAGCGAAAAGAAACTCAGTTGCGCGGTCCGCAAGAGATATTGGCTTGGATGGGCGGACGGGGTGATCGCTTTTGCCCAAGGCCAGATGGTGGAATCGGAGCTGGCATACATTTACGCGCGGGACCAGCTTCGCAAGCTCCGCCAAGTTGGCGGCATCTGTGCACCGTCGGAACGTAGACCGTGGCATGACGCCAAGCTGATGCTGGGCCAGGCCCGGGCCGTGTTGTGGCAGGGCCGGGTCGTCGAGGCCGAAACCCTGGCCCGGGATGCGGGACGTGTTTCCTGGAGATCAAGGCCGCACGTCTATACCGAACTCAGTGGCATCTACGTCGAACAAGGCCGCTACGAGGACGCCCTGCGGGCCGCGCTTGGCGCCATAAGGGGGATGAACGGCAGCTTGAGCGCGCCCAAGAACAGCGTTCATCGCGGCCGCGCCCTGGAGCTGGCGGCCCGGGCCCTGATTGGGCTCGGCCGGTGGGACGAGGCGCATGAGGTTTATCGCCGGCTCGAATCCAACCTGAAAGAAGACCCGCAAGTTTGGGAATTGAGATTTTCGCGCAGTCCGGATCGAGGCCTCGTCCTGCTTCGTCATGGCGAAGCGCAGCGGGCATTGGAAGTCCTCGAAGCCGCGTACCGGGACGGCCTGGAGCGCGCCGGCGCCGGCAGCTATCAGACACTTGAAGCGCGCGCCTATTCGGCCCTGGCGCTCGACCGGCTTGAGCGTCATGACGAGGCCTTGGCGGTGCTGCGCGAGACGGTGCCGGCCATGATCGAAAAGTGGCGCGAAGGATCGGGGCGGTCGACGAATTTGATCGGCCGGATGCAGCGCCTGCGAATGGTCGTCGAAACCTATCTGGCCCTGCTGTTGGATGAGAGCCGGGGCGGAAACAGCGATGACCGGGACCGGATCGACGAATCCTTCAGGATTGCTGGCGCGGTCGGCGCGCGTGGGGTGCAAAAGGCGCTCGCCGAGAGTACGGCACGGGAATTCGCCAAGACTCCCGAGACCGAGGCCCTGATTCGCCAGCAGCAAGACCTGGAGCGCCAGCTCGCGGCGCTGCGCTATCGGCTCTACGATGCGGCGGTGACGCGGGAGGCATCGACACCGGAAGTGTTGGAATCGCTTCGCACGCGCATCGGCGACACCGAGGCCGCTTTACGTACGCTCAACAAAGAAGTCGCGGTCCAGATGCCGGAGTACGCGGCGCTGATCGATCCGCCCAGCATGACGCTGAATGACACGCAGGCCGCGCTGCTGCCCGGGCAGGCCCTGATCGCCACCTTCATTGGCGAATCTCAGTCCTTTGTCTGGGCTTTGAACGCGCAGGGTGCGGCGAAGGCCAACATCGTTCCCGGCGGCAAGGACGCGTGGCGGCGGCGGGTGGCGGCTTTGCGGGCCGCCTTGGAGCCGAACGCTTCGACACTGGGCGACATTCCGGACTTCGACCTCGAGGCGGCTTATGCGGTCTACGCGGACCTGCTGGGCGGCAGCGAGGAAATCTGGCGAGAAGCCAAGAGCCTTATCGTGATCGCGGATGGGCCGCTGGGCTATCTGCCCTTCTCGATCCTGCCGACCGAGAGAACGACCTTCGCTTCGGATACGAAGACCCTGTTTGCCGGATATCGCAAGGTTCCCTGGCTTGCGCGCAGCCATGCCACAACCAACCTGCCGGCTTTGGCATCGCTGAAGTCCCTGCATGCCCTGCCCGCGGGCAGTGTGGCGCGTAAAGCCTTCGCCGGGTTCGGCGATCCCTGGTTCAGCCCGCAACAGGCCGCGGCAGGTGAGGCCGGAGACAGTGTCCAAGTGGCGGTGCGATCGGCAACTGCGCTGCAGTCACGTGGATTCTCGGTGAATCTCCGGGCGGCGCCCGCGGTTGCCGAACTCGACAGCGCCGATCTGGCGAAGCTGCCGCGCTTGCCCGATACGGCCGACGAGATTCGCGCAATCGCGAACGCGTTGGGCGCCGATTTGGCAACCGATGTGTATCTCGGCCGGCGCGCCAACGAGGCCAATGTCAAACAAAACGACCTCTCCGTCTACAAAGTGCTGGCTTTCGCAACGCACGGACTGGTACGCGGCGATTTGGACGGATTGACTCAGCCCGCCCTGGCCCTGACCGCGCCGGAGGTGGCCGGCATCGATGGGGATGGGCTGTTGACCATGGGCGAGATCTTCGGTCTCAAGCTGGATGCCGACTGGGTCGTGCTCTCTGCCTGCAATACGGGCTCGGGTGACGGCGCCGGGGCCGAGGCGGTCTCGGGCCTGGGGCGCGCGTTCTTCTACGCCGGCACACGGGCGCTGTTGGTGAGCAATTGGCCGGTCGAGACCACGAGCGCCAAGGCGCTCACCACGGATATCTTCCGCAGGCAGGCGGAGGATGCGGGTCTCAGCCGGGCGCAGGCGCTACGCGGGGCCATGCTCGGGCTCATGGACGGGCCCGGCTACCTGGATGGCGAGGGACGCACGGTCTACAGCTACGCCCACCCCATCTTCTGGGCGCCCTTCACCCTGATCGGCGACGGCGGCGGCGCGGCGCCTGGCGCTTAAAGCGGAGGCACGGCATGGCGACTTGGATGGCAGGGATACGATCGAGCGTCGTGGCGCTGGCGCTCGTCCTCGGATCGAATGGGGCAAACGCCGGCGAACCCGTGGCCATTGTCGAGACCCTCGCCGCCGAGGGCACGGGCCTCCGGTTTATGGATTACGTTGAGGAAGGGCAGGTCATCGACCTCGGGTCTGCCGGGAAGATCACGCTTGGATTCCTGGCATCCTGCCGGCTCGAGAAAATTCACGGCGGACGCATCGTCGTCGGCCGAGAGCAGAGTACGGTCGAGAACGGTGAGGTTCAGCGCGAGAACGTCGACTGCGACGGCGGCGCCATAAAGTTGTCGGCGGGCGAGGCGGACAAGAGTGGTGTCATGGTATTCCGGGGGGCGCCGAAGCGGCGGTTGACTCTGTACGGCGCCAGTCCTGTGGTTCTCTTGTCGAAGGCGGGGGGCTCGGTCACCATCGAGCGGCTCGACATGGCTGGCGCGCGGTTGATCCTGAGCATTAAGGGAAACTTCGTCGATCTCGCCGGATCCGGCACGACATTGGCACCCGGAGGTATCTACCGCGCCACCGTCGGCGAAGCGGCTATCGAGTTTCAGATCGATCCGCTCGCCACGCCCAGCTCAAGCCCGGCCGTTGGCCGTCTGCTCCGGTTTTAGTATCGTAGACCCATGAGGCCACGCGACATGGTGGCGGTCGGTGTGGCCGTTCTCACGGTGTCGGGCGTGTTCGCATCGCCTGGGCTCGACCGTCTGGGCGGCCTGTCGATCGACGTGCTGTTTTGGTTGCGCCACCAAGTCTTCGGCCCCCGGCACTCGCCCGCGTCCTCGCCCACGGTGGTCGTCGCCATCGACGAGGAAACCTATCGCACCGAGCCGTTCCGCAGCTTGCCCAAAGTCCTTTGGACCAAGCAACTCGCGGCGGTGATCGATGCCACACTCGACGCGGGCGCCAAGGTCGTGGGATTCGACGTGATCTATCCGACCTCGGTGGAGCGATACCTCAAGGGCTTCGATCGCGAGCTTTTGATCGCGCTGAGGCGGGCGAGCAAGACGGGCCGAATTGTGCTGGGAAAAGTACAGCATCAGCAAAGGCCGATTGTGCCGTTTCCGGGTTACAGTTTCGCCGTTGGGCACGGCAAGAACATTCGCTCGGTCAATTTATTTACCGATGGCGATGGGGTCATCCGCCGCGTACCGCTTACGTTCCGAAGCAGCGAGGGCGCCGAAGAGGCATCCATGGCCCTCGAACTCGCCGCCAGAGCTCGCGGGACGGAATTCCGGCGCATCGCCGACGGCAGCATGGTTCTCGGCGAGGACACCATCCCAGGGTCGCGAACCAACCGCATTACCGTCAATTTCGATGGCGGGCCAGGCGCCATCCCGACCTATTCTTTGGCCGATCTTTCCGCGTGTACGCAAAAAGGCGATGCGGATTATTTCCAGCGCCACTTCGAGGGCAAGGTGGTGCTCGTTGGCGTGGTGCTCGATGTCGAGGACCGCAAGCTGACCTCGCAACGCCTCATCACCGCGCCGGAGGGGGTGGGCTTGCCGGAGCGCTGTGTCCATCCGGTGATGCCGGATTTGTATATTAAAGGGCTGCGGCGCGACACCATCCCTGCCGTCTACGTCCATGCACAGGCAATCAATAACTTGCTGCGCGGCGAGGCGTTGGGTGAACTCGGCAGGGGCGCTGTCGGGCTCATCGTGCTCGGGATCACCGCTGCCGTGGCGGCGGCAACCATGACGCTATCTTTCCTGAGTGCGGGACTGGTCCTGCTACTCGGCTTCCTGGTCTGGACCGGAATAGCGACAATGGGATTTGCCGAGGCTCAGGTGCTACCGCTGTTACGGCCTCTGGCCAGTGGCGCAGTCGCCTTCGCCATCCTACTGGGGTATCGATTCACCGTTGCCGACAAGGACAAGAGGTACATCCGGCAGGCCTTTTCCCTCTACCTGCCGGCACCGGTGGTCGATCGCATGGTTGCCGAGGGGCGCGCGCCCACATTGGGCGGCGAAACCCGGGACCTGACTGTCTGGTTCTCCGATATTGCCGATTTCACGACCTGGTCGGAACACATGCCGCCCGACCAACTGGTCCAGTTTCTAAATAGGTATCTCTCGGAAATGACGGATCTGTTGGACCGCCACGGCGGCTTCGTCGATAAATATATTGGCGATGCGATCCTGGCCGTCTTCGGTGCGCCGCTCGACGACCCCGATCATGCATTGCATGCGGTGGAGGCCGCACTCGCCTGCCGGAATCGATTGGAAGAGATGAGCCGAGAGTTCAGCCGGACGGTGGGCCGGCCGCTTGCCGCGCGCATCGGCATCAACTCCGGCCAAGCTATTGTCGGCAACATCGGCTCGCGGCGGCGTTTCAATTATACGGTGATGGGCGATGCGGTGAACCTTGCCTCGCGACTCGAGGGGGCGAATAAGATTTACGGCACGGACATTTTGGTCAGCGGCGCCACCCGGTCGCGCTGTACCGGTCATGTGAATTTCCGAGAGATCGATCTGGTCCGCGTGGTCGGGCGGGAATCTCCGGTGCGGCTGTACGAACCGTTACGCCTTACCGGCACGGAAGAGCTCACACCTGAAATGGCGGCACAAGACGAACGGGCCGCAGGCTTCGCCACGGCGCTCGAATCTTTTCGTGGTCGGAACTTCGCTGCGTCGGCCGAATTATTTGCGCGGCTCGCGGACGCCGATGCCGTCGCTGCGTACTACGCGGAGCGGGCCCGGATCTTTGCGGAGTCCCCGCCCGAGGCGAACTGGGATCGGATCGCCAATCTAACGGAAAAGTAATGCCTCAGGCATAACGTCACAGCGTTAATTCGTTATTGCTGCGAACCTAGAGCATCTTCCGGCCCTACGGGAGCGCCCGTCCCCTCACACTACATCGCGTGGAGCCGCTTTCGTTCGGGATCGACGAAGGGGATGCGCGCCGCCGTGGCACGGCATTGCACGCGCGGCCCGTTCAACTCCAGCGCGGTGCCTTCTCTGGCGGCTGAGGGTATGAGATGGACCAGCGCCAAGGACTTTCCCAGGCGGCGGGAATAGGCCGGCGTGGTCACCTGCCCCACGATCTCGCCATCGATGGAGAGCTCGGCGCCGCGGTCCACCTCATCGCCGTGGTCCGCGACGATGCCGAAGAGCTTGACCTTCTCCTTGCCTTCGAGTTCGAAGAGCGCCTTTTTGCCGCGAAAATTTCCTTTGTGCCGGGATACGGCCCAAGCGAAGTCGACCTCCCAAGGCGTATTCTCCTCGGTGGCATCGGCCTCGTAGAGCATGAGACCGCTTTCGACACCGATCAACTCGATCGCCGGGACGGAAATCGGCAGAAGTCCGAGAGCTTGACCGTGGTCCATGAGCCCTTGCCAGGTCTCGATGACGTCGTCCGCTGAAACGAAGATTTCATAGCCTCGTTCGCCGGAAAATCCCGTGCGGGAGATCATCAGTTTCTTGCCGAACAAGGCGGTATCGGTGTGGTGAGAGAAGACGAGATCGCTCAGATTCGCGCTTGCGTGGGCATCGAGCAATTCCAAGGATTTCGGCCCCTGGACGGCGATCACATGCAAATCGTCGTCGTCTTCGATGCTGACATTGCGGCCCTTGGCATCGTCCTGCAAAAGCTCATGGGTCGGGCCGGTGCTGCTCGCCACAAGGAAATGATCCTCGGCCATACGATTGACGATCGCATCGTCACAGAAGTGGCCGTCGTCCTTCAGGATCGGGCAGTAAGCCGATTTTCCGACCGGGATCTTGGACATATCGCGGGTGACGAGATAATCGACGGCCGCCAGGGCATCCGGGCCGCGGACATGAATCTTGGTCAACGCCGAGGTATCCCATATGCCGACCGCATCGCGAACGGCATTGTGTTCCAGGTGCGGGCCGCTGGGATAAGCATACGGCAAGTCCATGCCGTTCCACTCTCCCATCTCACCGCCGAGCGCGCGCAACGTGGCGTCCAGCGCGGAAATCCGTTTGGCCATCTTCGCGGGCTCCTCAATTTGTGGACAGAGACTGTGCCCAACGGGGGTTATACAGTAAGTGTTTTGGGGAATACCATAGACGTAACGGCCGTCCGGATTGTTTCCATGGTGGGGGAACGGTGGTAGGTTTTTCCTGAATTTGGGCACTAATTGGGGGGATGACTTATGACGGATATTGGCGCGGTCTTCGCGAATTTGGCTGACTCTGGCGAGCCGCCTTTAATTTCTCAACTGGCGCGGGCGTCTTGGCTTGCCGGTGTCGCAAAATCGGCGGTTAACCTGGACATCTGCACCAAGTTGCGGGACGGAAAACAGACCTCGGCTTGGATGGCGAAGGAGCTGGGCGCGAACCCTCTGCACACCGAAGAAATGTTGAATTCTTGCGTCGCGGCGGGCCTGTTGGAAAAGATCGGCGACGAATACCGGAATTCGAAAGAGAGCGCCGAATATCTGGTCAAAGGGGAACCCAACTACTACGGCGAGGCCTTCACGTACCTATCGAGTCTGGGGTCCCTTTTCGACAAAGTGGACACCGCGATGCTGTCCGGCGAGGAAATGTCCCACGAAGAGGAATTCGAGTCGGAGGAAGCGGAAGCGGCCTATTGGACTCACTACATGCTGGCCATGGACCAATGGGGCGGCGGGATGCAGGAGGGCATGCTCCTGGATAATACCGACCTGTCCGGCAAGAAGAAGCTTCTGGATGTGGGATGCGGGTCCGGGATTTATACGCTGGCCCTGTGCGAGAATTATCCGGACCTGCAAGGGGTTCTTTTCGATCAGGAAAAGGCGCTACCGCTCGCCTTGTCGTTCGTGAAGGATCGGGGATTGTCCGATCGGATTTCGAGTTTGTCGGGGGATTATTATTCCGATCCTCTCGGCGAAGGTTACGATGTGGTTCTGTTTTCAGGGGTGCTGATTCAGGAACCTCCCGAGGGTCAGATCAAGCTATTGAAGCGGGTATTCGAGAGCATGGTTTCCGGCGGCATCGTCATCGTACAAGACATCCTGAGGATGGGCCCCTATACCGAGACGACACCGAAAATCGCCTTGGAAAGCCTGGTGGCCGCGGTTTTCTTTGGCGGTTCGGGGGGTGTGGTATCCGGTGACGAGACCGTGGATTTCATGACCGAAGCCGGCTTCACCTCCGCCGAGCAGATCCCTTTGACCGGGGTGTACTCGATCGTGACGGCGATCAAACCCTAGGGAAAACGCGAAGGGTCGTTGCCACCGTCACATAGCGTGGAGCCGCATTCGTCCCGGATCGACGAAGGGGATGCTGGCCGCCGTGGCGCGGCATTGTATGGCCGGGCCGTTCAGTTCCAGTGCGGTTCCTTCCTTGGCGGCGGAGGGGATGAGGTGGACGAGCGCCAGGGATTTTCCGAGGCGCCGGGAATAGGCCGGTGTGGTGACATGGCCGACGATTTCGCCATCGATGGTAAGCTCGGCGCCGTGTTCGACCACGTCGTCGTGGTCGGCGACGATGCCGGTTAACTTCACTTTCTCTCTGCCTTCGAGTTCGAACACCGCCTGCTTGCCGCGAAAGTCTCCCTTGGTGCGGGAAACCGCCCAGCCCATATCGACCTCCCAAGGTGTGTTCTCCTCGGTCGCCTCGGCGCCGTAGGCCATGAGACCGCTTTCGATATGGACCATCTCCAGCCCGCCGAAGGAAATCGGTCGAAGGCCGAGGGGCTTGCCGCGGTCCAATAGCTCTTGCCAGACCTCGACGACCTGGTCTGCGCCGATGAAGAGTTCATATCCCCGTTCGCCGGAATATCCCGTGCGCGAGATCATCATGTCCTGGCCGCAGAGTTTGGCCATGATCTGATGGCAGAATGGGAGTTCACGGAGATCGGCATGGGTCCGGTCATCCAGCAGGTCCACGGATTTGGGCCCCTGGACGGTGATAATATGCAGCTCTTCATCCCGTTCGACGCTCAGATCGCGGCCCCTGGCGTAGTCCCGCAGCAGTTCGTAGGACGGCCCGATGCTGCCCGCCACCAAGAAGCGATCCTCGGCCATATGGAAGACAATGCCGTCGTCGCAGAAGTGCCCGTCGTCCTTCAGGATCGGGCAATAGGCTGATTTGCCAACCGGAATCTTGGCCATATTGCGGGTGACCAGATAATCGATGGCGGCCAGGGCATCCCGGCCACGAACCTGAATCTTGGTCAAAGCCGAGCTATCCCATATGCCGGCGGTCTCGCGAATGGCGTCGTGTTCGAGGTGGGGGTCGCCGGGAAAGCCGAATGCCACAGCCATGTCGTTCCACTCTCCCATCTCTGCGCCGAGGGCACGTATCGTGGCGTCAAGCGCAGAGGTCCGTTTAGCCATGGCCGTGTTCTCCTGATCGGGGTGACGGGGGGTGTGGCAAATGCGGGTAACACTATATATCCTAGACGCGGGTCGCAAAATAACCGCCGCGCAGGGAGAATCTCCAGATGAGTACAGGCAAGACCATCGCGTTTTTTCCGGAGGCTTGTTATGGGCCGGCGCTGAACTCTGTCGGGATTGCCCAGGCCTGTGAGAAACTGGGGCACAGGGCGGTCTTTCTGACCGACCCGGGGCTGTCCGGAGTGTACTCGGGTTATGGCTTCGAGGAACACGCGGTCAATATGTCCGAGCCGATGCCGCCGGAGGAGATGGCGAAGTACTGGACCGACTTCATCGATGGGCACATTCCGAATTTTTCCAAGACACCCTTCGAGCAGATCGACAACTACGTGAAGGAATGCTGGGCCAATATCGTGAATACCGCAGTCTGGGCGGAGAAGGATCTTCCCGAAATTCTTCGCCGGGTCAAACCAGACTTGATTTGTATCGACAACGTCGTCTTGTTCCCCGCTTGCAAGCAATACGGTGTGCCTTGGGTGCGGATCATCTCCTGCAGCGAGAACGAGATTACCGACCCGGACATCCCGCCGTACCTATCCGGTTGTGGCGAGAATGACCACGAGGGCCACAAGGCCTACTTGGATCGTTTCAATGAGGTGATCGGTCCCATTCACGCGGAATTCAATGAGTTCCTGAAGGAGTGCGGCGAAGACCCTTATCCGCGTGGCGAGTTTTTTGAAGCCTCGCCTTATCTGAACCTGCTGCTTTATCCCGAACCGGTGCGATTCAAACGGCGCAATCCGCTGGATCCCAACCGGTTCCAGTATCTCGAAGGCTGTGTGCGCAACGAGGCCGCTTACGATATTCCGACTTTCGAGAAAAACAACGACGGGCCGCTGATCTACCTAAGTTTTGGCAGCCTCGGTTGCGGCGATACGGATCTCCTGAACCGAATCATCGGCGAGATGGCGGATACGCCCTATCGCGTGCTGGTGAACGTCGGCGACTATATGGATGCTTACAGCGATTTACCGCCCAACGTTCAGGTGAAGGACTGGTTCCCTCAGCCGACCTTGATTTCGAAAGTGGACATGGTGATTCACCACGGCGGCAACAACACCTTCACCGAATGCCTGTACTTCGGGAAACCGGCCATCATCATGCCTTACGTTTGGGACGGTCACGACAACGCCACGCGGGTCGAGGAAACCGGCCATGGCTTCAAGATGCACCGCTCCAACTGGCAGCGGGAGGTGCTGATGTCCAAGATCGAATCCTGCCTGAACGACACGGCCATACAGGCTAAGATGGCGGCGACATCCGCCCATATGCAGCAGTTCAATGGCCCCGAAATGGCTGCCGGGTTGTTGGATCGGCTGTTGAAAGACCAAGCCGATGCCGCATGACGGCCTGTCTTCAACGGCGCCGCACATTGCTCCGGCAGCCACGATCGGTGAGTTGACGGACTGGGGAGATCAACCGGATATGGTTGAGGGTCAGTCCCACTCCAGCGGCATATTACTTTGGGAGAGTGACGACAAAAAATCCGAATCGGCGTTGTGGGTCTGCACGCCCGGCACTTGGCGGCTGAGCATACCGGGCGATGAACTATGCCATTTCATCTCGGGCCGGGCGACCTATACCAGTGACGAGGGCGAGGTCATCGATGTAACGCCCGGCACCGTCGTTCATTTTCTGAAAGGTTGGCGTGGTCGGTGCGTTGTCCATGAAACCATTCGAAACGTCTTTATGTTGCGTTGAGGGGGTCATGAAAACGCCTGTGCTGAGAAACCCGCTGTCGATTGCGGCGGAGACGGATTGGGGCGTCATACCCACAATGATCGAGGGTGAATCCCATACCTCCGGGGTGCTGCTGCATCAAGGCGCCAACGGCGAATCCGAAAGCGGGGTCTGGATCTGCACGCCGGGGTACTGGAAGTGCCATGTGACGGCGGACGAATTCTGTCATTTCATCGCGGGGCGCTGCACCTACACCCATGAATCCGGCGACGTCATTGAGATCGAACCGGATACGGCGGCGTTCTTTCCCAAGGGCTGGAAGGGCACCTGCCGGGTTCATGAAACCATCCGCAAAGTCTATATGATCCGCTAGGAAGAGCCTGACGATGGGCAGCACGGGGCTTTGGTTCTCCAGGTAAATTTGGTAGGATCGATCACTGTCTTTTAGATTTGCATCGGATCTCTGATGAACGAACCGGTTTATTTCAAGGTTGAAGGACTGCACAAGAATTTCGGTGGTTTGGCTGCGGTCAACGATCTCACTTTCCAGCTTGAGAAGGGCGCCATTCACGGTCTTATCGGCCCGAACGGCGCGGGAAAGACGACGATATTCAACGTGATCTCCGGCTTTTATAAGCCGAGCGCGGGCAAGGTTCTCTATCGGGGAGAGGATATCGGCGGCCTGCAGCCCCATCGAGTCGCCGCCAAGGGGTTGGTACGCACCTTTCAGGAGACGGTGCTTTTTCAGGAATTCACCACCTTCGAAAATGCGCTGATGGGGCGTTACCTTCATACCAAGAGCAGCATGATATCGGCGCTGTTCGCCACCCAGCGGGCGAGCGAGCGCGCCAACGAGGTTAAGGCGCTGGAGGTGCTTGATTTTCTGGGCCTGGCCGAGCGCAAGGACGAGCTTGCCTTGAATTTGCCCCACGGCCTGCAACGGGCGCTCGGCATCGCGGTCGCCCTGGCGGCGGAGCCCAGCCTGCTTCTTCTGGACGAGCCCTTCGCCGGCATGAACCCGGAGGAGACGCGCCATATGATGGAGCTGATCCGGAAGGTGCGGGAGAGCGGCATCACCATTCTATTGGTTGAGCACGACATGCAGGCGGTGATGGGCCTCTGCGATCGGATTACGGTGGTGAATTTCGGCCGCTTGCTGACCGAAGGCACGCCCGGCGAAATCAAGGCCAACAAGGAAGTGATCGAAGCCTATTTGGGAACTGGTCTAAATGCTGCTTGAAGTGAAGGGCATCAGCGTCCATTACCAAAAAGTCCGGGCCGTCACGGATATTTCGATCCAGATCGACGATGGCCAGATCGTGACCCTGATCGGCGCCAACGGTGCGGGCAAAAGCACCACGCTTCGCACCATATCCGGGTTGAAACGCGCCACCAGCGGCGAGGTTTGGTTCGACGGCCAACGCATCGATCGGTTGGCGCCGGAAAAAATCGTCGGCATGGGCATCGCCCATGTACCGGAAGGTCGCCAGGTCTTTCCCGATCTTAGCGTGAACGAAAATCTTCTGAGCGGCGCCTACCTGCGGAGGGACAAGGAAGGTATCGCGCGCGACCTCGAGGAAGTGCACGAGCATTTTCCCATATTGAAAGAGCGGCGCAGTCAGAGTGCCAAGACCCTTAGCGGCGGCGAGCAGCAGATGGTCGCCATCGGCCGCGCCTTGATGTCGAACCCGCGCTTGATTCTGATGGACGAGCCATCGCTCGGCCTCTCCCCGGTGTTGGTGCTGGAGGTGGCGAAGATCATCCGCGATATTAATAAAAAGGGCGTGCCGGTGATCCTGGTCGAACAGAATGCCGAGCTCGCTCTCAACCTCGCCAGTTACGGCTATGTGCTGGAGACCGGCCGCATCGCGATCGAAGGCAAGGCGGAAGACCTGCATGAAAACGAGCATGTGCGCCATGCCTATCTCGGTGCCTGAATCGTTCTAGGGTGCGATGACGAAAATAGCCATGCCGCCCTGTCTGCTTATCGATTTCCTATGGGAAGAATTCGCACAGGAGGCTGCTGGGCGCCTGGACAGCGCCGCCGAAGACAGCTTGCTTTGGCGGACGGGCGCAAACCTGAGCGAAGCCTTCGAGGAATCGGACCCGCGCCGCGCCGCGAGCCTCCATTTCCTGGCGATGATCGCCCGTGACGAGGGCGATCTGTCCCGTGCCGAGACGCTCTACCGCGAGGCCATCGCCGTCTGGGAGCGTGCGCCCGAATGGATTTCGAAAATGGGGATCGAATTCACGGCACGCAGCGCCTCCATGCATATCCGGCTGGAGATGAAACGAAGCGAAGAACTGCGCGCCCTGAAACGCAGCATCCACCGTACCCTGGCGGAGGGCGGATTGGCGGCCGGGCTAAACAATCTGGCGGAAGTGCTGCACACGGCCGGTCGCGCCGAAGAGGCGGAGCCCCTTTACCGGCGCGCGCGCGAGATGCGGGCGAAATCCCTCAGCCACCGGGAAGCCGGTGTCGCGTCGGCTTGCGATAATCTGGCGGATCTGCTTGAGGAGGCCGGGCGGCCCGAAGAGGCCCAGGAGCCACGCAGCCGCGCGCGCGACATCGAAGCCGAGCCGTTTTGTGCCGGCCCCGAGGGGTTTCGCGCGCAACGCTGGCATAAGATGACGGATATCCGAAAATTGACGGCGGCAGTCTATCTCACCCCGCTGCGCCGGCGGGTAAGTAGATAGATTTCGCCCCTATTCCCGCTTCGGGACGCCGCTGGCCTCGCGGTTCCTTAGCCGATTCACCCACCCCATGATCTTGGAGGGCAGGCTCACCAAACCGTCCGGCAGGAACAGCATGGTCACGATCAGGGTCAGGCCGTAAATGGCGGGCCTCAATTCCTGGAATCCACGGAAGGATTCATCGGCAATCGAGAGCACCGTCACACCGATCACCGGCCCGGCGAAGCTGCCCAGCCCGCCGACCAGCACCCACACCAGAACGTTGAGCATCCGGGGCAGCCCGAAGAGGCCAGGATTGATCGCGGTTATGTAATGCGCCACCATGGCGCCGGCGATCCCGGCGAAAAAACTGGCGGTGACGAAGGCGATCGTGCGGTAGCGGCGCGCATCGACGCCGACCGATTGCGCCAGCATATCCCTGTGATGCACCGCATGAAAAACGAAACCGAATCGGGAATGTTCGATGCGGTACATTATGACCAGACAAACGATTCCCACGACCAGGGCAAAGAAATAGTAGGGCACCGGCGCGCCGAAATCGATATAGAGAAAATCGCCAAGATCCAATTCCAGAGCGGGAATGCGCCGCAGGCCGCGAAAGCCGCCAAAGGGGTTGTTGAACTGGACCCAGATCAGGCGAATCGCTTCCGCGGCGGCGAAAGAGCCGATGAGAAAATAAAACCCCTTCATGCGGAACAGCGGAAAGCTGAGGATGTAGGCAATGCCTGCTGCCGCCGCGCCACCGAGCGGCAGCGTTATCCAGGGCGAGAATGGTAGAAGCGCGCTGGTGTAGGCGCCCACGCCCATGATCACCGCATGAGCGAGGGAAAACTCCCCGGTAATGGCGATCATGCGGTAGCTCACCACCAAAATGATGTTGATGAACAGAAAAATCAGAACATCGAGCTGATAGGGACGGACGATCGACGGTAAGATGCAGAGGACGGCCAATACGGCGAGTATACCGGCAAGTTTGAGTCGCGCCGAGTTAGACACTCTCGCGATCTCCCATGATTCCCGTCGGCTTGATCACCAGGACCGTCAGCATCAATACCAATCCCCATATCGTCGCGACCTCGCCGCCGATATAGGTGGTGATGAATGTGTGGAAGAAGCTGTAAACGACCGAGGCGATCAAGGCGCCCTCGAGGCTGCCCACGCCGCCCACGATCATAACAATGAGGGCGGTGACGATGACGCTATGTCCCATCTGCGGGGTAATCCGCACGAGCTGCGCCATCACCGCCCCGCCGGCGCCGGCCATGGCGGCGCTGATTACCATGGCCAATATGGAAATCTTGCTAATGCTAATACCCTGGAGCGCCGCCGCTTCCGGATTTTGCGCGCAGGCCCGCATCGCCCAGCCAAGCCTCGTGCGGCGCAGGAAAAGCCAGAAAGCCACGAGAATAAACACCGCAATTGCGAAAACGAATATCCTGGAATGGGCAACGGTGACGCTCTCGATGCCGAACACGTGCCAGGAAGTCTTGAAATAGGGCGTGATGTTTTTCATCAGTCCCTGGCCGAAGAGATAGACGGCGAGAGTTTGGAGGATGAACAGCATGCCGATCGATACGATGAGCCCGCCGAATTGATTTCCTCGCATGGGACGGAACAGCCCGCGTTCCATTAGGAATCCGATGGCAGCTGCTATTAGAATCGCCAACACGATGGCGACGAAAAACGGAACGCCATTTTCCGAGTAGAGAAACCAGGTCGAGAACGCGCCCACCATGTAGAGCTCGCCATGGGCAAAATTGATGACTTGCATGATGCCGAAGATCAAAACCAGCCCCACCGCGAAGGTCGCGGTAAAGCTGCTCGCGATCAGCGAGTTCACGATGGTTTGAAGAATGAGTTCCCCTTGGGTCATGTCGCGATGGAATTTATCCCGCCCGGAATCAAGGGCCCTGAATGCGGTCTATTACACTGAGAATGGAAAATAAGGTGGACCCGCCCCACCAGATGGACGGGGCGGGTCCTCATGGTTTCGCTTATATGCCAAGCGCGGCCATATGCTTCTTCAGCACGTCGCCATGTTTATCCATCCAGGCCCTGACGTCACCCATTTCGACGATGACGGCCTTGCCGTTCTGCATTTGAACCACCGGCCATTTGCCCAGCGCGGCGCTGTTCACGCCGAAGAATTCCTCACCCCACCACTCGGCGTCGCCAAATGCGTGCGGTACCGGACTC
>SMVA01439637.1_pt1 | contig 17609 bp, 15 predicted proteins | sample 2456451 | NCBI WGS metagenome assembly SMVA01 (sample SAMN11095933, study PRJNA526329) | marine sediment metagenome | biome: Marine sediment; feature: Surficial sediment; material: Deep marine sediment; isolation source: Hadal surficial sediment | place: Pacific Ocean | collected 2014-05 | depth...
CGACGAGAACGGCACGTTTCTCGAGATGTGGGAAGGGATCCGCCGGCCGTCTCACCTGATGATTGATGAGAATCAGACCCTTTGGATGGGCGACGGTGAAATCAACCGGATGGTGCAATACGATCTCGACGGTAAACTGCTCACCTATTGGGGAGTGCAGGGACGTTTCCCCGGTGCGTTCAACAATAATCACAGCTTCAGTGTAGACGAGGAGGGCAATCTCTATGTCGCCGATTACGCGAACTTCAGAGTGCAGAAGTTCACGCCGAAAGCGAACGCCGACCGGAGCCGACTGATCGCGCCACGGTCTGTCTCGCTCCAAACGACGAGTGACTGATAGCCTCCCGGAGGAGACAACTTGCAAGCACCGTTAAGGCGGCTTACGTATCATTAGGGGAAGAGAACCTTCGAGACCCCCTAGCCGGAGAACCGTCGCATGAAAGGGAGAATGTTCTTACGGAAGAGGCTCGACATATTCTGTGCTATGTGCGCGGGACTGGTGATGCCGGCCCTGGCTTCGGGTCAAGCAGATGACACTGTCGTGTACACGAAGGACGTGGCGCCGATCATTCAGGAGAACTGTCAGACGTGCCATCGGCCGGGCAGCGTCGCTCCGATGTCTCTCTTGACCTACGAAGACGCCAGATCGTGGGCGCGCCGGATCAAGGACCAGGTATCAAAGCGAATCATGCCCCCCTGGCCGCTGGACACGGAGGTGGGCATCCAGAGCTTCAAGAATGACCCGTCGCTGAGCAGTGACGAGATCGAGACCATTGTACGGTGGGTGGATGCCGGAGCGCCGCGTGGTGACCCGGCGGACGAGCCGCCTCCGATCGAGTGGCCGGCGTGGGGAGAGACGTGGACGTACGAAGACGACTTCGGTCGTCCGCCGGACGTGGTGATCACCTCGCCGGCCTATACGGTGAAGGCGGATGGCATGGACCAGTGGCCGAATTTGCCCGCCACTGAGGTGACGAGCGACATGGGCGTCACCGGGGAGCGGTGGGTCCGCGCTGTGGAGCTCAGGCCGATCAACGCCGCATCCGCGTCTGTCTTCCATCACGGCTCCGCTCGGGTGGCGAATCGAGCGCCGGAAGATCTATATCAGGGTCCGGGCACCCACGCGGTGAGGGGGAATCGAGATCAGCTCGCGGAGGCGGCGGTGGGAGTGCAAGGATCGATCTTCCCTGAAGGTACGGGCAGGCTGCTCAAGGAGGGGGACCTGATCACTTTCAACCCCCATTTCTACCCCGCAGCTCTCGAAGAGGATCTGGAAGGCGTCGCCTTGCAGGTAGGCGTGTGGCTATACCCGGAGGGAGAGGTTCCCCACCCGACTGAGGGCGACGTCGTGTTCGACCAGGGTAGCTTGCCGGGCATGGAAGACACTCCCCTCATCATTGCACCGCATAGTCAGGCGACCTTCCGGTCGGCCTTCCGGCTGGAGGGCAATGCCCAAGTTCACGCCATCCGGGGGCATATGCACCTGCTCGGCGCATACAATGTCTTAGAGGTAGTCTATCCTGACGGCCGGTATGAGTTGATCAACAAGCTCAACTGGGACCAGCGTTGGCATACGGCGTTCCTGTACGAGGACGATGCGATGCCGCTGTGGCCGAGGGGTACTACGGTCATCATAACGTCGGTGTTCGACAATACTGAGAATAACGCCGCCAATACGGATCCCGACCAGTGGATAACAGGCGGCTCACGGACCGTCGACGAGATGTTCAGATTGCGGTTGGGGATGACCTTCTACGACGACGCAGACTTCGCGCGGCTCGTCGCAGAGAGGGCGAGCCGCCAGCAACCGATAGCCGTCAATAGCCGGTAGAACCTCGATGGTGGTTTCAGTTCTGATTGCTGGGCTTCTTCTGGCAGGCTCGCCCGCTTTGTATGCGCAGGTGACCCCGGTGCCTCCGCTGATACAGATGGACTGGCAGCTGCGAACCGTGCGTGCGTCGGGTCAGCCCGTAATTCCCATATTCGAGGGATGGTACACCAACGAAGACGGCACGTACGATCTCTGCTTCGGGTTCTTCAACTTGAACCGGGAGGAGTCACTCGACATCCCGATAGGGGAGAACAATTTCATCGAGCCGTCCCGGTTCAACGGGCTTCAGCCGACCCACTTCCCCGCCCTGGGGTGGGGGGATAGTTCGGGTCGTCCTGGCAGGATGGTTCGTGAGTATTGTGTCTTCGCCGTGAACGTGCCGGGCGATATTGGGAGCGACCGCGTTTGGTGGAATCTGCGAATTGATGGTCAGACCTACAGAGTCCCCGGCCACATCACGTCTCGCCCTTGGAACGTGGATAACCTCGTGAATTCCGTCGGGGTTTCGGTGATGGATTTTGATCAGGATGCCATCCAGGGTGTTCTCACGGCGCCGATAGTCCGATTCATTGAGCCGGCCGGGGCGGCGACGCGAGGCAAGGGCGGTGTGACGGTTGGGCCTTTCACGACTCGGGTGGGGGCTCCGCTGTCGCTTACGATCTCGGTAACCCACCCGGACGAGGGGACTGTCGCGTTCGGCGACCTGGACCCGGATGATGAGGGTATCCTGGCCGAGCAGTCACTGAAGTGGAGTCAGTTCAGCGGCCCGGCGGCCATGACGAGCTTCCGACCGCAGAGGAGCCGGTTCGAGGTGGGCCCGGAGCCGACGGAGCAGACTACTGAAGTGACGTTTGATCAACCCGGCGATTACGTTCTGCTCGTGCAAGTACTCAACGGGAGCTTTAGCAGCCAGTGCTGCTGGACCAACGCGTACGTGAACGTAACCGTCGCCCCGTAGCGGGAGCACAGGCCTTATTCGGGCTCCGGCAACGCAAAGACGAACATGGTGTTGCTGCCCCGTGGTGCCTCCAGATTCAACTCGGGCGTGAGGCCGAAGGTCTCGTAGGAGCTCGAACTTCCACCGCCCGCCGCAACCGCAATGTATTGCCGGCCATCGACCGCATAACTGATCGCGCCGCCCGTGATTCTGCTGTTGAGGATGGACTCCCACAGCACCTCTCCAGTCTCTTGATCGAGCGCCCTGAATCTCCGATTGATGTCACCACCGAAGAGTAAGCCACCGCCGGTCGATACGAGTCCACCCAGCCATGGCGCGGCCTGCTTGTATTCCCACAAGAGCTCCCCCGTCGCAACGTCGAACCCCTTGACCATTCCAGTGAGTCCAGATTGATCCGGTGACGGGATCGTCCTCCGCATCGCCCCATTTCCCCTCCCATCCCAGTCGAGGCTCGTCTGCTCGAGCCACGCGTTGAACAGCGGCTCATATACGGCGTTGGTGAGTGGGCTGTAGGTTCCATACCACCAGTCCTTTCCGGCTCTGGGACCGGCGATCAAAACGTCACCGATCTCCTTGTGAAAAAGGTCTGGATTTTTCGTGATACGACCCGTCGCATCGATGTCGACAATGACGTTCTGGTGAAGCATCGGCCGCGCCCATAGGAACTCCCCGGTTTCACGATCGAGCACGAACTGCGTGCCCAGTTTTCCAGCTGTCCACATCACCTTACGCCGCTCGCCCGCAGCGGATGGATTGTACCACTCGAGCTCATTCGAGGGCTCAAAAACAATGTCCACCAGGATTCTCTCGTAGACGTGGTCCATATCCAGCTCGTCCCTGGGGTTATGCTGATAATACCAGACGATTTCGCCTGTCTCCGGGTTCAAGGCGAGCGTAGAGTTGGAGTACAGCAGATCGCCACCATCAGAGCCGCGCGTCATCTCGGGATAGGGAGCAGGAACGCCAGTTCCCCAGTACACCAAGTCGAGCTCCGGATCGAAGGTGCCAGGCATCCAGGCCGATACGTGCCACCGGCGATCGAGAGGAAGGCCACCCCAACTGTCGCCACCGGGCTCACCCGGCCGTGCGATGGTGTACCTGCGCCATAATTCTTCGCCTGTTTCGGCGTCGTGAGCCGCAATGAAGCAGCCTCCCTCCACCTCGCCTACACTACAGGCCCGCCCCGTGAGCACCTTACCACCAACTACGATCGGGCCGGAGGTCTGACGAGTCCTCTCGTCTATCACCGTTTCCCAGACCACGGCTCCCGTTCGGGCATCCAGGGCGACGAGAGCGCCGTCAGCCGGCGTCGCATAAAAGATCTTGTCGTCATAGATGGCGATATTCCGCGTAATCCCCGTGAGACGGCCGGCCCCTTCCGGGAATGGGCGGCGATAGCGCCAAATGAGATCGCCAGTCGTCGCGTCCACCGCCTCGATGATACCGCCAGGGTGGGGAATGTACATGACGCCGTCATACACGAGCGGAATGAGCTCTATCTGTCCGGCGTTCAGCCCTCTGGACCACACCATTTTGAGATTCCGTACATTCTCGCGGTTGATCTGGTCGAGCGGGCTGTATGCCCAACCATCGTCGGTACGGCGCCACTGAAGCCAGTCGGCGTCGGAGGGATTGCGCAGTACCTCGTCGGTAACGGGCCGGAAATCACTCACTTGGGCGTCCGTCCTGACTGCTCCCAACATAAGCGCAATAACTGCACCACCAAGCAGCAATCGAAGGTGCTTCATCCGGCTCCTCCACGAATGGGGGGGTGTCAGAAAAATTCAGAACAGACGTTTCGACTCTCGGAATCGCACGCCCTAGCGAAGCCGAACATATCGAGTACGTATGGTGTGGGGCCATACCTGGCGCCTAGGACTGACGCGATCTCAGTGGATCGACAAGGAAACCGGCAGGACGGGGAAGCAGGTTCCGCGCTTGACGGGTGCCCGCTCCCGGTCTACGGTGGCCATCCGAAGCCGCTAGCGGGCCACTCACCGGAGGCTCCCATGACGCAGGTTCCCATCCGCCCGGAGTCGCCGACCGACGAAGAGCTGAACGCGTACATTCTCACGCGTTATGCGCTTCTCGGGATCGACATCTCCGTGCTACCCGAGTCCGACGAAGACGCGCCGATGGATCAGGAGCGCCTCCTCCGGAACGCCAGATCGATTCTCCGCCAGGACGTCGCAGCTGCCGACTTCGACATCGATCCGCAGTTTCACCTTCCCGTGCCGCATCCCGCTCCGTTCACCGCGTGGACGGAGGAGGGATGACCATGAGCGACGCGACTTCAAGGAGCGGGCCTCCCCAGGACGAGAGCGTTTCGCGTCGTTGGTTCCTGAATCGGATGGCTTGGGTCTCCTCGGCAGCCGCGACGGGTTCCCTCCTTTCGAGGCCCGCTTGGGCGAGCCCCATGGGTCCCGTTGTGACTGAGGAGGCGTTCGCCACGAACGTGCACATTCAGTCCGTCAGTGATCTCACGACGCTCACGATGTCCGAGTCGATGAGCCTGATACGTGCCGGGACCCTCGCGCCCATGGATCTGGTCAACGCGTACGTCGACCGCATCGAGGCGTTCGACGGCACTTACCAAGCCTATGCGGACCGGCCTGATCGGGAGGACCTGCGGGCCCAGCTGGACGGAACGCCTGACGACGAGCAGCGCTCGCCACTCAGGGGGATGTGCCTGGTCCCCAAGGACAACTTCTACACGTCCGATCTTCTCACCGAGGGCGGGTCGCTCGTCTTCGAGGGCTTTCAACCCGACTACGACGCCACCGCGGTCGCTCTCATGCGGGCCGCAGGCGGTCTCGTCGTCGGGAAAGGGCAGATGGGGAACCTGGCCGGGGGTCGTGCCCGAGTGTACGGCACCACGACACCCACCACGCGCAACGCGTGGAGTCCGGATGACGAGCGCTACAGCCCCGGCGGCTCGTCCTCGGGGCCTGCAACTGCGGTTGCGGCTAGGCTGGCGGTAGCGGGCCTCGGCACCGAAACGGGGGGCTCGGTGATGGGGCCCGGGAACGCACAGGGACTGACCTGCATCAAGCCGACCTTCGGACGCATCTCCCTGCACGGCGTGATCCCTCTGAGCTACACCCGGGATCACGTCGGGATCATGGCACGCGACGCAAAGGATGTAGCGATTCTACTGCAGGTCCTGGCTCAACCCGACCCCAGCGACGCAAGGAGCCTCGGACTCCCACCCGCACCCAATTACGCGCTGGCGGCCACGGCGTTCGGAGGAGATCGGCCCCGCGTTCGGTGGCCCACCCGCATAGGCATCTGGCCCGATTATCTGTCGAGCGACAACGAGCGCGTCAACGAGCTGCGTCGGGCCTTCATCAGCGAACTCGAGCGGAACCCCTCTGTGCAGATCGTGCCGGAGGTTACACTCCCGGATCAGTGGGAGGAGCTGACGAGTAATCCCCTTGGCGGGTCGCATGGCGATCCGACGGCGTTCTTCATCGAGCACCTGCGAAGGGACGTCCGGAACTTCGCCGACCGGCTCCCTCGCTTCCTCAACGGGATGTTACAGAGCGCTGACACCTACGTGAAGGTGCAACAAGCGCGCAATCTGTTGCTGAACAGGATGCTGACGCAGCTCTTCAACCAGTGTGATGTGGTCCTGACCACCGCGACTGGAGCGTTCGACGGCACAGGACTTCCGTTGATGTGTTTGCCGATCGGTTTCGATACCGACACCGATACAGGGAGAACCGTGCCCCGCGGTGTCGTCATGGCCTCCACGCCGTTCGGAGAGGAGCGCTTGTTGGCAGTCGCCGCCGCCTACCAGGCAATCACCGACTTCCACCGAACGTACGCAGCCGATCCCGTGTGACAGCGTCTCGCCGCTAGTGTGGCGTCCCAGTGGTTCGCGAGCTTCAGAGAGTGACGAGGCACTGCAGGGCCGGATGCATCGGTGCTCGAATAGCCGATACACTTCTGGGACACGATGCTAGCGAGGTCTGAGGCCGCTGGTAAGTTCGAAAACTGACGCATCGCCAACGTTTCCTCGCTTGCGTCTCCACTGCGGGCCTCGGCTCCCTGTTCCCTGGGGCGCTCGCAGCGATCGCTCAAGAAGCCCAAGTGGTCACCATTGAGATGCTGGAGGCCGCTGATGGTCGGGGCGCCGAGCGATGGCAGCGCCAAACCCGACGGAACGCCGAGGAGGCACTCCGTCTGATCCGGTCCTTCGGTATCGATGTCGTCCCGTTCGATCTGCCCGATTTCGCTGTCGAAACGATCGACTTCCTACGATATGTGGAAACCGCGGCGGCGTTCTACGACATCACCATGACGGGACAACTGACGGAGACCGAGGAGGGCCCCGAGCAGAGCGGGAGGCCGAACCAGATACGCGCATCACACTTCACGCCCGCCGTCGAGTACATCCGGGGCAATCGACAGCGGATGCGCATCATGCAGAAGATGGATGAGGCGATGGCCGATCTGGACCTGTTCCTGGGGTCCGATGGGCCTCTCACCAACCGCTTGGGTCATCCCCAGGTCAGCCTACCCAGTGGATTCCACGAGGGAACACCCACCGCACTCCACCTCACGGGGAAGCTATTCGGTGAACCGGAGCTGCTGCTCCCCGCTCATGCGATCCAGGCGGAGACGCAACACTCAGGCGACCTATACGGGCGTACATCGAGCATCTGCTTGCGCCCATCGCCCCGCACTCGGATACTGAGTGCAGTCTTGTCACCAAGTACGCCCATGTCCGATGCCACCGAAGGCCCGAAGGCCGCCTTGGAGGGCCGCTACTCCATCGAGCCTGAGATCGGAAACTTCGAGGCCATTCGATGAAGCCAGACCTTTCGCTCCTTCTTGCAGCCTCGAGGAGTTGCACGATGTTACGAGCTACATACATAGCAAGATCCTGTCGCAACCTTAGTACGTAGGAGGAGCCGGGTCATGTCGAAGACTCATTTAGTCGCCCTTGTTGTTCTGCTCGGGTCTGCTCTTGGCAGCGCTGCCTGCATGAGTCCGGAGCAAGACGGACCGCCGGCGGAAGAAGGCGCAGCCGCGGCCGCGCTTCGCGAAGCCGGAGTGGTCGAAAACCTCGGCGAGACTCGATGGGCGTCCCGGGCTCCCGAGGGCGCTTCGGCGCCGAGCTTCGTGGTCGACCCAAGCTGGCCAAAGCCGCTGCCCAACGATTGGCGGATTGGCCAGGTCGGCGGAATTTCCGTGGACTCGCACGACAATATCTGGGTGTATCACCGGCCGCGGACGCTGAATTCGAGCTCGGCCGGGGCCATGCCGAGAGTTGGGACGAATGAGCAGGGTGTCCCGATCAGTGCTGTCGGTCATCCAAGGCGATACACCGACCGGAGCACGGGATGCTGCGTACCGGCGCCGTCGGTGCTCAAGTTCGACATCGAAGGGAACCTACTCGACGCCTGGGGCGGCCCCGCCGATCCGGGCTTCCTCGAGGAGAACTGTCGCGAGGCGGACGGGTGTTCCTGGCCGGCCCGTGAGCACGGAATCTTCGTGGACCACAACGATTTCGTGTACGTGTCGGGGAACGGGCAGGACGGTGGAGCCCGTCAGCAACAGGGCTTGGCGACCTATCCGTGGGCGGCACCCTTCGGGGACGATTCGCACATACTGAAGTTCACGGCGGACGGAGAGTTCATCTATCAAATCGGATTTGCCGGAATGGACGGGCCGGACAGCGAGAATATTGACGGCGGGCCCAACGGGACGCCGCAGCCGTATCTGGTAGCGGACCTGTCCGTCGATGCCAGGACGAACCGCCTCTACGTCGCGGATGGGTACGGGAATCGGCGCATCCTGATCATGGACGCCGAGACGGGACAGTACGTCGGACATTTCGGTGCGTACGGACAGAACCCGGTCGTGGATGATCCGAGCTCGGGAGTGGAAGATACCGACGTCGGTCCGTGGATGGCCGACTACCAGGCCGGCAACATGACACCCTTGTTCTTCCGCAGTCCGCTGCACTGTGCCATCGCGAGTCAAGACGGATTCTTGTACGCCTGTGACCGCGGCAACAACCGAATCCAAATCTTCGATTTGGGAGCGGCGGAATTAGGCAAGCCATGTGCGAATCCGAACGCACAGCCCGATGTGTGCGGCTTCGTAGGTGAGATCCACGTAGCCCCACAGACGGCCAGCGGGACGGCTGGTACTGCGGCGTTCTCCACCGATCCTGGTGAGAGCTGCATCTACGTTGGGGACCTCGCTAACGGCACACTCTACATCATCAACCGCGAGAACCGGACCGAGCTCGACCGGATTGGACGGGCCGGTCGTCAGGCCGGTGAGTTCCATTGGCTCCATGCCCTGTCCGTCGACTCGCAGGGTAATGTCTACACCGGCGAAGTGGACACTGGGCAGCGGGTGCAAAAGTTTCTGAGGTATGGATCGGAGGGCTGCAGCGGCACGGGCAGCAGCGAAGTAGGTCTCTATAACATGAACAGGTAAGCGAGGTTTCTATGATGTACACAAAGATGAGTCGGGCCCTGCTGCCGCTGCTGGTTGTGGCATTGACTGTCTGCGCGGCGCCGGCGACCGAGCAGAACGACTACAGCAACCCGAACATGACACCGACCAACAACCTGCCGAATCCCTTCTCGGAGAGGCAGCTCATGGCGCTGCCCGACGGCCGCGCCTGGGGTTCCACGGCCGGTGCCGACGCCGCCAAGGGCCGCAACGACATCTGGGCTATCGACCGATGCGGGAGCAATGGCTGTGTGGACTCCGACCTCGATCCCCTCATGCACTACGACGCAAACGGGAACCTGATTGGCCGTATGGGGGCCAACTTGTTTGCGTTTCCGCACGGTATCCACGTGGACCAGGAGGGCAACGTGTGGGTGACCGACCCGCTGCCGCCCGACGGCCGCGGGTCGGGCGGCGACGTTGGACAGCAGGTCACGAAGCTCAGCCCGAGCGGTGAGATCCTGCTGCAGCTCGGCACGCGCAAAGTGTCCGGGAACGGCCCCAACCAGTTCAGCTCCCCGTCCGACGTAGTGCTTGGGAACAACGGCGACATCTTCGTGGCCGATGGTCATGGCGAGGGCACGAACGAGCGCATCATGAAGTTCGACAGAAACGGGAACTTCATCTTGGAGTGGGGCAAGCCGGGCAACGGCCCATGCGGAGCGGGTGAGTTCTCGAGCCTCCACGCGCTGGACATCGATTCACAAGGCCGGCTGTTCATAGGCGATCGCGATAACAACCGCATTCAGATCTACGACCAGGACGGCAACTATCTAGATTGTTGGTACCAGTTCAGCCGCCCCAGCGGGATTTACATCGACGCCGACGACAACCTGTTCGTCGCGGACTCCGAGTCGAGGGACGGCGACGACAATGGCATGGACCTGGCTCACGCCGGATGGGAGCGCGGAATCCGCATCGGCAGCGCCCGGGATGGCGCCGTGACGTACTTCATTCCGGATCCTGACCCCCAGGGCGGCAGCAGCGCAGCCGAGGGTGTCACGGCGATCAACGGTGGGGCGGTCGTCTACGGCGCCGAGGTGGGTCCGAGAGCCTTCGTCCGCTACGACAGAAGGTAGGATCGGCCTTAACAAGAGAGGGGTTATGTCGAACATTCTCGGAGCCCTGCTCGTGCTCGCGCAGGCGGGCTCGACATCCATCCCGGCGGTCGACGTGACGGCCGCCGAAATTCGAACCACCCTGGAGACTACGGCCGAGATCGCGCCCGGCATCATCGATACGCCGATACGGACCCTCGATACGGGCGCGTACGACGTCAGCGTGGCCATCGTTTCTCGGGGCCCTGCGTCGAACGTCGTGGCGGGCACAACCCACACGGAAGTCACCGAGGTCTACACCGTGCTCGAGGGCTCCGGTACAATAGTCACGGGTGGACGACTGATCGATCCGCAGCCGCGTGGGAACGCGAACGCGCCCCGCCGACCTGGAACGTCCGGGCCCTCGTTGCGGGGTAACGGTATGGAGGGTGCGGTGAGCCGTTCGGTCTCCGAGGGTGACATCATCATCATCCCCGCGGGCACCCCGCACTACTTCTCCGAGGTTCCAGAATTGATCGTCTACACGATCGTGCGGATCGACCCGCACAGGAACTGACTCCGCTACGGCCTGATATATTTTCGCAACTGTCGGGGAGCCACGTCCGCCGCATACACGATGGTGTCCGAGGCGTTCGCCGCCACGCCCGAAGCGCCGGAGATTCGGGTCCAGCCGGCGTTGGCGAGGTCGGGATCCGGAATGAAATAGGTGACCTCGCCGGTTATCGCGCTCCCAATGTAGATTCCCCTCTGGAAACCCGGATTGTTCCTGGAGTTCGATTGTGAGTCGGTCACATAAAGCACGTCCGTCTCTCTGTTGATATAGATCCCGCTGGGACGGCCAAAATTGCTCCACTGGTCGAGGAAGGCTCCGTCCTGGTCGAAGATCTGGACTCGACTGTTCCCACGGTCGGCGACGAACACTCGTCCTCGGGAATCGATTGCGATGTCGTGGGGGGTACTGAAGTTGCCGGGCTCCGGTCCCGTGGTCCCCCAAGCCATTATGAAGCGACCTTCTCTAGAAAACTTTACCACACGGTTGTTGGGGCCTTCCCCATCCGTGACGTAGATCTCGCCGTTCGGCGCAACAGCGACCCCGCTTGGTCGATTAAACGTGTCCCGACCTTGCCCCGTGACACCGGGGGTGCCGAGCGTCATCAGGACTTCACCGTCCGGACTGAGCTTCACGACGACTGCGCCCATTTGGTCAGGGACAAGACCGACGTCGGTGACCCACATGTTTCCCTCGTGGTCCACAGCGAAGCCGTGAGGTCTGCCAAACATCCCCACTCCGAAGCTTTCCAGGAACTCGCCTGACGGAGCGAATTTCAAGATCGGCGGGTGAGAGGCCCACCTCCCAAAACAATCGGCGCTCAGCCCGTCGGAGTGCCCGGGAGCCACCCCGGGATCTCCCAGCACGACCTTGAAACATCGATGCAGGACGAAGACGTTGCCTTCGGGACCCAGATGCACCTGAATCATCTCCCCCCACTCTCCGCCATTCAGGTGCGCCGGCGGCATCGGTGCCTCGACCTGCCGATAGGGATTGGACTGGGCGGCGACCGGAGCTACGCGAATACCGCCACCGAAGACCGCACCACCTATCGGGGTGCGCGTGCCAACCTGCCTCAGCGTTCTCATATCGAACGTCACCATATCGCCCGAGAGTTCATTCATCACGTGGAGCGTTTTGCTATCCGGCGAGAACAATGGGAAGCCATGCCCTGTTTCGTTCGGGCTGATCCTCAAGCTGGCCAAGATCTCCTTCGACCGCGTGTCGATGATGGACACCTCTGGACCCTGTGTCGCTGCCGCGAACCGGCCGTCTGGTGAGACGGCGACGCGTCCTGCGCCCGAGATTCGGGGTTGGACTACTGCGATCACCTCGTCGGTGGCAGAGTCAATGACCGTTACCGAGCCATCTCCGTCCCCATTGACCCACACTTCGTCATTTGGGCCTCCGAAGTCGACCCCATTGGGGCGGCTACCTTCGTGGAGTTGGATGACCTGGACAATCCGGTCAGTCTTCGTATCGATCACTACAACGCGGTCGTCACGGGTCGGGAAATAGAGTTTGTCTGTACGCGGATGAACCCACAAATAGTTGCCCGCAATCACCGTGTCGATTTTCTTGACGGTCCCCGCCTCGACGTCGTAGACCACTATGCCGGGCACTTCCGCATGCTCGACCGTGATGTACAGCTTGCTCCCGTCGCGGTTGAGCGCCACACCATGGGGGTCGCTGGAAGTCGATTCGCGCCGCCCTATTCGCGCAAACCCTCGTACCTGTGGAGGCCGCGAGAAGTATTCGGATTCGATCACGCCTCTTTCCTCAAAGGTATCCAAGTCCAGAATGACGACCTTCTTCGCGTAGGGCACTGATACGTAGATTGTCCTGCCATCTGGACTCACGGCGCCCTCATGGGTCTCTCCAAACCACTCACCCGGTACCACGAACTCCCTGAGGGTCTCCCCGGTGAGCGGATCGACCTCGGACACTTTGTTGTCAGTGTGGCTGATTGCGAGGATCGTATAATCTTGAGCTAGAGCCGGAGCCACAGTGAGAAAAATCAGCGCGCAGGTCATCCTCAACATACGAAAACCCTCCCTCGTGAAGTCACCCGAAGTGAAGTACGCTCTGGAATTCGATTTCGTCCATTCGAAAGCAGCTATCGATCGCCTGGTGATCGTCGCGCCCCTGGCGTATTCTACCGTCCGGCCCGAGCGGTGCCCAGCAGCCACGTGTCACATCGTGCTCATGCTTGACCCGTTTGGCCCTGTCCCTCACCTTATTCCGACCGGTCAAGGGGCGTTGACACCCCGCCATCTCCGTACGTAATCCCCGAATGGGAGCAGACAATGAGCCGCTCGGGCACGATCCTATCGACCCTCACGTTCGCCGGAGTAACATTAACTTCGGGATGCGGGGAGAGGGATGCTCGGAACGTCACAGAAGCGAATGCCGAGCAGATGTTATCGTCGACGTCGGCGCAGCAGACAGAAGCCGCTCGGTACCCGGCTGCGCCTTATCTTTCTGAGTTGGAAAGCAGCCTTCTCTTCGGGGACATTTGGCAGCGTCCCGGTCTCTCCCGACGTGACCGCAGTCTGGTGACGGTAGCGGTTATGCAGGCTCTCTACCGTACTGAGGAATTGCGGGAGTATTTGGGCCGGGCGCTCGACGATGGTGTGACTCGGGAGGAGATCTCCGAACTCATGACGCACGTAGCCATGTACGCCGGTTGGCCCTCGGCCTCCAACGCGTCTCGAGTAGCGACGGATGTGTACCAAACACGGGGCCTGGCATTCCCCGCGCCGGTAGAGCCGGTCGACCTCCGAATCGATTTGCGAGGGGGGAACCCGGGATATCCGGCCATTCCGTACCTGTCCGCGTTGACCAGGAGCCTTCTGTACGACGAGAAGGACGGCATCTGGGCCCGTCCGGGCTTGTCGCCACGGGACCGCAGTATAATTACGGTGGCGGTGGCTCAGGCGTCCTACGCAACGGACCAGCTGCGGGGCCACATCGGCCGGGCACTGAACAACGGGGTGACCCAGGAAGAAATCCAGGAGATCATTACGCACGTGACGTTCTACGCCGGGTGGCCGACCGGATCCAACGCGGCTCGGGTTGCGGCGGAGGTGTTCACGGAACGTGGTCTGCCGCTTGGACAATAGCAGCGAGCCGGCCGGTCTGTCTTGTGGCCCAGGGCCAGTCTATAGTCTAAAATGTGAGTCTATAAAAATGTGCTTGAATGGGTGGAGACGTGGAAGCGACTCTCACCGTTCGACAGAGAGCAAGGAGACCAGGACATGAGGAGCGGAATCAGCGAGGTCCAGCGGAGTTTCGGGTCCCTCGGGGGGCTCGGATCGTTTGTATTGGTGCTCGGGGCCTTTATGGCCGTCTATCCTGGGCCTGTTTCTGGACAGCAAACCGACGGCCTCGTCACATTCACGAGAGACGTGGCGCCGATCCTCCAGGACAAGTGCCAGACATGCCATCGCGACGGCTCCATCGCGCCGATGCCGTTGACCACCTTTGAAGAGGTTCGCCCCTTCGCTCGACGGATTAGGGAGAAGGTAGCGAGCCGGACCATGCCGCCCTGGCCCCTGGATCACACAATCGGCATCCAGGAGTTCAAGAACGACGTGTCCCTGAGTGACGAGGAGATCCGGACCATCTTGTATTGGGTCGACTCGGGTGCGCTGATGGGGGATCCAGCGGACATGCCGCCCCTGATCGAATGGGCGGCGTTTGAGGACGACTGGCAATACGCCGAGCGTTTCGGTCGCCCGCCGGACATCGTGCTTGCTTCCCCCCGGTACCTGGTGCCCGCGAACGAGCTGGATCACTGGCCCAACCTGGAGATGGACGTGCCGGGCCTAACGTCGGGCACCCGGTGGATCCGGGCCGTCGAAGTCAGGCCGGCAGACTCCGAAACGAGGTACGTTTTCCACCACGCCAACCCGTCCATCTTGCAGGATGGGGAGAGGATTTCTGTTGGGCATTCGGCGGCAGGAACGGTGGGATATATCTTCCCCGATGATACGGGGCAGGCACTGAAGCCGGGAGCCAAAGTGCGATTCAGCATGCACCTTTTCCCGATCGACCGGGACGTAGATGCCTCGTTGCAGCTCGGGTTTTGGCTCTACCCGGAGGGCGAGGTCCCCGAGTTCACGACCCCGGGCGAAGTGATACACGAGGCTAGCCAGAGTACGGGATTCGGCCACGAGGTCACGTCGAACCTTGGATTCGGACCGGTTCGAGGAAGTGGGGGGGGAAGAGGTGGCTCCAGTTCCGATTCCCAATTCCCGCGTCAGGTCGACCTCCTTATTCCCCCGCATAGTGAGGTGACTTTCCGCGGCGTCTATGTCATGGACAGACCCGCCCGGATCCACAGCCTCCGTGGCCATATGCATCTGCGCGGCAAGTACCAGATCATCGAGGCGATATACCCAGACGGACGTTGGGAGGTGATCAACAAGCTCAACTGGGATCACAGGTGGCAAACAGCCTTCCTTTACGAGGATCATGTGATGCCCCTGCTGCCGAAAGGCACCGTGCTCATCATCACCAACGTGTTCGACAACACGGCCGACAACCCCCACAACCCCGACCCGAATCAGTGGGTCGTGCGAGGTGACCGGACGGTCGACGAAATGTCCCACGCTCGGATCGGCATCACGTACTTCGACAACGAAGAGGACTTCGAGAGATTGGTCCGAGAGAGGGAGCAGCTTCTGGCTGAAAGGCGAGACGGGCCCGTTCTGTAGGGGGGGAGGCAGACGTGCTCCGGGCTCAGCATGGAGGCTCTCGTTCACGACTATGTAGGAGGGGACCCGATGAGAACTAGGGGCTCGCTCGGGGTAGCTGTCCTGGTGGTCGGCCTCTCCGTTGCCAACGCAGGCCACCTCAGCGCGCAGAATCCGGAAAATCAGGTGCCTAGCGCTGCCGGGGGTTTGATGCTTCGCAACTTGCGCCCGTCCGGTCAGCCCGTGATCCCGCTGTTCGATGGCTGGTTCCGCAGACCCGACGGTACGATCGACCTGTGCTTCGGATACCACAACCTGAACCTGGATCAAGAGCTGGACATCCCGTTGGGCCCGGACAACTTCATCGAGCCGGGCCGCTTCGACGGCGTCCAGCCGACACACTTCGATGAGGTGCCGGAGGTGTACCGCCGGCGTTTCTGTGTCTTCACCGTGAATCTGACAGACGTGGCCGCGGCTCCAACCGTGGTGTGGACGCTCCGGATCGCTGGCCAGACCTACTCGGTTCCTGGGTCAAGCTCACAGCTCTACCGGATGGACGAGATGGAGCAGTCGTCGCGAGGGAACAGCGCACCCCTGGTCCGTTTCGAAGAACCGGAGGGGCAGGCGGAACGAAGAGGTAGAGCGAGCGCGAGTGCGATGGATGGGCCTATCATTGTCACCGGGGTCGGCGATCCACTGCGGCTTTCCATTTCGGTGAGTGATCCCGAGGGGATCCCCCTAGGGAGAACGCGGATTATCTGGTCCAAACACCAAGGGCCGGGCGACGTGATATTCAGCCAGGAGGAGGAGGAAGTGGAGGGGTCGGGCGTTCTCTTCACGCTCACCACGACCGCGAGGTTCAGCGAGGTCGGAGATTACGTGGTCCGCCTGCAAGCCGTCGACTGGGATCTAGGTAACGCCTTCGGGTTTCACTGTTGCTGGACGAACAGCTACTTGAACGTCTCTGTTACTCGGTAGGCCCATAACGGGTAGTACCATGGTTCCCCGTCCTGTCCCAATATTCGAACGAGGAGTCATGCGGCTTGCCGGTAGTAGTGGCTTAGGATTCCGCCCAACCGCTCGTGCCGCAGAACCAAACCCGTGGGGGGTTTTGGAACGCCTTCGATCGGACGATTTTCCAGTCCCTGGTGGCAGCGCTCAAGGTGATAGTGCTCCACGTAGCTCTCGATCGCTCGCCGTAGGTGCCGCTCCCCTATCAGCACCATCCGATCGAGACACTCCGACTTGATCGAGAGCACGAATCGTTCTGCATATGCGTTCAGGTTCGGGCTCCTCGGGGGCAACCGCTCCGGCGCGGGTCCGATTCCACGCTCCCTCAGTATCCTGCGGACCGTCGATCGCGACACCGTATGGCCCCAACTTCGACAGTTCCCCGACGATCCGAGTGTAGCCCCAGCTCTCGTTCTCACTCGCCATGCGTACCGCCAGTGCACGGATCTCGCCCGCTACCGCCGGTCGCCCAGGACCTCGCCCCGCGCTTCCATCATACTTCCTCGCGATCAGCTCCCGAGGCCATCGAAGGACCGTATCTGGCGTCACGATCGACCCCCACTGTCGTAGCGCCCCTGGGCCGAGCATCCTGCCCCTCACCGCGAGCCTTCTGCGCTGATCGTCGTTGAGCCGCAGACGCTTTTTGCCGTGCAGCTCGCGCAGGACCCGGTTCTCTTCCCTCAGGTAATCGATGGCCGCTCGCTGCCGTTCGTTCACCCAACCGGCGAGCATCACCAGGAACATCTGCAAAGGCGTTTTCAACATCCGCTGTCCCGTTCCAAAAAGGCAGAAACTCGACCCACCACCCGCGGATCCAGGCCAGCTAACCTGCTAGCAGCGCTTGCCTTGGCGCTAGGCTGAGTTTTGGAACAGGACGACATCCCGTAGGGCGCTGGGGAGTGGGTGTCGGCTCGGCTCGGACCGGGAACCTCTTGCTCCCAAGAGCCTACCTCCGGCCCCGGGCTTAACTCTAGAACCGAAGCAGTCGGTTGATCTTGAGAACGAAGGCACGGTTCTGGAGCCCCGGAAA
>SMVA01436054.1_pt1 | contig 17585 bp, 18 predicted proteins | sample 2456451 | NCBI WGS metagenome assembly SMVA01 (sample SAMN11095933, study PRJNA526329) | marine sediment metagenome | biome: Marine sediment; feature: Surficial sediment; material: Deep marine sediment; isolation source: Hadal surficial sediment | place: Pacific Ocean | collected 2014-05 | depth...
AAGCGCCTAGCCGGTGAACGATTTTCTTCCATCCTATGGGTCAATAATAACAACCGTTGGTATTAGCTGTCGGATATCGGAATATGCGAGTCCCGGTTCGGGGAATCTTTGCTGACAGAATGTCATCATATTGGTCACAAGTAAACAATTTGTTCATTGTATGTTCTATTCCCCATCCCTTTGAACTCCAATCTTCTGGCCGGTCTAACCCTCCAGCCTTAGTCCCGCGCCCCTTCCCCCGGTTCCTCGCCCGGCCAGTTCACAACAAACTTTTCCAGATCCTCGACGGCCACGTCGTTCTCGCTGATTGTGCGACCGCGCACGGATATGCCGGCCTGGTGCACCGTGTCGCGGTCGCCGGAAACCAGATAATGCCACCAGTAAAGGTCGCGGCCCTCGGCGATCAGGCGATAGGCGCAAGTCGGCGGCAGCCAGGTCATGGTTGGCACCGTTTGCGGCGTCAGCGGCACGCAATCGGGCACGTTTTGCTGGCGGTTTTGATAATCGCGGCAGCGGCAGGCGCCCTCATCGAGCAGGCGGCAGGCGACATTGGTCCATTCAATGGCGCCGGTATCGGCGTCTTCCAGCTTGTTGAGGCAGCAGCGGGCGCAGCCGTCGCACAGGGATTCCCATTCGCTCGCGCTCATCTGCGCCAGGGTCTTTTCGCGCCAGAACGGATTTTCGTCCGGCGCGGCGCCGGCAACCATATCTGTCGTTTGTTGGGCCATTTCGTGCCTTGGCGGGTTTGGCGGCTTGCCTTTGCGTGATTAAGTGCGCATTTTCACAGATGCAAGTGGCAGGCTTTACCGGGCGGCAACGGATTTGCTTGCGGTGCAGGTTCGCCCGGGGCAAAACTGCCGGCCAAAGCGCTGTTGTTCAAAGCGCAATCGGCATCCGCCATTTGCCCGAAAAAGCGCCATTTGCCCGAAAAGGGAAGCCTGATCCATGCGATTGACGCCCGATGCGTGATCCGTTTTCCACCACCCGGCGACGCCGCCGCTGGCTACGCTTGCTGGAGATCGATTCGTGGATCGATTCGGCGCTGTTCGGTTCCAGCGGCGATTTTTCCCGTGCCTATGATGCGGTTTTCATCTTCATGCGGCGGTTCCACGTTTCCGGCTTCAAGAAAGTGGCGAACGAAATCGCCTCGGAGGGCCTGACCTTGGGCCTGGTTGGCGCAACGCTGGCATTGGCGCTGGCGCTGCCGGCTTTTGACGCGATCCGTTCCGATTGGCGGATCCAGAGCGAATATTCCGTCACGTTCCTGGATCGCTACGGCAACGAGATCGGCAAGCGCGGCATCCTGCAAAATAATTCGGTCGAGCTTGAGGACCTGCCCGACCATCTCGTGCAGGCGGTTCTGGCGACGGAGGACCGGCGCTTCTTCGTTCATTTCGGCATCGACGTCGTCGGTACGACGCGCGCCATAGTGGAAAACGCCCGCGCCGGCGCCATCGTCCAGGGCGGCTCGTCGATCACCCAGCAATTGGCGAAAAACGTCTTTCTGTCGAACGAACGGACACTGGAGCGCAAGATCAAGGAAGCCTATCTGGCGCTGTGGCTGGAAGCCAATCTGAGCAAGCGCGAAATCCTCAAGCTCTATCTGGACCGGGCCTATATGGGCGGCGGCTCGTTCGGTATCGCGGCGGCTGCGGAATTCTACTTCGGCAAGCCGGTGTCGGATGTCAGTCTGGCCGAATCGGCGATGCTGGCCGGGCTGTTCAAGGCGCCGACGCGCTATGCGCCGCATATCAACCTGCCGGCGGCGCGGGCCCGCGCCAACGAGGTGCTGACCAATATGGTGCAGGCCGGATACATGACCGAGGGGCAGGTCGTGGGCGCCCGCCGCGCGCCGGCAACGGCAGTCGCGCGTGACCGCACCGGCTCGCCCGACTATTTCCTCGACTGGGCGTTCAATCAGGTGAAGAGCATCGCCAGCGACCGCGACCGGATCCTTACCGTGCGCACCACCATCGATATGCGGTTGCAAAAAGCCGCCGAGGCGGCGGTTGAATCCTCATTGCGCGAATCCGGCGAGGCCTACGATGTCAGACAGGCGGCGCTGGTGGCAATGCAGCCGGACGGCACCGTGCGCGCCATGGTGGGGGGCCGCGATTACGGTGTCTCCACTTTCAACCGCGCCACCAACGCCTTGCGCCAGCCCGGATCGTCCTTCAAACCGTATGTCTATGCCACGGCACTCGAATATGGCTACACACCGGCAAGCATTGTCCTCGATGCGCCGGTCAGAATCGGCAATTGGTCGCCGCAAAACTACGCCCGGCGATACCGCGGCCGGGTGACGCTGAAGACAGCGTTGACAAAATCGATCAATGTCATTCCGGTGCGTCTGTCCATCGTCATGGGCCGGCAACCAATTGCCGAAATGGCGAAGCGGCTGGGAATCGCCTCGCCGATCCGGGTGACCCGATCGCTGCCACTGGGAACTTCGGAGGTGACGGTGCTCGATCAGGCGACGGGATTTTCGGCGTTCGCAAGCGGTGGCTACCGCGCCGTGCCGAATGCCATTGTTCGTATATTGAATTCCGCCGGAGAGGTTATTTACGACCATGCGAAGGACGCCACGCCGCCCGTCCGCGTGCTCGATCAATCGACCGTCGTCGGCATGGTCGAAATGCTCAACAACGTCGTCAACAATGGGACCGGCCGCAGGGCCCGCCTGCCCGGCATCAATGCCGCGGGCAAGACCGGAACGACGCAAGCCTACCGGGATGCCTGGTTTGTCGGCTTTACCGGCAATTTCACTACCGCGGTATGGTTCGGCAATGACAATTTCGCGAGAACACGGCGGCTTACCGGCGGGCGCTTGCCAGCCGAAACCTGGAAGAAATTCATGCGCGTCGCCCATGCCAATATCGAATTGAAGCCGCTTCCAGGTCTCGATCCCATCGAGATCGACCCATCTGATCCCGCCTTGCTGGCGGCGCGGAAGGATGGCGGCGTTCTTATACCCGATTCCGGCACGGCACGGCTTGCGCCGGAAACGTCCGGATTGCTGGCAGGTATGGAAAATCGCATGCGCGAAGCCGCCGAGCCCTTTGGAGCGGCATTGCGTGAGGTTCGGCTCAAGGGCCATGCGCGGCCAGCGCTCTGACAATTGCTGATGCGGGCCTGGCTTCCCTTGACGTTGCTTGGCCTTCTTGGCGCCGGGTTCGGTATCGGTATGGGCTCAGCCTGGTATATGACACAGTCGGTGCTGCCGCTTGACGCTATCAGATTGGGACCCTGGGTCGCGTCCCCTAACGCTGGAACGCCGGACGCCGACCCCTATTCCCGTGCCCGGCTGGCGCGGACCGGCGAGTTGCCGCTGGGATCGGGCGAAGGTCTCGCACTCGTTGCCCGCACCGACAGCGGCGGCCGTGCGCTTCAAGGCAATTGCATCTACCGTGTTTTAGGCCAAACGCCGCAGGCTCGGCTGTGGACGCTCAGCGTCGAAGCCGCCGACGGCCAGCCGCTCGCGCCAGGACAGGGCATCACGGCAGTCGGTAGCGAGGGGCTGTTCCGCCTGGGTGACGGCGGCCTCAACGTCATCGTCGCGCCGACCCCGCAAGCCGGCATTTGGCTTGCGTCAAATGGCGGCAAACGGTCCAATATCCCGATACGGCTGGTTGCAAGGCTTTATGACACGCCGGCGCGCACCGTCACCGCGCTGACCAATTTCGTGATGCCGGCGATCAACCGCGAGCAATGCCCATGAACGCCCATGGGAGCGTCTTCGACCCGGAAAGGTTGCCGGCGCGGAAAATGCCGACTGCCGGCGCGTTATCGGCCGGTTTGTTGGCCGTGCTGTTGCTGGCAGGCATCGTTCACATCGTCACAATCCTGCTTGTTCCGCACTATTCCAGCGCCGACGGTTATTCGCGCGCCGCCGCTGTCGCCGGTGACAAGGGTTGGAAGGCGCTCGTTCCGCTCGCCTCCTCCAAGGCCGCTATTCCCGGACTGGATACGCTTTTCGTCCACGGTTTTTGCAAGCTTGCTATCGACGAAGCGCCGGTGCTTTTGTCGTTTGAAGCGGCGAACCGATTTTGGTCACTGGCCTTGTATGACCGCTTCGGAACCGTCGTATTCAGCCTTAACGACAGGACCGCAGTTGACGGGGCGCTGGAGATGCTGGTCGTCAATTCCCTCGATGCTGAGCGTCTCAAGGAAAGTCCACAGGCCGACCTTGAAGGCATGATCATCGTTGAAAGCGGAAATTCCGATCTAATCGCCGTGTTGCGCCTGTACGCCCCCGGGCCCGCCGACAAGCTGGAGGCGGAGGCGCATATCGGCACGGCTGAGTGCGCGCCAGCGCCGGTCTTTATAGAAAACTGAAATTGCGCCGTGACTGTATCAACGCCAGATCGCCGCGCCAATTCATAAACAGAAGCAATCCCATCGGGTTAAAAAGCGGCCTTTTGCTCATTACCGCTGCGCGGCGATCGAATCCGCCGGCTCAGGTCAACCGTTTCGGCGCCTTCGTGATACTCGACCCGGACGCCCGGAAAAATCAGGATCTCTGCGCTGGCGCTACCCGCCTCGGCGGAAGCAGTTAGCTTTTTCGGCGGTCTTTTGGCAACCGGGAACGAGAGAACACGGGCCATTTGCGTATCTCCAATCGCGGTGGCGTCGGCTTAAGCCATCTTGCCACGTCGGCAATCATTGGCCCGATTATGGTTAATCGTTCATGAACGCGGATTTGCCGGTGTCTCATCAACCAGAGTGACAAAGGGCCGCCGCTGCCGGTCCTGAATCTCGACAATCCAAAGATCGGGATCGAATCGCCGCTCGCTGGAAAGCCGGGTTTCCAGGTCCGGCAATGTGGTGCCCGCGGCAAGGCGAATGAAAACCCGATCCGTCGGCCGGTCTGTATCGAAGATCGATTGCGGCGCCGGACCGTAGAGATCATTGGTTCCGTCGGTGCCATCGACAATCAGGAATACCGCACCGGCCTCAACAGCGCCTTTTTTCATAACCGCGACGAGTGCCCCGGCATTCTCAGCCTGCCGGATCAGGGCGGAAACCCAGATGTCGGTGCGCAATCGCATTAGCGGCGACCGCCGTCCATGGCTCCAATTTCAATGAGACGGGCGATCAAGGCATCATCGACCTTGCCGGTCACCGTCATGCCCTGATCGAGCTGAAAGCGGCTGATCGCGTCTAACGTCCGACCGCCCATAAACCCGTCTGCGGTCAGCGGTCCATAGGCGGCATCGGACAGGGCCTCCTGAACGACGGCGACCATCGGGTCTGGCGGTAGAGCCTTTGCTTTCGGCGGCGCAGTGGATTTAACCGCCGCGCCATGGGGCTGGATCCCCGTTTTCAGAGTCAAGGCATGGTTCAGCCGCGCCAGCAGCGCCGCGTCGGCCTTGCCGGTGACCGGAAACCGCGCCGCGCTTTCAAACCGGTTGATCGCCGCCACGGTTTCGGGGCCGGCAATACCGTCCAGGGAAGCGGAATAATATCCAAGATCATGCAAGGCCGTTTGTATTGAGCGAATGGTCGCCTTTGCCGGCTGGCCGGTATCGCCGGGCGCAATGCGCGTTGCATAAAACGGTGCGGGATGGCGTGTCTGCTGCATGACGAGAGCATTGAAGGCGATTGTCGCGCCGATCAGGATCAGCAGCGACCAGCCACTGAGAATACCGCGCTTGATATGATGAAAACTCATTCCACTATTCATGTCATGCCGCCCTTGCGATTTCACGAGACTGGTGAGGGAGAGTGCGCGGTTCCGCCCGCCCGGCTTCACGGTCCATGCCGGCAGCGGGAAGCTGGATGGTCACTGCGGTGCCTTTTCCGGGTGCACTTTTGATAAAAAACTTGCCATCGCAGCCGGCAACCAGATCGCCGACGATGGCAAGGCCAAGCCCCCAGCCGGGCCGGTCCCGATCTGCATTGCGTTTCGGGGCACAAGCCAGCATGTCGCTATCGCATTTGGCGATGCCAACCCCCTGATCGCGAATGCAAAGCTGGCCGTAATTCCCATCGAAATCGGTTTCTATCGTCACCTGACCTCCGGCGTGGCTGAATTTGATGGCATTGCCGATGACGTTGAGGGCGATCTGGCGTGCGACGCGGGCGGGACAATGAACGAGCAGCGCTGTTTTCGCGTCGAGATCCGACCGCTCTTTCATTATCATGCGGACACCGCGTTTGTCGGCATCGCCGGCCAAAAGCCGGATTGCAAACTGGACAGCGTCTTCCAGGTCACAGTCACTGCCATCGTCAATGCTGTCTGACTGCCGGCCGGCGGGAGGGATGCTGCGCTCGCACTGGTCCGTGTCCGGCAGGGCGGGCGGCAAATCCTGCAGGCGCACCATAATGGTTCGTGAATCGATGGCCGCCAGAGACAGGCAAATCCGGGCCGCCGACGGTTGGCGCGGACATGGATCCGCGTTCAGACGCAGCGAGACGACTTGCTCATCGGGTCCGGCCTTGTCAAGTGCATGCAGAAGTATCGGGCGGTCAACACTATCGATCAGGTGAAAGATATCCGATCCCGGCTTCAGACCACTTGCCGCAAATCGCCGCATCGCCGCCCTTGAGAGCGCGGCGACCCGGCCGTCCCGCTCCACGACGACCAGGCGCTCATTGGGCGTCAAGCGATCCAGACCCTCAATATCGCGGGAAAGGGCCGTTCGGGCGGCAGTGCTTTTTGCCTCAAGAAAACGAAGCATGGAGGGCAATGCAGCAAAGCCGATCGACAGCACAATTCCTGCCAGCGCCGCCGATCTCGCCACGCTGGTAACGGCCAGAACACCAAAAAAGATCGCTACCAGCAGCAGAGCGATGGCAAGAATCAATTCCGCCAATTTGGCCCATTTTGCCGCATTGCGGCGTTTGCCGGCAATGCTCAGATTGATCGTTGCAAGGGCGAGCGGAAAGGCGAGCGGTAGTGAAAACGCCAGCGAGGCCACAAAGGCGGCCGGCAGGGCGATAAGCGCGATCAGGCCGGCGAAACCATTTGCGCTCTCAATGCCATAATCGCCGGCAAGCCGCGACCAGCGGGCAAGGCGCCGGCTAATGCGCTCAAGGGGGACAGTGTCGAAAATCGACCAGGTGGGGGATGCCATCCAAGGCTATCCTTTGCGGCGCGTTAAGCGAAGCTGCAGATTTTTCCATGTTGCTTTAACGAAGCCTGAAGCATGGCGCCTGTTCGGCCAATGCAACCGGAATAGGACCGAAAACCTGCCAACAGGGTTAAGGGAGCCTTTCCAATCTGGCGTCTTGTTCAGTTTGCTTGATTTAATTTTAAGATTTTCGCGCGGTTTTGAATCAAATCCGTTCAATTGCCGGAACCGGCTCTTTGCCAAACAGTCCTACGATATCAATCCGGACAACCAGACCGGATCACCGGGCAGGACGGGGCGACGTGTTTTTACTCAAATCCATCTTTTGGCTCGCCCTCGTCGTCCTGATGCTGCCCGCGGCATCCGATGGCAAGACGCCGCCGCCGCGCGTCAGCCTGCTGGAAACGGTTGTAGCGACGCGCGCGCTGCTATCCGACCTCGGCGCGATTTGCAGCCGCAATCAAACCGCCTGCGCCATCAGCCGCGAGACGATCGATCTTGTTGCCGGCAAGATAAAAACCGGCGCCGCAATCGCCGCTGCCATGGTGTCGGCCGCCCGGGACGGCGACGACCGCGGCAGCCTGACGAGCGAGGATCTGGAGCCGGGCTGGTCGGCGCGCAGCGACGGATAGAGCAGATTTCCCGCCGGGAGCGCCAATCCGGGCATTGCGATAACGCAATTGCAATCATTCTTGTCTGGTCAGGCAGGCTCAAAACGGGCAGATTTCGGTAGCTGCCAGTGGTGGGAATGCAGGGGCTGCACTATCTGTTATATTACAGGCGCTGATGGAACGGTTGCCGACAAGAATGGTCGCCAATGGATGCGCCAATGGATGGGTTGAATGAGCATCGACGATATCCTGGACGATTTTGCCTATCTTGACGATTGGGAAGACCGCTACCGCTATGTGATCGAGCTTGGCAAGGCGATGCCGCTGCTGCCGGAAGACGACCATATTGAGGCCAACAAGGTCAGAGGCTGCGCCAGCCAGGTCTGGCTGATCAGCGAGGCCGATCGGTCAAACCCTCCGATCCTGACATTTCGAGGCGACAGCGACGCGCTGATCGTGCGCGGGCTTGTCGCCATATTGGTGACGCTCTATTCCGGCCATTCCGCCAATGAGGTCGCCAGCATCGATCCGGAAGCGATCTTCACGAAAATCGGATTGCGCGATCATTTAACGGCACAGCGCTCCAACGGCCTTTCCTCCATGGTCGCGCGCATCCGCCGGGACGCAGAGCAGGTCGTGGCGGCGTAGGGTCAGGCATTACAATCACCATCAGCCGATTTTGGGACGGTAACCATCCGCGCCCCAGCTCCGGATCATCCGTGAACGCTCAGCGCCAGCCGCGGTTTCGCTGAGACCGTAATGGCGGGCAAGGGCGGCCAGCGCCAGTTGCAGGACAAGTTTTGCCGACCTGGCCGGCCAGAGGCGTTCGTGTTCAATTCTCTCCAGCCCTTTCAGGAAGCAACAGACATCGATCAGGAGGCCGGAAAATTCCGGTCCGACCCCGGTGATGGCGCGATCAAAACGCGTCCGCGCCGCCATGCCTGCGTCGGTCAGGTCGCCGATGCCGCCGCTGCCGCCCGATCGCCGTCGGGAACTGGCGGTCGCCGACCAGTTCGCGGTGATCGCGGGTTGCAACTGGCCGCGTTCGAAATCCGCCCGCAGCCGTTCCGCCGCGGTGACCTGGCATGGTTGCAACAATGGCTTGCCGGAACGGTCGCGGCGCCGCGCCAACTGGCCAACCGGACTTTCGTTGCGGTTGACCAGAACGGTATGTCTGTCCTCGCCGCCGGGTAAACCTGTGTATTGGAGATCGGCATGCTGGGCTGTGAATGCCATCGCTTCCCTATTCTGGCGAAGCAGCCATGACCTGGCGGCGGCGCTGGTGCGATAGCAATCCCTTCCGTCCCTCTCCAGCAAGCCGCGGGCCAGCAAATCGGCGACATGGGCGGATTTGATGGTGCGCCGGCGCGCAGTTCTTGAGCCGACAAGCAAAAATTGACCATCCGCCGTTTTCTCCAGACGGGTCTGGGGATCTTCGATCAATGTGCGGATCAGCCGGGCGCAGGTTTGTTTCACAGAACCCTGCCTCTGCATTCTGCAGCCACCGCGCCAAACTCTCTGTAGTGCTGTGCGATAACCGATGTCAGACAGAAGAGAGTCATATCGATAACCGGATCATCCCTGCGGTCCTCAACACGCCCGCAGGCATGGGCGACAGTCGTGCGATCGCGGCCGAAATGCATGGCGACAATCGACAGAGTGAGGCCCAGTTCTACATGGGCAAGATACATCGCCACCTGCCGTGCAAAGGCCGCCGCAGCCCGGCCCCGGCCCGGCGCGCGCAAGTCATGCAGCGGCACGGCGAATGCCGAGCCGACAAGCGCTTCAATGTCCCGGCAGGCCGAAACTACATCGGATTTCGACCGGAAAATGCCGGATTGGTAGCGAAAGGCGGATTCACCTGGCGATAACATGGCAACCTCCTGATTTCCAGAATATAGGATATTATTCCTATAATGCAAAATCAGGTGGCGGGGATAAGTCCGTGTCGTTTTGCGCCCATAGCAGAAATAAAATGATCGAAGTTATCCCCGCCCGCTTCAACGCGGCGATGATTGGCGTTTCTCAAGAAAAGGTCGATCATCCATGTCAAAGACAATCAACCAGCCCCGCTTGCCGCCGAAGAACGCCCATGCTGCACGGCAAAAACACCGCCTCGATCTGGCAATCAGGACGACTGTCAAGGCTGGCATGCGCCATTACGACCGGGTCCGCCATCTGCCGGCATTGATTGGCGTCGATCCCGGTGTTCTGTCGGGCGGAAAGGGAATGTCTAAAAAAGCCATTCTGGCGAAGCTCGAACGGGCGCTTCGTGCCGAGCGCCAGCGCGCCAGATCCGGCCACTGGGCCTATGACCTCAACCGGCACATCGCCCTGCGCCAGGCGCTGCTGGCGGAAGGCGAACCCTGTCCGGACCAAAAACGCACAAATGACAGGTGAGCGACGTTTAAACCGTCCGTTCTTGCGGACCTTGCGATTTTCGTCGCTCGCAAGACAATCAGCACGTCTCGATCGCTTTGTCGTGTCGCCCGCGCCCGATCGAAAATTAAGTGCGCCGCATCGGCTGTCCGCAGTTTATTGTGGTGGAATGTTGCAACCAAAATCGAACGCTTCCGGAGGCGGCCGCGGGCTCTTGATCCGCTGGATTCTTCCGATCCTTGGCGCGGCATTGGCGGTCGTCGCGTTGTTTTGGCTTTACCAAGGCATTGACCTGAAACGGTTTTTGTCCGAGATCGCCGATGCCGATCTGGCCTGGCTTTTCGTTTTGGCCAGCACAATCCTTCTCGAACAGCTTGTCCGCGGCTGGAAATGGCGACAGATCCTGTTCGATCTGAAACCGATTTCGAGTGTTCGCCTCTTTGGCGCGATCCTTGCCGGCTATGGCGTCGCGGTCCTCATTCCGCTCGGCGTCAGCCCGCTTGTGCGATCATGGCTGATCGCGCGGCTGGAGGGTTTGCGTTGGGCCTGTGTTCTGATGACATCGGCGGTTGAGCGCTTTCTTGACGGGATCGTATTTGCGCTGTTTGCAGCCTTCGTCGCGATGGCTGGCCAATTGCCCGATGTCGAAGGCAATGTGCGTATTGGCCTTGCGATCGCGGGCGGTTTGAACCTGGTTTTGTTTTCCGTACTGATCTGCCTGCTGTTTGTCGGCCGCTCGCCATTGGGCCGGGACGAAGCGCGGATAAGCCGGTGGATCGACTGGTTGGCCGAAAAGGGCGGCGGGCGCTTCGATGGGCTGCGCGAAGCGATCCGGGAGGGCATAATCTGGCCGCGCGAACCCCGCCGCCAAATCGGCGCAGTGGGGGCCAGCGTTCTGATGAAGATCATCGCGGCGACGCATTTCCTGTGGGCGGGTCTGGCGGTCGGGATCGTTCTGACAGTTTTCGACTACCTGTTTCTCTTGGTTTTTGCCGGATTTTCGCTGGTGCTCGCCCGCTTTCTTCGCCTGCCCGGGGGCTTCGTCATTGGCTCCGGCTTCGCGTTAAAACTGCTTGGCGTCCCCGACGAGCAGGCGCTGGCGATGATCCTGTTCAACCATGGTCTTTCCATCGTTCTGGTGGTCGGGCTTGGTCTGTTGTTTTTGTGGAGGAGCGGGCTCGATATTCGCCAGGTCCGGGACGCGGAAGGCAATGTCGATGCCTCTGCCTGACACCCGGCCCGGCAGCGCACAGGACACCAGGGAAAAAGCGGGCGGGCCTGTTTTCTGGAAAATTGCCGGCGCCGGCGCCGCGTTCCAGGCCGGGTCCGCGGCCGTTGATTCAGCGACAATCGTGGCCAGTCTCGTCAATCATCTGACCGGCAGCGTCTATGCGGTGGGCGCGGCGAGTGCCGTGCTGCGCCTTGGCTGGCTGTTGCCACAGCTTATCGTCGGCTTTCTCGCCCAACGCGCCGAACGTCGCATGCCCTTCTACATTGCCGGCGCCTTTGGCCGGGCCGGTTGCCTTGCCCTGATCGCGCTGCTGCTGGCCAATGGCAGCGAAACGACAGGGGGTTGGATCGTCGGTGGATTTTTCGCGCTGTGGACGCTGTATGCATTTGTCAGCGGAATTGTCGCGGTGCCCTACAATGACATCGTTGGCCGCTCGATCCGGTCCGGTGCCCGAAGCCGGATGCTGGCGTGGCGTTTTTTCGGCGGCGGGGTGTTGGCCCTGGGTGTCGCCGCCATTGTCCACCGGCTGCTGGCGACGCAATCGCTGTTCACCGCCTACGCGCTGATCTTCGCGCTGGCATCGGCGTTGATGTTCCTCTCATCCTTCAGCTTCGTATCGGCGGGCGAGCCGCCGGGCCCGACTGACAACCGCGCCATGACGCCAAATTTTGGCCAATTTCTCAAAGGCGGATTGGCGGTCCTGCGATCGGATTCCCGGTTTCGTTTGTTTCTGTATACGCAGTGGTTGGGAGGGGCGACCTTCATGGCCCTGCCGTTCTATATCGTTGCCGCGACCGGCGTTGGTCTGGGTGTAAAGGATGTCGGCATCCTGCTGGGCGCCCAGACGGCGGGCTCGCTGGCATCCAATGCGCTGTGGGGCCGCATTGGCGACCGGTTCGGAAAGCTCGCTCTGTTGCAGGCGGTCGGCGGGCTCCGTTTCGTGCCCCCGCTTGGCGCGCTTGCCATCCTCGCCCTGGTGACCGGTTTCACACCCGCGGCAACCCTTGTCGCCTTTGCCGTGCTGTTTGGCGCAATCGGTGCGCTGGGCAGCGGCATGACCATCGGGTATCTGGGCTATCTCATGGAGATTTCGCCGAACGACCGGCGCCCGGCCTATTCTGCCTATTTCAATGCCCTCGCTTCTCCCGCCGCCCTGCTGCCGCTGGCCGGCGCAGTGATTGCCGATGTGGCTTCGCTGAGGGCCGTCTTCGTTGTCGCAATCCTGGCTGCCGCCTTGCAGCTCGTGCTCTATGGGCAGCTGTCGCGTTGGGAGAGAGACCAGGGTTCGGACCCTGATACCAGGGTGCGGAAATAATGTGGCATCGCGCTCGCCGTGGCCTGAAACGGCTCTGGATCCCTGTAATTCTTTGGGCCTGGCCGCTGGCCCGGCTCTGGTACCGGGCCTGGGGGTTGACGCTGGATGGCCACCCTGAGGACGCGGTGTGGTATTTCGCCTATGGCGCCAACATGCATGACAGCGCCTTTCGCGAACGGCGCGGCATGCGGCCCGACGAATGGCGGGCTGGCCGGATCACCGGGTATCGTATGCGATTCAACCTGGAAGGCCGCCCGAAAGGCAAGGCCGCGCCAGCCAATATTTGCCCCGACAGGGAGGCAGAAGTCTGGGGCGTTCTTTACCGCATTTCCCGGCGCGAGCTTGTCCGGCTGAATGCCAGCGAGGGCATTCCCGGCTGGCGCTATCGCCCGCTCTGGCTTGCTGCCGAGGATAGCGATGGAAATCGCCTTCCCACGGTCACCTATATTGCCGATGGCAGGCAAAAGGACGGCAAGCCGTCACTGCGATACATCACGCTTCTCAGAAAGGGCGCGCGAGACCATGGACTTCCTGCGCATTGGATTGCCTTTCTCGAAGGTGTCGATCCCGCTTAACAAGGCTCTTCTTCTGCCACGGCTTTCGGCTCTGGAGGTGGATCGAGGCGCTGGATGCCAAGTTTGCCTCTGTCGCGGATGTGCCATAAAGAAACGTTCAGGACTGACCAGAGATTTGGGCATTCGCGACCATTCTTGGTAATCTTTCGCCGCGGAGGAGGCCAGTGATGGAACGCCGTCTCACCACCATACTGGCGAGCGACGTGGTCGGTTACAGCCGCCTGATGGGCGAGGACGAGGCCGGGACGCTCGCTGCGCTCAAGAGCCACCGCAAGGAGCTGTTTGAGCCCAAGGCGGCACAATATAACGGCCGAACCGTCAAGCTGATGGGCGACGGCGCGCTGATGGAATTTACCAGCGTCGTGGATGCCGTTGCCTTTGCCATCGAGGTGCAGAGCGCCATGCCGGCACGCAACGCGCCGGCTGCGCAAGACCGGCGGATCGTATTTCGCATCGGCATCAATATCGGCGATATCATTGTGGAGGGCGATGACATTTATGGCGATGGCGTCAACGTCGCGGCACGGATGGAGACGCTCGCCGAGCCGGGGGGTATCTGCATCTCCTCTATCGTGCACGAAAGCATCGGCAACCGTATCGAGGCCGAATTCACCGATGACGGCGCCCATGAGGTAAAAAATATCGACCGGCCGATCCGGGTGTTCCGCTGGCACCCGGAGACTTCGGGCAAGATTGAGGCAAAGGCTTCCGGCAAGGTTTCGGCCGGACCGCCGGGCGGCGAACCGCTCGCCATTCCGGACAAACCGTCGATTGTCATCCTGCCCTTCGACAATCTCTCCGGCGACAAGGAGCAGGACTATTTCGCCGACGGCATGGTGGAGGCGATCACCGCGGCGCTCGGCAACATTTCCTCGCTCTTCGTCATCGCCCGCAACACGGCCTTCACCTATAAGGGGCGGCCGATGGATGTGCGCGATATCGGGGCCGAGCTCGGCGTGCGCTACGTGCTGGAAGGCAGCGTGCAGCGGGCGGGAAACCGGGTGCGCATCACCACACAGCTGATCGAGACGGAAGGTGGCACGCATGTATGGGCGAAGCCCTTCGACGGGTCGATCGAGGATATTTTCGAATTGCAGGACGCCATTACCGAGCAGGTCGCCGGCGCGCTGCTGCCATCCATCCAGCTCGCCGAAATCGAACGGGTGCGGCGCAAGCGGCCGCAGGATTACCGCGCCTACGACTTCACCATGCAGGCTTTCCCCCACGTCTGGTCGCTGGAGAGGCAAGCGACCGATACCGGCCTGAAATTCCTGCAACAGGCGCTGGATATGGACTCGGACTATCCGCTGGCGTTGTCGCTCGCCGCCTGGTGCCACGCTCAGCGTGCCGTCTACAACTGGGTCGAGGACATCGAGGCGAGCCAGGCCGAGGCGCTGCGGCTGGCCGAAAAAGCGGCAAACCTTTCCGGCAACGATCCGCTGGTATTGTCGGTGCTCGGCACGGTGCACACGATCGTGCGCAATCACGGCACGGCGCGGATTTTGCTGGAGCGCGCCGTTTCCATCGATCCCAACGCCGCCTGGACGTGGAGCCGGCTTGGCTGGCTGGAAACCTATGCTGACAATCCCGAGGTCGCGCTTGCCCATTTTGACAAGTCGCGGCGGCTCAGCCCCCTCGATCCAATGACCTTCAATACCTATGTCGGCATGGCCTCGGCCTATCAGGGCGCTGGCGATTATGAGCAGGCGATCGGGCTCTTTCGCCGAGCGCTCGAAGAGCGTCCCAACGCCGCGTGGATCTATCGCAGCCTCGCTTGGGCGCTGGTCGATGCGGGGCGGATTGAGGAGGCAAAAGCGGCCTACGCGCTGCTGATGGAGAGCTATCCGGACCTGACGGCGGACAAGATCCGCAAGGCGATGGTGTTCTCACCGGAATTCATGGACCGGATGCTGGCCAATCTGAAAACGCTCGGCCTGCCTGACTGATACCAAGAAGCGCTGATACTGGTCCGCCAAAAGAAAGCGGCGCCGAATCGCTCCGGCGCCACCATTGATCGAAAATGTCTTGGCTGTTTACTTCCGCTTGCCGCGTTTCTGACCCAGGCCCATCTTCTTGGCGAGCATCGAACGCGCCTTGGCGTAGTTCGGTGCGACCATCGGATAATCGGCGGGAAGACCCCACTTCTCGCGGTAGTCTTCCGGCGTCATATCATAATGGGTCCGCAGATGCCGCTTGAGACTCTTGAACTTTTTGCCATCGTCAAGACAGATAATGTAGTCCGGCGTCACCGACTTTTTGATCGAAACGGCCGGTTTCTGCGGCTCCGGCTCCGGCTCGGCAGGACCGCCAATCGTCTGATACAGGGCGGTATGGACTTCGCCGATCAAAACAGAAAGATCGGAAGATTGAATTGCATTATTGCTGACATAGGCAGAAACAATATCCGCCGTCAGCTCGATTAGATTGTCCTGTTCCATATTCTCCGTCATCTGATCCTCTTTGGATTTCATTTAAGTGCGAATCGGAAGCCGTTCGCAATTTCCGGGCAGACGTATATAATACTCAACAATAATCTTCAATGGAAATATCACAGATTTATACTATGTCATAAGGTCACACCCGCATTTCATTTTAGTCCACACCATCGAATAGCAGTGAAAATCAGTTACCCATAATCTGCGAGTGCAATTTCACACTTTCGAAGTTCCGCTACGTAAGAGTCCGATTAAGAAATCAAATCGTTCTTGTTTGACACATTTTGCTCGATATCAAGATCTGGGACCCAAATTCGTTATTGATTGTCAGGGGCTGAGCAACGCCGCGACCGACCAGTCCGCCAGCGACATCAAGATTGCCGGCCAGAGGCCAAGCAGGATGGTCAAGGCGGCCAGCGCAACGGGCGGCGCAAAGGCAAACAGCCGGTCGCGGGGCATCGAAAATTCAGCACTGCCGGCCTGGAGGCCCGTGGACCATTCGGCTGGCCGGCCGGTCCGCAATACGGCGGCGAAGGTCCGGGCGGTGGCGATGAGGATTAACAACCCGGAGAGCAAGATCGCGGCGGCGAGCCACCAGCGCGCTTCCAGGAGGGCGGCCTGGGTCAACAGGACGCGCGGCCAGAAGCCGGAAAACGGCGGCAGGCCGGAGACGGAGAACGCGAAAATCATCGTCACCGCGGCAAGCAGAGAGATTGCACCAAAAGAACCGCCACCCTCTCCGGGCCGGGCCGGGGCGCCGATACGGCGAAAGGCTGCCTCTGTCATGTGCAATCCAGCCATGACGATCGGGAACTGGATTGCAAAGGCGAGAGCGCCGGCAAGGCCGATCGGCGAGGCAAGCGCCAACCCGGCGGCGAGCGATCCGATGCCGGCGACGAGGAGACAGGCATAGAGCCGGCGCAGGCCGGACCGGACCAGCGCGAAAAGTGGCGCGCCGATCATCGCAAGGATCGCACCGCCTTCAAGGAGCCCGGCTGATTGCCGCTCAATGCCCGGCGGCATTGTGGTTGACAGGCGGCTCAAGGCAAAGGCGGCGCCACCGGCCACCACCAAGGCGCCGGCACAGCCGATGGCGTATTCGGCGCGCGAGCGCCATCGCAGCGTGCGGATGTGGCGCCCCCAACGTGCCCAGCATATTCCCGCGCCAAGGGCCCAGCTCGCCACGAAGATGGCGAATGCGGCGTCAATGCGGATCACCGGCGAACCGCTGGCCTCGCCCAGCCGCAGGGCGATCGCCAGATGGGCCGGGTCCAGCATATACCGGCCGATCCCTGCATCGAATATGACCGCCAGGAAGGCGCCAAGCGATAGCGCCGCCGCGCCAAGCCAAAGACCCGGCGCGCCGTCACCCGCTCTCTCCCGCCTCTCCCCAAAAAAGGGTGTGAAGGTGAGAAGGAACGCTGCCGCGGCGATTAATGCGGTGGCGGGGAGGAAGACGGCCAGGAGAATGAGCGCCAGGGGGTTCGGATTGAACAGCGCATCCTGCGCTAACGTATTGGCCCAATAGCCCAGTGTATAGGGCGCCCCCGCCATCGTCATGGCGGCAAGGGCGATGACGGCGCAAGTTTTCGGCATGGCGCGGGCCAGTCCGCGCAAGCCGTCGATATCGCTGGATCCGGTTCGATCGGCGATGGCGCCGGCGGCAAGCAGCAGCGCGCTCTTGGCGAGCGCATGGGCGAGCAGCCAGGCGCAGGCGGCCAGGATCGCCAGCGGCAGACTGGTGCCGAGCAGCATGACGATCAGGCCAAGCGTGGCAAGGGTGGTGTGCGCCAGCAGACCCGGCAGATCGTTTTGCCGCAACGCCTGGACCGCGCCCGTCAACAAGGTCAGGCCGCCGACGACCGGCAGGATGATCGACCAGGCCGGAGTATCGCCAAGAAAGGGATGCACCCGCATGAGCAGATAGATGCCGGCCGGAGCCATTGCGATGGATTGCAAATAGGCG
>SMVA01112207.1_pt1 | contig 17572 bp, 16 predicted proteins | sample 2456451 | NCBI WGS metagenome assembly SMVA01 (sample SAMN11095933, study PRJNA526329) | marine sediment metagenome | biome: Marine sediment; feature: Surficial sediment; material: Deep marine sediment; isolation source: Hadal surficial sediment | place: Pacific Ocean | collected 2014-05 | depth...
GTCCGCCCCAATCACGCCCCCCATCACGACGAGTTTCGCACCGGCCAGCTGTTCTCGATAGTGGCGCGCGAAGTTGTCGCGAACCTCGAGGACCGCACCGAGCTCGCGACACGCGTCGGGGGACAAATCGTACTCGGAGGCCAGCGCATGGGATGCACGCAGGGCTTTCTCGAAATAGAACCGCACATTCATGTGGCCGAGGTGATCGATCTCATCCTCGCCGACTGTTGCCTCGTAGAGCCGCTCGAGCTCAACCATCGATGTGGCCCTGCCCGACCAGGACGCGATGGATATGAGCCAGCTCCGCGAGATGACCGGCCGCATCGAGGTCGCCTCCGAGCGTCCGCATGCACAGATGCGTGATTCCTACCTTCTTTCGTGTTTGCAAGATTCCGAGCCACTCTTTCTCGCTGTGGCCTGCAACGGCGAGGCCACTCTCCGTCCCGACCTCGCTCAGCTGATCGAATTCCCCGTCGAAGGACACATCTTCTTCCGTCCACAATCGCTTGAGAAGGCCCATCTGCTCGGAACACCGCTGTCCGCGGGTCTCGAAGTGCTGCCCGAGTGCTTCGTATTCGCGGCGGCTACTGCCGACGCCGATGCCGAGTCGCAGTCGCCCCCCACAGAGGATATCGATCTCGGCAGCCTGTTTTGCGACCAACGCGGTCTGCCGAGCGGGCAACACGAGCACCGAAGGCACCAGCTCGATCCGGCGGGTGCAGGCGGCGAGGTAGGCCAACAGCGTGAGCGGTTCGTGCAGGTGCCCCGACTGCTTGCGCACGATCTGTTCCGGAATCCGCAGATGCGTAAAACCCAGCTCCTCGGCCCGGGAGGCGAAGTCGCGGATGGCCCCGAGGTCGTCGCGAAGCTCCCGGACGGGGAGGGATACGCCAATTCGCATGTTCATGCTCAGTGATTCTCCCGCACATCGATATCGATCCCGACAGCAGGCGAACACGGAGCCGCGCACACGTCCGGGGTGCACCCTCGCATTCGGTCCGTCCCCCAATGGCTGGAGCTTTCGTTTCGGCGTCTGCTCGGGCAGCAGCAAATCCTAGTCCGAATCCGAGCCGAGAATCAGTCCCTGATGGGTGACACGTCCAACACAGCCTTGCGATAGGGGCCCGTCGCTTCGGCCGCTCCGAACCTCTTGCGCCTAGAAGACCCCGAACGAGTAGAGTGATCACTCGAATGGGGTACTGGATCCCGTTCCCTGTTGATTCGGTGGTCTCTGGCCTCCCGATGTGACAGCTTATTCGTTGAAGAGGGAATCGCCCGAGATCGGCCCTATATCCCCCCGCGCGCGGAGGGACGTTTCGCCGCTCGACGGTCGCATCCAAAGGACGCTCGATGGCTCTCGATAGGACCCCGCGGAACGAATACGACGATCTGGGCTTCGACCCGAACGCGCTGCGCGAGAAGTACAAGCGGGAGCGCGACAAGCGGATCCGAGTCGACGGAAATGACCAGTACCGCGAAGTCGTGGGCGCGCTCGCCCGCTATGTCGACGACCCTCACGCGAACCCCGATTTCACGCGCGCGCCGCTCAGCGACGAGGTCGAAGTCGTCGTCATCGGCGGCGGCTTCGGCGGCCTACTCGCCGGCGCGCGCCTCAACGAGGCTGGAATTCGAGACGTCCGCGTGATCGAGACCGGTGGGGACTTCGGCGGAACCTGGTACTGGAATCGCTACCCCGGCGCCCAATGCGATATCGAGGCGTATATCTACATGCCCCTGCTCGAGGAGCTGGGCTACATGCCGAAGGAGAAATACGCCTACGGACCCGAGATCCGGGCCCACTGCCAGGCGATCGGTAGACGTTACGACCTCTACACCAAAGCTTGTTTTCAGACCCGAGTCACAGAGCTGCGCTGGGACGACGAGGCTTCGCGCTGGACCGTCTTCACCGACCGCGACGACCGAATCAAGGCCCGCTTCGTCTGCATGGCCAACGGTCCGCTCTCGCGACCCAAGCTGCCCGGAATTCCGGGACTCGAGAACTTCGAAGGACATACCTTCCACACCAGCCGCTGGGACTACACCTACACGGGAGGGGATTCGAGCGGCCACCTCACGGGCCTGCGTGACAAACGCGTGGGCCTCATCGGCACCGGCGCCACGGGCGTGCAGTGCGTCCCCCACCTGGCAGAGGCGGCCGAGCAGCTCTTCGTCTTCCAGCGCACGCCTTCCTCGATCGATTTGCGAGCCAATCGCCCGACCGACCCGGAGTGGGAGAAGACCCTGACATCCGGCTGGCAGCAGCGGCGCATGAGTAACTTCAACATCCTCGTCCAAGGCGGACACCAGGATGTCGACCTGGTGAACGACGGCTGGACGGACATCGTTCGGACCTTGTCGAACATGGTCGATCGAAGCCAGGGTCCGGCGTCCCCCGAAGAGCAGGCCGCACAGCTCGAGCTGGCCGACTTCAAGAAGATGGAACAGATCCGTGATCGTGTGGACTCCCTGGTCAGTGATCGCACGACCGCGGAGTCCCTCAAACCCTACTATCGACAATTCTGCAAACGCCCTTGCTTTCACGATCAGTACCTGCCGACCTTCAACCGGCCTAACGTCACGCTCGTCGATACCGAGGGAAAGGGCGTCGAACGAATCACCCGCAACGGAGTCGTGGTGGGAGGCAGAGAGTACCCGGTGGATTGCCTGATCTTCGCCACCGGATTCGAGATCGGGACGGCTTTCACGCGTCGTACCGGATACGAGATCATCGGCCGACGGGGCCTCTCCCTCGCCACGAAATGGGAAAAGGGCACGGCCACCTTCCACGGCCTGTCGAGCCGCGGCTTCCCCAACTGTTTCTTCATGTCCTTCATCCAGAGCGGCCTCACGCCCAATTTCCCACACGTTCTCAACGAGCAGAGCAAGCACGTCGCGTACGTCATCGCAGAGACGCTCGATCGAGGCTTCACCACCGTCGAAGCGTCAGAAGCCGCCGAAGCCGGCTGGGTCCGCACGATTCACGAACGGAGCCGCGTCGATCAGCAATTCCGACTGGACTGCACCCCCGGCTTTCTCAACAACGAGGGGAAGCCGGACGAAGGCGACGGCTGGTTCGGCGGTTCCTATGGTGAGGGGGCCGACGCCTTCTTCCGGCTCTTGAAAGAGTGGCGAGAGAGAGGGGACCTGGAGGGCCTCGAGCTCAGATAGGCTCGCCGTCGGCCTCCCCAGGGCGCACCCGAGAGAGGGCAGCGAGCGCCATGGGAGGGCCCAGGTCCTGAACGAGTTCAAGCTCACTCGTTGCGCGCATCGAGTTCCGCGCGCACCGCGGCGTGTTCGGCCTCGTTCAGCTTGAAGCGCGACAGAAAATTGGCTCCGACGACGTAGGCCAGACCGGGAAGCGCACCGTAGAGTAGGAGAATCGTCCACTGGGTCGCCGTCGGTCTGCTCGACATTGGGTTCAAAACCGACCGATTGCAACGCGAAGCCCACGAAGATTCCACAGAGCCCGCCGGCGCTCTTGTAAACGAAGGTCCACGTCGCGAGATACGACCCCTCTCTTCGCTCGCCCGATTAGAGTTCGTCCCAGTCGATGACGTCGCCCTTGATCGACGGCCCCACGACTCCCGCCACGCCCACGGTCGTTCCCTGGACGATCGAGATGGCACACCAGAACGCAATCGTGCCCTCTCCCAGAAGGAAATGCAGCATGTAGGCGATCGAGGCCACGATCGTCGAGTAGAACCAGAGGCGCCGCTTTCCGAGACGCTTCGAGACGCGGATCCAGAGTGGGCCCAGTACGAAGGACGGAATCAGGAACTCGCGGTCGGGTGCGATTCCGTCGATGGCAGCAGAGGCCATCCTGTCATCTCCTTGTGAGCAGAATTCCTCTGACGAAAGCCAGGTGGTCAGAGTCGAACGACCCTGGGATAATGTGGGCCATGAAGATCCCGAAGCTCGGACAGACGCCCTCCCCAGCACTCGTCGAGCTCGCCGAGAGCGTGCGAAATATCAGTTCCGAGATGCTGCGCGTCGACGGCGATCATCCGGGCCTCGATCAGGCTCGCCGAACCCTCGACGAGGTGGCCGAGCTGCTTTCCAGCATCGGCAGCCGGGCAGACATGCCGCGCATCTTCGCGGATGGCGACCCCTCGACCACGCGCCCCTACTATTTTCCAGGGGCGCTAGCCCCTCGCGTCCACGTCGCGGCACCCTGGATGACGGCGCAGCAAGAGGAGACGCGTCGCTTTGGCAAGGTCCGCTTCGAGCTCATTCACGAAGGTCCGCCCAGCTATGTCCACGGCGGCTTTGTCGCATGGATGTTCGATCAGGCATTCGGACAGCACGTCGTTTCAAGTGATCTGCCCGGACCCACACACAGGCTCGAGATCACGTACCGGCGACCGGCGCCGATTCATTCTGAACTGGATTACGAAGTCTCGACAGAACGTCGGGAGGGACGAAAGCTGTTCGTGTGCGGGAGCCTCCGCGATGGCGATTCACTTCTGGCGGAAGCCTCCGCGCTATTCGTTCAACCGAAGGGCACGTTCTAGGGCTCAACCGCCCGAGCATGTACCCAGCCAACATGTCGACCGCTACAGCATCGATCGGGAGAATTTGAATGGGAAGACTCGAGGGCAAGGCCGCGGTCGTGACCGGGGGCGCAGGCCTGCTCGGAGCGGCCTTCTGTCGTCAGCTTGCCGCCGAAGGCGCTTCGGTCCTGGTCAACGACCTCGTCGGCGATCGTGCGGTGGAGGTCGCAAGAGAAATCACCGAAGCCGGCGGAACCGCGAGCGCCTTCGAGGGATCCGTCGATTCCTGGGTCCGCGGCGGTCGCATCATCGACACCTGCGTCGAGCGATATGGTCGGATCGATTGTCTCGTCAATTCCGCGCACACGACCACCTCCGTCCCTTTGGTCGAACTCGACGAGCAGCAGTTTCGAACGACCCTCGATAGTCACGTCACCGGCCATTTCGCCTGTACCCATCACGCCGCTCGGCACATGATCGAGCAAGGCGGCGGCAGTGTCGTCAACCTGGTGTCGCGCGCGATGCAAGGGATGCGTGGGTTATCGGCCTACGGAGCCGCGAAGGGCGCGATTCTCTCGGCGACCTTCAGCTGGGCACTCGAGCTCGAAAAGCACGGCATTCGGGTCAATGCGGTCAGCCCCGCCGCGCGACGACGTGCTGCCGGCGAATCCGTCAGCACCCGGATGCCCTGGCGCCGCGCTCCGAACCAGAGTGTCGAAGAGATGCGCGCCCAGACCCCCACACCCGAGAGCGTTGCGCCCCTCATCGTGTTCCTGGCAAGCGACGCGTCGGACTGGATCTCGGGCCAGGCGATCTTCCTGGCCGGAGACTCCCTCGCGCTGATTCGACACCCCATGGAGGATCGCTTTGCCTTCATGCCCGAAGGCTGGAGTGTCGACGCCCTCGAGCGTCATTTTCGAAACAGCCTGAGTTCGGCGATGGAGCATCCGAGCATGCAAGCGGCACCCTATGCATGGCACGATGGCGTGGGAACCAGCGAGCAGCGAGTCGTGACCGACGGTCCAAGGAAGCCAATTGAATAGCGGTGTGCACGGGCTGGGAGAGGCGAACGCCCATACGGTGGCCTTCGAAGAGCTTGCGGGCGGCGCTCCGTGCAGCCACACGAGTAATGAGGTCTTTTCCTTCGATGTCGAGGGACGCATTATATCGTGGCGGGTGTTTCGCGATGACGAACGAAGGAGATCGACCATGAGACTGGGGCTTCAGATACCGAATTTCGGATCGACGGCGGGGCCGGCGGAGATCGGCGCTCGGCTTCGTGAAATCGCCCAGGCTGCCGAGGCTGGGGGATTCGCCAGCCTCTGGGTCATGGACCACTACTTTCAGATTCCGGGGGTCGGCGACGCCGAGGAGGAGATGCTCGAGGGCTACACGACGCTCTCCTACCTCGCCGCGGCGACGTCGCGAATCAAGCTCGGCACACTCGTCACGGGCGTGACCTATCGCGAGCCCGGGGTGTTGGTCAAGACCGCTACGACGCTCGATGTGCTGTCGGGCGGCCGCGCCTATTTTGGCGTCGGCGCCGCCTGGTTCGAGCGCGAGCATCGTGGGCTGGGCGTCCGCTTTCCAGCGCTCGCCGAACGCTTCGAGCGCCTTGAAGAGACGCTGCGGATCGCAAAGCAGATGTGGTCCGGCGAGGTCGCGGCCTTCGACGGGGCCCACTACCAGCTGGCGGAGACGCTCTGCGTACCGCAGCCCCTCTCCCGGCCCCATCCTCCGATCCTGATTGGTGGAGGCGGCGAGAAGAAGACGCTGCGTCTGGTCGCTCGCTATGGCGATGCCTGCAACCTGTTCGCAGGAATCGGGACGAGCGAGCTCGCCCGAAAATTGGATGTCTTGAAGGCTCATTGCGACGCCGAGGGACGCGACTACGCGGAGATCGAGAAGACGACTCTCGGAGTGATCCGGGACGAGGCCGGCGATCTCAAGTCCGCCGCGCTCGTCGCCGACTGCCGCGAGCTGGCGGGGATCGGCGTGGACCAGGCGCTATTCAGCCTGCCGAGCCTGGACGATCTCGCCGCCATTGAGAAGATCGGTCGTGAAGTGATTCCGGAAGTCGCCGCCGACTGATATGGAAGCCGCTGACGGAGCCACAGGGTGTCCTGGGCGTCTTGGCTCGTTTGACGGACGGCCTGCGGCGAGTTGACGTGGCGATCGATCGGGCAGAGGATGGCTGCAGGAGGACTCACTCGATGAGCGGCTCTTCGGGCCGCTCGACATGCGCGACACCGGCTTGCAGACACTGACCTACCAGGCGATCAACGACTCGCCCGGATTTCTTTCATGCAGTCCGGCGCGGAAGTCCAGTTCTGCCCAACGGAGAGATCGATGAAGGCATACACGATCGAACGGGCGTTCGGACTCGCACTCATAATGATGCTCGCAGCGAGCGCGGGGGCCAGCACCGAGCCCGTCGAGATCAAGATCTCGCAGGGCACGCTCGTGGGGCGAGCGGAATCGGGTGTCCAACGCTTCCTCGGTATTCCCTTTGCGAGGCCGCCCGTCGGCGAGCGGCGGTTTCGGTCGCCGGAATCCGCCAGTCCCTGGACCGGCAAGCGCGACGCGAGCGATTTCATGCCGCGCTGTGCACAGAGACAATTCACCAAGCCCGGCAGCAGGCATGCCGGGAGTGAAGACTGCCTCTATCTCAATATCACACGTCCCGATCTCGCGACGACCGATCTACCCGTACTCGTCTGGATTCATGGCGGCGGACGTCGCGTTGGGGACGGTCGACGTGATGTCGGGGCATTCGTTCGCGCGACCGACAGCCTCGTGGTATCGATTCAATATCGGCTGGACCAGCTTGCCTTTCTCGCGCACCCCGCTCTCAGTGCGGAGGATCCGAGCCGGCTCGCCTCCGGAAATTACGGCTTCGAGGACGCGATCGAGGCCCTGCGCTGGATACAGAACGAGATTCACCGGTTCGGGGGTGATCCCGGTAATGTGACGATCGCCGGAAATTCCGGGGGCGGCACCATGGTCTGTGGCCTGCTCGCATCGCCTCGCGCCGCCGGCCTCTTCCACCGCGGAATCATCCAAAGCGCGGGGAGTTGTTGGTTCCCGACCGACCCCATCGAGTCGGCGGAAGCCCGAGGCATACTCATCGCGTCGGAAATGCGATGCGACGAGACGTCGACGATCACCGACTGTCTCCGGAGCCAACCGATCGACAGCTTGCTCGATGCACGCGCCGCAGCCTTCAACCCCTTCGATTCCGGTACCGTCGAGTGGTACGCGGCGCAACCGATGCTGGGTGCCCGCAATGGACACATCGTCGACGGCTTCGTGTTCCCACGCTCTCTACCCGATGCGTTCGCCGCCGGCACCTTCCACCGAGTCCCACTCATGATCAGTATCACCGAACACGAAGGGCGCGCGATATACGGCGAATTGCTCTACAGCATGGGTGCAGAGAAGCTCAAGAGGGCGGACTACGAACGCGCCCTGTCGGGGTTGCTGGGGTCTCCGGATTTCGGTCGGCGTGCGGCCGAGATGTTTCCGGCGGGTGACGCCCCGGCGGAGCGCTTCGCCGACATCGCAACCGACGTGCACTACACGTGCCCTCATGTCGAGATGGCCGCGGCGACGTCCCGATTCGCACCCACCTGGCTTTACCAGTTCAGGGTGAGGGGACCGCGAGAGAGCACTCGCATCGAACTCGGCTCCTATCATGGTGTCGATACGGAATTGCTATTCGGACCGATTCTCGACGAATACAATGAAGAACAGGCCATAGCGACGAAGAGACTTCGCGACTACGTGGCCAATTTCATGCGGTCCGGAGATCCCAATCACGAAGGGGCTCTTCACTGGCCCCGCTATACCGCCGCAAGCGACGCAGAATACCTGGAATTCATGGCTGAACCGCAAGTCTCAAAAGGTCTTCGAGAGAAGGCCTGTCGAATTCATCGAACTCTGAATTGGCCCCCGAGGATTATCAGATGAGCAGTATTTCCAATCCGGTCCGTAGCCGGCTCGGTCATCCGGTGATCGATGTGGACGGGCATGTGCTCGAGTTCATGCCCGCGGTTCTTCCCTACCTCCGGGAGGCGCTCAGTCCATCGCTCTTTGCGCGCTACGTCGAGGGGCCGTCGCCTCTCGCGAAAATCATGTCGGCGAATCCGGCCACGCGTCTCGAGACGCGCAGCCCGCAATCCGCGTGGTGGGGTACACCGGCCAGCAACACCCGAGACCTCGCGACCGCCGCTGTTCCAGCGCTTCTCTACGAGCGGCTGGATGAGATCGGCATCGACTTCGGCGTTCTTTACCCGACCAAGGGCCTGGGAATCGCGGGCATCGCGGATGACGAACTGCGGCGCGGCGTCTGCCGAGGATTCAACATGTTCTATGCGGCCACCTACGGTCGCTTCGCCGACCGCATGACGATGGCCGGCGTGATCCCGATGCACACTCCTCTGGAGGCGATCGCGGAAATCGAGCACTGTAAGTCTCTCGGGCTCAAGGTCGTCGGGATCCCGGATGGCGTGCGGCGCCCCATCCCGAATACTTCGGCCGAATTCTCATCGCCGTTCCTGATCCCCGGCCAGAGTTGCTGGTTCGACACCTTCGGAATCGACAGCGCCCACGACTACGATCCCGTCTGGGCAAAGGCGCAGGAGCTGGGCTTCGCCATCACTTGTCACGGTGGGCTGGGAGATATCCCGCCATTCTGGTTCACGTCCGTAACCAACTACAGTTTCAATCACATCGGCGGCTTCGCGAGTCGCATGCACACGATTTGTAAGTCGTTATTCATGGCGGGCGTTACGCAGCGATTTCCGCGCCTCGGCTTTGCATTCCTCGAGTGTGGGGTGGGCTGGGCCTCCATCCTGCTCGCCGACATGATCGAGCACTGGGAGAAACGCAACGGGACGGCGATCGCCGACCTCGACCCGAATAATATCGACTGGCAGATGCTCGAAGCCTACATACGCGACTACGGTGCGGACCTGCTGGCGGGCTGCGAAGATCTCGACATGGCCAGCGCGCTGCGGGCGCTGCCGGGTACGGGGGTGCCGCCAACGGAGCGCGACGAGTGGCGATTCCTGGAAGTCGAGTCCGCCAAGGATCTGGCCGCGCAGTTTTCTTCGAATCTCTATTTTGGCTGCGAGGCCGACGACCGCACGGTCGCATTTGCATTCTCGCCCGCGAATCCCTTCGGCACCCGCCTGCGACCCGTGTTCAGCTCGGACCTGAGCCACTGGGACGTGCCGGAAATGGCCGGAGTCCTCTCCGAGGCGTACGAACTGGTCGAGGAAGGACTGCTCTCGGAGCAGGACTTCGCCGAGTTCGTCTTCCAGAACCCGGCGCGTCTGCTGCTGGGCCAGAACCCGGACTTCTTCGTCGGCACCGCCGTAGAGGGCGAGACCGCGGATCTCGCCGAGGCGGCGCGAGAGCATCGCGGTGTCGACCTGGGACCGCCAGAGTAGATACGAATGACCCGCCCCAACTCCTCGAGTCAACCCCATCCCCTCGCCCCCCATCCCCTCGCAGAGGTGCCCGGGTGGGACTTTGACCTGGACATCATCGTCGTCGGGTTCGGAGCGGCCGGGGCGTCGGCTGCGATCGAGGCCGCGACCATTGGGGCGCGCGTGGGACTCTTCGAGGTCGCGTCGGGGAGCGGCGGCACCAGTGCGCTGGCAGGCGGTTATATCTATTTCGGAGGCGGCGGCGGCACCCCTGCTCAACGCGACAACGGCTTCGTGGACACGACCGAAGACTTCTACCGCTACATGATGATGGCGGGCGGCCCCGATGCGGACGAGGCCCGCGTCCGACTCTACGCCGAGCAGGCGCTCGATCACTATCGCTGGCTCGAAGGGCAGGGCGTCTCGTTCAGGAACACATACGTGCCCGGCAAGCAGGAGACACCCCGGACCGGCGACTGTTTGATCTGGTCCGGCAACGAGGACGCCTGGCCGTTCAATCAGGAGGCCAAGCCGTGTCCGCGCGGCCATCTGCCGGAGGCGCCCGGCGAGCTCGGCGGCAAGCGACTGCTCGACACCCTCGCCAGACGAGTCCAGGACCTGGGTATCGAGATCCATTTCGACGCCCGGGCGACGGCGCTCGTCGCCGACGAGGCCCAGCGAGTCCACGGCGTCGTCGTGCAGATTGATGGTCAGCCCCGTTTCGCCCGTGCGGGCAAGGGCGTGATCCTGTGCGCTGGAGGATTCGTGCTCAACGACGAGATGTTGCAACGATACGCTCCCCTCGCCGCGCGGCTCGCGACGGACAGCCTCAGCGCAGGCCACGATGACGGTTCTGGGATCTGCATGGGGCTGAGCGTGGGTGCGGCCGCCATTCATATGGACGAGCTCTTCACGACGCTCCCCATCTACCCGCCGGAATCCCACGTGAAGGGAATCCTGGTGAACGAGCGCGGACAGCGCTTTGTCAATGAGGACGCCTATCCGGGACGCGTCTCGGTCTACTGCACACGGCAGACTGGTGACCGCATCTTCTTGCTGGTCGATGACGGAATATTCGAACAGCCGTCGGAGCTGTCGCGCATCACGGTTGCGGCGGTCGAGGAGAGCTGGGCGGATCTCGAACAGGCCCTGGGAATGCTCGAGGGCGCGTTGGTCGAAGCCGTCGAGACCTACAACCGCCACGCAGCAAAGGGCGAGGACCCGCTCTTTCACAAGACAGCCAAATGGCTGAAGCCGCTCGACGAGCCGCCCTTCGCCGCGCTCGCCTGCCATGTCGGCCAGGCATTCTACCCCTTCTTCACGCTAGGCGGCCTCAGCACGCGCCCGACCGGGGAGGTCCTGACTGCAAACGACGAGGTCGTGGTTGGACTCTATGCCGCGGGTCGCAACTGCTGCGGCCTGCCGCGCTCGGCCGAAGGCTACAGTTCGGGCATGTCACTCGCAGACTGCACCTTCTTTGGCCGGTTGGCCGGTCGCAGCGCAGCCGCGTTAGAGTAGAGCGGACGGCCTCCGCCATCGGCAGGGAGGAAACGGAGTCGCGCGTGAGAATTTCGATGAGAACCCTGGCCTCGATCGTCGTGGCGATCGCTGTATTACAGGGGCTCCCCAGTACCTCATCGGCGCAGTCGGACGAGGCACTCCGGCTCGACAGCTCCTCGACCGGCGACGTCTTGACCTACGGCATGGGGTACGGGCTCCAACGCTACAGCCCGCTCGACCAGATCGATGTCGCCAATGTCAGGCGTCTGGTACCGGTCTGGAACACCAGCCTCTCGGATAATCGAGGCCAGGAGAATCAGCCGCTCGTCCACGATGGGCTGATGTATTCCGGTACCCATCAGTCGACGTTCGCGTTCGACGCGCGAACCGGCTGGGTAGTGTGGCGAAACGAAAACCGATTTCCCGAGGAAGCCTACGCCGTCATCTGCTGTGGGGTGGTCAATCGAGGCTTCGCACTCTACGAGGGCATCCTCTACCGCACATTGATGGACGGTCATGTGCAAGCGATGGATGCGCGGACGGGTCGCGAAATCTGGAAGCAGGAGGCAGGCGACTACCGCGACGGCTTCTCGATGACCGCTGCCCCACTAATCGCGGCGGGGGTCGTCATCACGGGCGTCTCCGGAGGCGACTACGGTATTCGCGGCTTTCTCGACGGCTGGGATCCGAAGACCGGGAAGCACCTCTGGCGCACCCACACCGTTCCCGCTCCGGGCGAACCCGGCTCCGAGACCTGGCCTGACGATGATTCCTGGAAGCATGGGGGCGGTGCCACCTGGATCACCGGTTCCTATGACCCCGAGCTCGACCTCGTGTACTGGGGGGTCGGGAATCCAGCTCCCCTGAATCCGCAACAGCGGCCCGGCGACAATCTCTTCACCAACTCGGTGATCGCGATCCGCCCAAGGACCGGCCAGATCGTCTGGCATTATCAGTTCAGTCCGAATGACCCCTACGACTACGACGGTGTGAACGAGCTCGTACAGGCCACGCTCCAGATCGACGGCAAGCGTCGCAGGGTCGTGATGCAGGCCAATCGAAACGGTTTTCTCTACGTGATCGATCGGGCGACAGGGCAGCTCCTGCGCGCCAATCCCTTTGCCAGGAAGATCAACTGGGCCGACGGGATCGATCTCGAAACCGGCAAGCCGATCTTCGGAGAGACGCGGCGACGCAACATCGATCTGGGCGAAGCCGTCGACATCTGGCCCGGACTGATAGGTGCAAAGAATTACGCGCCGATGTCCTACAACCCCAAGACCGGACTGCTCTATCTGAACGCCATCGAGGCGTCGATGCGCTACAAGCCGCTCGGTGTCGAGGGATGGCGACGAGGCACGCTATTTCTCGGGGCGGAGATCTCCTTCGTTCTTCCGGAGGGCGATATCGGCTACCTGCGTGCCGTGGACCCACTGACTGGACACGCCCAATGGGAGGTCGCTCTCGGCGCCCCGGCCAATGGCGGCACGCTTTCGACCGCAGGGTACCTGGTCTTTAGTGGGGATCAGCTGGGCAGGATCATCGCGTTCGACGCGCGGACCGGAAAGGAGCTGTGGAGCTACAAGACGGGTTCCGCGGTAATCGCCCCCCCGATCACGTACGAACTCGACGGACGCCAGTACCTGGCCGTGGTGAGCGGGGTGGCTTCGGCGATGCAGAGCGCGATCCCGCATCGAGATTTCGAGCACGTGACGCGCGGCGCGTCGCTGACTGTGTTTCGACTCTTCGATGAGACGGCACCGTCACCTGCTTCTCGTCCTCTCATTCCCGTTGCGCGGGCCGCGGGTCGCACGAGCGGCGGCTTCCACGGCGCCGAGAAACTAACAATTGAAGCCCGGGCCGGTCGGATCGTATACGACCGCGTCTGCGTGGTCTGTCACGGTCGCAACCTCGAGACGGCGGGGGTTGCAGCCCAGGATCTGCGCAAATTCCCGATCGACGAGAAGAGCCGTTTCATTCGCTCGGTCATGAAGGGTTCCGGCGACATGCCCCCCTTCGCCAATCTACTGAGCGAGGCCGAGATCGCGGAGATCTTCGAGTTCGTCCGAGCCGTCCAGGCCACCGGGCCATGAGCACGGTCCGCGGGTGTGTCGGGCCACTTCTGATCGCCATTCTTCTGCTCGGGTGCAGGCCCGAGCCCGACTCTCCCTCACGCGCCTCCATTAGCGCTTCTCTTCGCGCCTCCCTTCGCGTGTGTCTCGAGGCAAGGAATGCACCATTTTCCATGGCGACGGGTCCGAGCCATGGGCTCGACTATGAGATTGCCGAGCTTGTCGCCGAGGCGCTCGGCCGGCCTCTCGCCGTCCACTGGTTCGACGCCTCCGAAGAGGAGGAGTTATCGCTCCCTCTGCAGGCGAACGGGCTGCTCTCCCGGGCCCGCTGTGATCTGGTCGCAGGCTACCCCCTCACCCAGGATGGACTGGGCGAGGCAGTGGTCGCCGAACTCCGACTCTCGGAGCCCGATGACGGACTCGTTCGGGTTCGACTGAACACGCTCGTCGCCAGTCTGCCCTACATGTCTCTTCCGCTGACCGTCATCTCCGCCGCGGAGGGCGTGCCTATTCGCCGACTCGATGACATGTTCGGTCTGCGCCTGGCCGTCGAGCGTGAGACCCTCGCCAGCGCCATCGCGACGGTCTACGGAGGAGCGCAGCTGCAGGAACGAATCCTGCGGGTTTCCTTTGAGAATGACGCGATCTTCCGGACCCTCGAGACCGGAAAAGCCGACGGTGCGCTCATCGAGCAGCATCGCTTCGAGATCTACCGGGCGCGCGTACCCGATACCCGCCTACGGGAAACAGGCTACCGACACGATCTCGCGGTGAACACGGGATTCGTAGCGATCGTACCCACGCTGCTCGAAGAGGTGAATAACGCGCTTCGACCCCTCATCGCGACGGGCCGCATCGCCGGGGCCGTCGAGGCCCACGGGCTCAGCTACTCGCCCCCCGTCGATCCCGCAATTCTTCCCCCAATCACGCCGCGGCTTTTGGCGCGGCGCAACCGGGCCCCTTGAGCGCTCGCCCGGCCCTTCAATTACGGTGCGTGCTCGCTGGACCCGCAACGAGGAGTCGCCATGTCCATCGATTGCCGAACCCGTCGCCCCTGCGATCGCCAAGCGTTGAGCTGCGTCGAAGTCTTCGATCGTCTGATCCCGGAGGCGATCGAGCGCAACGCCGAACTCGCTGCGCGGGGCCTCCTCTACAAGGACGTCCGGTTCATGAAGCCGGCGACATCCCCTCAGCTCCGAGGCAGCTGGATCCTGTCCTCGCCTGCCCACCCTTCTCTCAGCGGCACCGCGAAAAAGAGCTTCAATCTGAGCGTCTGAAACTTCCATTCACCGTCCCGCCGCACGTACTCATCGTCGAATCGCGCCGCCACCAGCATGCTCTCGCCGTCGGCCACCGTCCTGGCATCGAGATAGCTGAGTCCCGTCGCCGTATCCCCATTGAGGCTGATGACATGATTGTGAATGAATTGCATGATGAAGGGATTCTTCCCTACGACTTCCCGATAGAGCGCCTCGATCTCCGCGCGTCCACGCGCCGAGCCGATCCCTTCGAAATGAACCTCGGCGTCCTCGGTGAAGAGAGAGTGAATGGATTCCAACTCCTTTTCGTTCACCGCGACGTGGTAACGAAAGCGAAGGTCCTGAATCTCGAATCGATCCTGGAGAACGCCGACCTGCGCTTCGAGACTGCGCACACGTAATTCGAGATCTTCCACCGTCATCCTCCTTGGCTGTCATCCGTCGTGCACTGCCACTGATCAAGGCATATACGCGCCACCGCTCACACTGATCTGTTGGCCCGTGATATAGCTCGCCCGCTCGGACGCAAGGAAGATTGCGAGGTCGCCTATCTCCTCGGGGCGACCGACCCGCTTGATGGGCATCGCTCCGATATTGAAGAGCGTCCCCTCTTCGCCCTTTCGCGCCATCTCCTCCGGTGGACCGAAGAAATCCGCTGCGTATTTCTTCCAGTTGCTGCCTTCTCCGACATCGTCGAGGGAGCGTGGGATGATCCAGCCGGGTGCGATGCAGTTGACGCGGACCTTCTTCTCTCCCCACTCGTATGCGAGGCCCTTCGAAAAGGAGGCGACATAACCCTTCGTGCCGCCATAATGAGCTACCTGATCCGCCGCCTGTCCGAGCAGGCCGGAGTTCGACGTGATGTTGACGATCGAGCCGCTCTCCCGCTCGAGCATTTCATCCGCGACCGCATGCGTGCAATGGTAGACGCCCCAGATATTCAGGTTGACCTCCCAAACGGCATCCTCGTATGTCTTCTCGATCCAGGGCATCGGATGTTCACATCCGCCCGCATTGTTCACCAACACGTCGATCGGTCCGAATCGCTGGCGCGTTTGCTCGACCATCGACTCGACGGATTCGGGACTCGTCACGTCCGTAGGAATACACACCGCCTCACCCGTCTTCCCCGAATAGAGGGCAGCGATCTCATCTCCCTTGGCGCCATCGCGCGTAGCCAACACGACGTTGCTGCCCTCCTCTGCGAAGCGCTGAACGAGCCCACGCCCGATCACTCCACTGGCACCGGTCACGATGACCGTCTTTCCCTCGAGCCCGAGATCCATAGTTCGTGTCTCCCTTTTTAAAGAACGCTAGTCGAAGGCCAACCAGCCTTCCAGACACATCGCTCTCCGCTAGCCCCGACCCAACCGGAGCGGGAGAGACGAGATCAGTCGGATATTGAAATGTGGCGAGAAAACGGGCTCGCTCGTCTGCTCGATCTCGCTGTAGCGGCGGATCAGCTGACCGATCATTTCACGTGCTTCGACGCGAGCCAGCGAAGCCCCCAGGCAGAAATGGGCCCCGGCCCCGAAGGTAATCGTCGGTCCAGTAGGCCGTGTCACGTCGAGGGCATCCGGATCATCGAAGACCCGAGGATCGCGATTTGCAGCTCCGGGGGAAGCGAAAATCAGCTCACCCGCTTCGATCTTCTGGCCTCCCACCTCGATCTCCTCGAGCGTATATCGCGTGACGAATTTCGTCGGGAAGTCGAACCGCCCGAGTTCATCGATCGCCGTCGGCAACAGCTCGGGCTGCGCTCGCAGCCGCGCGAGCTGATCCGGATGGCGAAGCAGAGCCAACACACTGTGGTTGACCAGGGCACCCGTCGACTCGGCGCCGGCCATGATGATCGAGGTCGCGATGCCGAGCACCGCCGTGTGATCGAGCCGTCCGTCTCCTTCGTCGTGGTGAACCAGCGCGCTGAGTAGATCCTCGCCGGGATTCGCTTTCACGCGAGTGATGATTTCGCCGATCATCTCAGAGAATCCGACCGCCGCCACGTCCGCCTTCTCGAGCGCGGCTTCATCGCTCAGCGGATTGATCGCGTTCTGCAGGCAGACCGCATAATGGCAGAAATCCGCCTCCATCGACGGCGAGACGCCGACGAGAAATCCAAGCACCTTGATCGGAACCCGGGACGAAAGATCACGGACGAGATCGAATTCGGGACCCGAGTCGTCGGCCTCATCGAGGGCCGTCTCCACCAATTCGCGAATAGGGGGAACAAGTCTCTCGACGGCACCCCGGGTGAAGGTTCGGCTCACATATTTCCGTAGCCGGGCGTGCTCCTTTCCCTCCTTGAATGTGATCGTCTCTCTGCGCAGCCGATCCCAGGGAGAATCACCGCCTGGTATTTCCTGCGGTGCGTCGCGCCAATGAACTTCGCTCGTCCCGACCGGCGCATGCTTGAGAAGCCAGTCGACGTCCTCGTGACGGGTCAGGAGCCGAGCATTCATCGCCTCCCAGTCATAGACACGATGGCATTCACGAAGATGGGCATGGATCGCGTGCGGGTCTCGATCGTAGTCGACACCAAAGGGATCGAATGGGCCTAACGAAGAACAGCGGTCGCAAGCCATTGATGGACTCCATTCCCGGCATTACTGCCCCTCGAGATTCTGCCCCTCGGGCGCGTGCCCTTCGATGTAGTGCCAGTGCCAGGGGAAGGATCCGCATTCGCGCTGCCATCATCCGTTTCTTTCCTTCGACCGCGTCTCTGGCAACCTCTTCATCGACCAATGGTCTGGGAAGACGGCGATGCAGACAAGGCCCCATGCGGATCGGAAGTTCTAGCCGCGTTTTCCGCACCACCGATA
>SMVA01244419.1_pt1 | contig 17571 bp, 19 predicted proteins | sample 2456451 | NCBI WGS metagenome assembly SMVA01 (sample SAMN11095933, study PRJNA526329) | marine sediment metagenome | biome: Marine sediment; feature: Surficial sediment; material: Deep marine sediment; isolation source: Hadal surficial sediment | place: Pacific Ocean | collected 2014-05 | depth...
AGGCCCCTTGGGCGATGACCGGGCACCTGGTCTATGCGGCGATCGACCCGGACAATCCAGCGACCATGTCGCCAGCGGTGATCGCGGAGGTGATCCGGGGCGCCATCGGCTTCGACGGCGTGCTGGTTACCGACGACCTCTCCATGGCGGCACTGCGCGGCAATTTCGGGGCGCGCGCCTCGAAGGCGCTCGCGGCCGGCTGCGATCTGGCACTGCACTGCAACGGCCAGGCCGCGGAAATGACGGCGGTGATGGATGGAGTCGGGCCCATAGGCCCGGAGGCCGCGCGGCGCCTGGCCGCGGCGGCGGCCCGGCCGGCGGCGCCCGAAGCCGTGGACAGCGCCGCGCTCGCGGCTCGGCTCGACCGACTGTTGGACGCGCGAGACTGACCTTCGCCATGATGGATATGGACCTCGACAGCATGCTTTACGCGGCTTCGGTATGGATCCTGCCGGTCCTGGTCGCGATACCGTTGCATGAGGCCGCCCATGGTTTTGTCGCCTGGCGCCTAGGTGACGACACCGCCTATGAGCTTGGCCGGGTGACTTTCAACCCGCTACGCCATGTCGATCCCATCGGCACCATCGTGCTGCCGGCGTTGCTGTTCTTCTCGCTGGGCTTCGCCTTCGGCTGGGCCAAACCGGTGCCGGTCGCCTTCCATCGCCTGCGCCGCCCGCGCCGCGACATGATTTTGGTCGCCGCCGCGGGCCCTGCGATGAATCTCGGTCTGGCCGTGGTCTCGGCGCTTCTCGTCAATCTTGCCGTCCTAACGCCGCCCCATTTGCAACAATGGCTGGTTCATACACTGTTCAATTCCGTGCTGATCAACTTGGTTCTGGCGATCTTCAACATGGTGCCGCTGCCGCCGCTCGACGGCGGTCGGGTCGCGGTCGGTTTGCTGCCCAACGCGCTCGCGATACCCCTGGCGCGACTCGAACGTTTCGGCATATTTATCGTTGTCGGGCTGGTGTTTCTGCTGCCCATGTTGGGCCGGCGGATCGGCTGGGACCTGAATGTGGCCGAATGGCTGATCTGGCGCCCCATCGGTTGGCTGTGGCCCCTGTTCGATCGGCTCTCCGGTGAAACGCTACGAGTGATGCTGTGAGCGAGACGGACGATTTCGACGGTTTCGACGACCCGGAGGCACACGACGACGCCGACTCCGGTGCGCTGGTGCTCGACCTCGAGGGCTACGAGGGCCCGATCGACATGCTGTTGCAATTGGCCCGGGATCAGAAGGTCGACCTGACCCGGATCTCGATCCTGGCGCTCGCCAACCAGTACCTGGATTTTGTCAACCGGGCACGCAAGCTGCGCCTGGAGCTGGCCGCCGATTACCTGGTCATGGCGGCCTGGCTGGCCTATCTCAAGTCGCGCCTGTTGCTGCCGGAACCCGAGGACGGCGAGGAGCCGAGCGGCGCCGAGATGGCGGCCGCGCTCAAGTATCAGCTCCAACGCCTGCAAGCCATGCAGGACGTCGGCGCGCGCCTCATGGACCTGCCGCGCCTGGGACGCGACGTCTTCGCGCGCGGCGAGCCGGCACCCCTGCGCGTGGTCGCCGAGACCACCTACGACGTCAGCCTCTACGAGCTGCTGAGCGCCTATGGCCGCAGCCGCTCCCGGGTTCAGGCGACTACACTCCGCATCGAACCCGCCGATCTTTACTCGGTCGACGATGCATTGCACCGCCTGACCCGCCTGCTCGGCACCATGCCGGGCTGGCAGACCCTGAGCACCTTCCTGCCGCCGGACCTGCAAGGCGGGCTGTTGTGGCGTTCCGCGATCGCCTCGACGTTCTCCGCCACCCTCGAAATGTCCCGCCGAGGGCAATTGCGGATCCGCCAGGACGGTCCTTTCGAGCCGATCTATCTGTGCCCAGTCCCTGACTACATATCGGAACCGTCATGAGCGATCGCTTTCAACAGCTCCGCCTTATCGAGGCGCTTTTCTTCACCTCCGCCGAACCGCTTGGCGTCGATCAAATTCAGCGCCATCTGCCCGAGGAGGCCGATACCGAGAAATTGCTCGCCGAGCTGGCCGCGCTCTACGCCAACCGCGGCGTCAATCTGATCCAGGTCGGCGACCGCTGGGCACTGCGCACCGCGCCCGACCTGGCGCCGCTCATGCAAATCGAGCGGGCGGTGGTGCGCAAACCCTCGCGCGCGGCCGTGGAGACACTGGCCATCATTGCCTACCACCAACCGTTGACCCGCGCCGAGATCGAGGAGATTCGCGGCGTCGCGCTGTCCCGGGGCACCCTGGACACGCTCCTGGAGGCGGATTGGATCAGACCCAAGGGCCGGCGCCGGACACCGGGACGCCCGGTCACCTGGGGCACCAGCGAGGCCTTTCTCGACCACTTCGGCCTGGAGAGCCTGGATTCACTGCCGGGCGTTGCCGAGCTCAAGGCCGCGGGCCTGCTGGACACCCGGCCGGCGATCACGGCGCTCGGCTCCCGCGGCGACTTGCCGGCGGCCGGCGAAATCGGCCAAGAGCGCGACCCAGACGCGGCCGAAACCGAAGCCGAACTCGAAACCCCGCTGGCCGCGGAATTCGGCGAGGACCTGATTCCAGGCGGTCCCGACGTTGACCAAGCCGAGGACGAGGACGCTGCCCCAGTGTCCCGAGGCACCCATGAAATCGGGGTGGCGGGTCCCGAAGAGGCCGCGCCCGCGATCGGCGAGCAAGACGAAAATCCGCCCAAGGCGGCCCAAGCGTCCGGTCGGGAGCTGTCCTGACGGCGCGGTATCCGAAACCGCTGGGCAACCGGCCCGGTTGAATTCTCGCCCGGCGCGCCCTAGCTTGCGGCATGATTCGATTTAATTCGCTAAAGCGCCGATCGAGGCCGCGATGAGCGCGCTCACCCTGGAGCGGGTTTCGCACAGCTACGGCAATGTCGTCGCAGCCGACGACCTCGACCTCATGGTGGAACCGGAGGAGTTGGTCTGCCTGCTCGGACCCTCGGGTTGCGGCAAGACCACGGCACTCAGGATCGCCGCCGGGCTCGAGCCCCTGCAACAGGGTCGGGTGCTGCTCGACGGCAAGGCGGTCGCCGGCGACGGCAGCGACTTACCGCCCGAGGAGCGCAACGTCGGCCTGGTCTTTCAGGACTTCGCCCTATTCCCGCACCTAAGCGTGACCGGCAACGTGGCCTTCGGCCTGACCCGCCTAAACGCCGATACCCGCCGCGGCCGCGTAGCTTCGGCCCTGGCGCAGGTTGGCATGGCCGACCACGCCGGGTCTTATCCGCACCAGCTTTCGGGCGGCGAGCAGCAACGTGTGGCCCTGGCACGGGCGTTGGCACCACAACCCAAACTGATGCTGCTCGACGAGCCGTTCTCGGGGCTCGACGTCCAGCTACGCCATCAAATCCGCGACGAAACGCTCCACGTGCTCAAAAAAAGTGGCGCCGCCACCCTGATGGTCACCCACGACCCGGAGGAGGCCATGTTCATGGCCGACCGGGTGGCGCTGATGCGCGCGGGCCGCTTGATCCAGGTCGGCACCCCCACGGACCTCTATTTTGCCCCGCGGGACGCCTTCGTGGCCGGCTTTTTCGGCGAAATAAACCGGCTCGACGGCACGGTCAAGGACGGGCGGGTGGAAACGCCCTTCGGTCCGGTGCCGGCCCGCGGCCTGGGCGAGGGCACCGCCGTGGAGGTGCTGATACGGCCCGAAGGGCTCCATCTGCGGTTGGCCGAGGAGGACGGCACGTTTCGTCGCGGCTTGGCCCGGGTCATGGCCGCGCGCATGCTGGGCCGCAGTAGCCTGGTCCATTTGAGCGTCGCCGGCGGGCCGGAATTGGAACTGCACATGCACGCCCGCATCCCCGGGCGCTTCCTGCCCGAGGAGGACCAGGTATTCGAGGTCGAGCTGGACCGCAGCCAGACCTTTGTATTTCCCGTAAATTCCTTGTAAAATTAACCTATTGACGGAAAGCGGCTTCCCGGATACCGCGGAAAATCCGGCTGGAGGCGGGCCGGAATACCGGACGTCCAGGAACGTTGCGGCAGGGCGAGCTTTTTGCGATAGTCCGTCCTAACAACGCAGTTATTCACATGTCTAGGAGACCCCGGGTATGGGTACGTTCAGTGTCTGGCATTGGCTCATCGTGTTGGTGGTCGTGCTGGTTTTGTTCGGCGGTGGGGGCAAGATTCCCAAGCTGATGCGCGACATGGGTCAGGGCGTGAACGCCTTCAAGAAGGGCCTGAAGGAAGAGGTTAAGGACAAGGCCAAGGCCGACGTCAAGGCCGACGCCGACTCCGACGCCAAGAAGGTGGCCGAGGCCACGCCCGCGGAGACGACCGCGGCGCGGGTCGAGGAAAAGGACGCGGCGACCAGCGGCTGAAGCCCTTTCGCGGCTTCGCTCTGTTTGCGCTTTCGCGCTCCGTCTTGGCGCCCTGTCCCGTCTGCCCACCATGGGTGACATTCACCATGATTGACATCGGCCATGTTTGATATTGGCTGGTCCGAAATGGCGGTGGTTACGCTCATCGCGCTCATCGTCATTGGTCCCAAGGAACTACCGAAAGCCATGCGGTCCCTGGCCAAGTGGACCCGCAAGGCGCGGTCCATGGCGCGTGAGTTCCAGTCGGGCATCGACGACATGGTGCGCGAGGCCGACCTCGAGGATGCGCGCAAGACGATCGAGTCCGCCAAGTCCTTTGACATTGGCAAGTCGGTCGAAGAGACCATCGACCCGACCGGAGATCTGCGCGACCAGGCGAGCGGGTTCCAAAAAGAGGTGAGCGGGGTCCAGGCGGAAATGGCGCGCGAGGCGGTGGACGAGGGCGGCGCCGAAGACGCCGGGGAACCAAGTGCGGCGGCCGGCACCGCGAAGGAGACCGAAGACGAAAACGCGATCGAGCCCCCGGCCACCACTGCGCCGCCAGAGCCGGAGCTAGAGCCAGAGCCGGAGCTAGAGCCGGAGCCAGAGCCGGAGCCAGAGCGCGAACCTGAAACGGTCGCGGCTGGCGCGGACGGCGACAGCGCCAAACAGCCGGCCCGGTCATGAGCGACACCACCGCGAGCGAATCCGGCGAAGCCCACAAAATGCCGTTGCTCGATCATCTGATCGAGCTTCGCCAGCGCATGCTCTACAGCGTCATCGCGCTGTTCGTCGCGTTCATGATTTGTTTCTACTTCGCCCAAGAACTGTTCGATTTTCTGGTCCAGCCGCTGGCCGACCTGTTGATCGAGCGCGAGGGCGTGCACGGCGCGCGCCGGCTGATCTTCACCGACCTGACCGAGGTGTTCTTCACCCACATCAAGATCGCCTTCTTCTTCGGCGCGTTCTTCTCCTCGCCAATCTTCCTGACCCAGCTCTGGCTGTTCGTCGCGCCAGGACTCTACAAGAACGAAAAGAAGGGTCTGGCGCCGTTCCTGATCGCCTCGCCGGTCCTGTTCTTCCTGGGCAGCGCATTGGTCTATTTCGTGCTGTTCCCCCTGGCCTGGAGCTTCTTCCTCAGCTTCGAAACCATGGGTGGCAACGGCACCCTGCCGATCGAGCTGGAGGCCAAGGTCGCCGAATACCTCACATTGGTCATGAAACTGATCTTCGCCTTCGGTCTCTGCTTCCAGCTTCCGGTCCTAATGACGCTGTTGGCGCGGGTCGGACTGGCGACCTCCAAGGGTATGGCGGAGAAGCGCAAGTACGCCGTCGTCGGCGTCTTCATCGTGGCCGCGGTGATCACGCCGCCGGACCCGATCAGCCAACTTAGCCTGGCGATCCCGATCATCCTGCTCTACGAGATCTCGATCTTGATGGCCAAGTTGGTCGAGAAAAAGAAGGCCGAGGCCGAAGACGAGCTCGATGACGAGTTCGGCGGGGACGACGATGACTGACCGAGACCGTGGACGCGGGCGCGACGAGCCCGTATAAGGGCGGCCCGGTTTTAATCCAATTTCCCGAATCGCTCGAGCGCCATGCACGATATCCGTTTGATTCGCGAGTCTCCCGAGGCCTTCGACGCGGGCCTGGCCCGCCGTGGGCTCGAGCCCATGTCCACACGCGTGCTCGATCTCGACAAAAAGCGCCGTGACGCTCTCAGCTTTGCCCAAGACATCCAGACTCGCCGTAACAAGCTCGCCAAAGAGATCGGCCTTGCCAAGTCGAAGGGTGAGGACGCTTCCGAACTGATCGCGAGCGCGTCGGTCGACAAGGATATGCAGGAGGCGAGCGAGAAGCAGGCCCGAGAAGCTGAAGAGAAACTGGAGATTGAGCTCTCCGGCCTGCCCAACATCCCCGGCCCGGATGTGCCCGAAGGTACGGACGAGAGCGCCAACGTCACTCTGCGCGAGGTCGGCACGGTGCCGTCTTTCGACTTCGAGCCCAAACAACACTTCGAACTGGGCGAGGCGCTCGGCCTGCTCGACTTCGAAGCCGCCGCCAAACTATCGGGCGCGCGCTTCGCGGTGCTGCGCGGACCCCTGGCGCGCCTGCACCGCGCCATTGCCAATTTCATGATCGATCTGCATACCGAGGAGCATGGCTACACCGAGGTCGCGCCGCCCTATCTGGTGCGCGAGGCCGCGCTCTACGGTACCGGGCAACTGCCCAAGTTCGGCGACGACCTGTTTCGCACCAACGATGACTTCTGGCTGATCCCGACCGCCGAAGTGCCGCTGACCAACCTGGTCGCCGGCGATATCCTCGATGAGGACTCGCTACCCTTGCGGGTCACCGCGCTCACGCCCTGCTTCCGCTCCGAGGCGGGTGCCGCCGGCAAGGACACCCGCGGCATGCTGCGCCAGCACCAGTTCGACAAGGTCGAGATGGTCTCGATCGCCCATCCGGAGCGGTCCGAGGCCGAGCTGGATCGCATGACCGCCTGTGCCGAGGAGGTCCTCAAGCGCCTCGGACTGGCGTACCGGGTGGTGGTGCTCTCGACCGGCGACATGGGCTTCGGCGCGCGCAAGACCCACGACATCGAGGTCTGGCTGCCGGGCCAGGATACCTACCGCGAGATCTCCAGTTGCTCTAACTGCTGGGACTTCCAGGCCCGGCGCATGAACGCGCGCTTCCGGCCCACGGAAGGGAAGGGGACGCGCTTCGTCCATAGCCTTAACGGCTCGGGCGTCGCCGTCGGCCGCGCGCTGATCGCGGTCATGGAGAACTATCAGCGCGCCGACGGTTCGTTCGAGATTCCCGAGGTCCTGCGCCCCCGCATGGGCGGCCTGAGCGAAATCGGCGCCCATGCCTGACGTGCCGCTCGACCTCGCAAACGCGCGGATCCTGGTCACCAACGACGACGGCATCCGCGCGCCGGGCATCGAGACCCTGGAGCGCATTGCCTTGTCGCTCAGCAAGGACGTCTGGGTGGTGGCGCCGGAAACCGAGCAGAGCGCGACCAGTCACGCACTGACCCTGCGCCGTCCGCTGCGCAGCCGCGAACTCGGCCCGCGGCGCTTTTCCGTGGACGGCACCCCGACCGATTGCATGCTGGTCGCGCACCGCCACATCCTGCGCGACCGTGCGCCGGACCTGGTGCTCTCGGGCATCAACCACGGCGCCAATCTGGGCGAGGACGTGACCTATTCGGGCACCGTGGCGGCGGCCATGGAGGCGGCGATTCTGGGCGTGCGGGCGGTCGCCTTCAGCCAGATGCGACCGCGCGAGGGGCGCATCGATTGGAGCACCGCCGAGCATTTCGCGCCCATGATTCTGCGCAAATTGGCTGGGCAGACCTGGCCGCGCGACCTGTTGTTCAACGTCAACTTCCCACCGCTGCCACCCGAGGAAGTCCGGGGCGTGCGGCCCTGCGCCCAGGGCCGGCGCGACGAGGGCACCACCATTACCGAGGGCGCCGATCCCTCGGGCCGGCCCTATCTCTGGCTCGGCAACTTCCTAAGCGACGCCTCCTCGGAGCGAGGCACCGACCTGGCCGCGATCAGGGACGGCGCCATCGGGGTCACGCCGCTGCACATGGACCTGACCCACAAGGCGACGCTGGAGAAGCTCGCGGGACTCTTCGAGTGACCATCGCGGCGCGCAAGATCCGGCTGATCATGCAGCTGCGCCGCGCCGGTATCGCCGACACCAACGTGCTGTCGGCGATCGAGCGCATCCCGCGCGAGGTCTTCGTGCCCGAAAGCTTCCAGCACCAATCCTACGAGGACATGACCCTGCCGATCGGCCACGGCCAGACCCTGAGCGCGCCCGGCGTGGTGGCGCTGATGACCCAGGCGCTGGACACCGACCGCCGCATCAAGGTGCTCGAAATCGGCACCGGGACCGGTTATCAGGCGGCGATCCTGTCGCGGCTGTGCCGGCGGCTCTACACCATCGAGCGCCACCGCGAATTGCTCGGCGAGGCCGAACTCCGGTTCCGGAATCTGCGCTTGCACAACATCACCACCCGCGTCGGCGATGGCGCCCGGGGTTGGCCCGAACAAGCGCCTTTCGCCCGCATCATCGTGACCGCGGCGGCCGAGACGGTCCCCGCCACCCTGGTCGAGCAGCTCGCGCCCGGCGGCATCATGGTGGTGCCGGTCGGGCGCCAGGGCGGCGACCAGGCACTCCTGCGCCTGACCCGTGAGGCGGAGGGAATTCGGGAGGAAGTCCTGGATTCCGTGCGTTTTGTGCCCCTCCTGGCAGGCCTGCCCTCCGACGCGGCCTAGTATTCGTTAAGATTTGGCCGTCAATCTTGACTGGACCAATGCCTCCAACTTTGGCATGAAGAGATATCCCCCGCGCCTGCCGCGCCCCCGACGCGGCGCCACGACTGGGACCGAGAGGACGATTCGCGGGTTATGAACACCCTGGACCGGCATCCTGTGCCGCGCCGACGCGTGGCGTGGCGGTTTTTGATTCCCATGGCGTTCCTGGCCGTGGGCCTGAGCGGCTGCGGGTCCGCCAGCTACTTCGGTGGCCCCACACAGGTGACGAGTTCGGTGACGCGGCCCGACCCGCCGCCAATCCCGCGGCGCAAACCAGCGGCGCCGGCGCGCTTCCTGACCCAGGTTGCGCCGTCCGTGGCGCGTATACCGGTCGTGGCCGAACGAGAACTGGCCGAGACGGTCGCCTCGGCGCCGCCGCACAGCGGCCGGGTCACCGTCCAACCGCTGCCGCCGCCGCGTAAACCCGCAGGCGAGGCGCCGGCCCAGGCGCCGGCCCAGGCGTCCTCGGCGCCCTTGGCGCCCTCGGCGTCCGAAGCGGGCCCGTCGGGCGCCGTTGCCTACCGGGTTCAGGCCGGAGACACGGTCTACGGCGTCTCGCGCCGTTTCGCGGTGCCGGTGCGTGGGGTGATCGATGCCAATTCACTCAAATCACCTTACCGGTTGCGGGTCGGACAGGTGTTGCGGGTGCCCAACCCCCGCCGCCACCGGGTCCAGGCCGGGGATACGGTCTATGGCGTCGCACGCCGCTACGGCATCGACCCGAATCAGATCGTCCGCCTCAACCGCATCGCCGCACCCTACGCTATAACGCCGGGGCAGAGCCTGGTGCTGGCCGCATCGCCGACGGTCGCGGCCGCGTCACCACAAATGGCGACCAAGCCGCCGACCGCTTCCTTGGCCGCGATTCCGGCACCGCCGCCGCGCGCCAGCGGCAAATTCCTCTGGCCGGTCCAGGGCCGCACCATCGCCGGCTACGGCAGCAAGGAGAACGGCCTGCACAACGACGGCATCAACATCGCCGCGCCGCGCGGCACGGCAGTGCGCGCCGCCGACAACGGCGTGGTCGCCTACGTGGGCAACGAGTTGCGTGGTTTCGGCAACCTGATTCTGGTCCGGCATGACGGCGGCTGGGTCACCGCCTACGCTCACAACCAGGACTTCCTGGTGACGCGCGGCCAGACCGTCCGGCGCGGCCAAACCATCGCGCGCGTCGGCAGCAGCGGCAACGTCGCCACCCCGCAACTTCATTTCGAGATCCGCAAAGGCACCCAAAGCGTTAATCCAACCCGCTTTCTGGGGCCGCAACGGGTGGCGGCAGGCTAAGACACATCTTGATCTGGTATGATCCCGAGGCGGCAATTGCCGCCTAGCCGAACCTGCTCTTAGGCCACCGAGACCGCGCGTCGCAGGCCGGAGTCGTCAATGGCGCGCGCGATCGATTCCATGCCCTGGTTCGGCGCCATGATGTGCACGCCGGCGACCCCGGGCACGGTTTGCAAGCCTTGCATCAGTTCGATACAGATGCGCTGCCCCTCGGCATTGGCGTCGGCGGCGTTGTCCAGACGATCGATGATCGCATCCGGCACGACGACGCCGAACAGGTTCGCGTTCATCCAGCGCGCCGAGCGCGCCGAGGCGATCGGGCCGACGCCGATCAGGATCTTGAGGCGCTCGGGGATGCCCGCATCGGACAGCCGGGCCAGGTAGCGGCGCGCCACATCCAAATCGAAGCAAAACTGAGTCTGCACGAAATCCGCGCCCGCTTCGATCTTCGCAAGCAGGCCCGTGGGCTGCCAATCGGGCGCCGGGTCGTGCGGCGAATCGGCGCCACCGATGAAGAAGTGGGGCGCGGGTTCGATGGCCCGCCCCGAAGGCAACACGCCTTGGTCGCGCATCTGCCGAATGATGCTTATAACGCCCCGGGAATCGAGGTCGTACACCGGCTTGGCCTCCGGCTGATCGCCGCTGGCGGGGTCGTCGCCATGCAAAACCAGGACGTTGCCGACGCCCTGCGCCGCGGCGCCGATCAGGTCCCCGACCAGCGCGATACGATTGCGATCGCGGCAGGTGACCTGCAACACCGGATCGATGCCGTGCCGTGCCAGAATCGCGGCCGCCGCGAAACTGCCGAGCGTCGCGCGCGCGCCGGCCGCATCGGTCACGTTGACCGCGTCGACCCGGCCTTCGAGCGGTGCGACCTTGGCTAGCAAGGCGCTGGCGTTGGCGGCCAGCGGCGGTGTGACCTCGGCCGTGATCGCGAACTCACCCGCCATCAAGCGGCGCTGCAGGTGACTCGTCTGGGTCATATAAGAAGGCTCTCCCTCGCCTTTTTCTCCTCCGCGGAGCAAATATCGTTGCGCGGGCGAGGATCATGGCAGGCACGAACAGCGCTGCGCAAGCAGTGCGGCGACAAAGCCGGGCCGGGGAGTCGCTGGCCGACACTTTTTCGGGCCAGGGATTGTTGATAGACTTGACGGGTCCCCGTCGAGGAGGATCCGAAGGATGCCGAACGTGGAAAACGATGCCGAAGGCGCCGCGGTGGCCGATGCCAAGTGGTGGAAAGAGCAGTGGCTCAAGTTCCCCACGGTGAGCCTGGACGAAACCGGCAACTGGCGCTATTGGGACGTGCCCGCGGACGCTGGTGTCTATAGCGAGGGGCGCTCGTTGGGCGAGGCCCTGGCCCGGGACACGGTGGCCCAGATGCAGCGGTTCCCCGAAGGCGGTTCGGTGCTGCGGCGAATCATGCGCCAGATCGATCACGACTCGATCGCGGCCCAGGGCTTTTTCAACCGGCTCGAGGACATGCTGACCAGGCCGGATGTCTACCTGGAATCCCTGGAGCCAGGCTCGGTCCAGGCCAAACTGCGCGGCGCTTGATCCACCACACTGGCGTTCCAAACCGCTATTCCAGCCGTTTCCCCAGCCGCCCCGCCAAATCCTGGATGTACTGCCAGGCGACGCGGCCGGAGCGGCCGCCGCGGGTGATCGACCATTCGTTGGCCTCGGCGCGCAGCTGCGTCTCGGAGAGCTCCAGGCCGTAGCGCTCGGCGTAGCCGGCGATCATCGCGAAGTAGGTGTCCTGGTCGCAGTTATGGAAACCGAGCCATAACCCGAAACGGTCCGAGAGGCTAACCTTCTCCTCGACCGCCTCGGAGGTGTGGATAGCGGTCGAGCGTTCGTTCTCGATCATGTCGCGCGGCATCAGGTGGCGTCGGTTCGAAGTGGCGTAGAACAGCACGTTCTCCGGCCGGCCCTCGATGCCGCCTTCGAGCACCGCCTTGAGCGACTTGTAACTGGTATCGGCGTCGTCGAAGCTCAAATCGTCGCAGAACAGGACGCAGCGCCGCTCGGCGCCGCGCAGGCGGTGCAGCAGGCCGGGCAGGGAGGGGATGTCCTCGCGGTGGATCTCGACCAGCGCCAGCAGCCCCCGGCCGCCGCGCTCTTCACCGTTGTCCCGGACTTCTTCGTTGATCCGCGCATGGACCGCCTTGACCAACGAGGACTTTCCCATGCCCCGCGCACCCCACAACAGGGCGTTGTTGGCCGGCAGCCCGGCCGTGAAATGCCGGGTGTTCTGGAGCAGAATCTCGCCCTGGCGGGCGATGCCCTTGAGCAACGGGTAATCGACCCGATTAACCTCGGCGACCGCCTCCAGTGTGCGGCTCTCGGCGTGCCAGATGAAGGCCTCGGCGCTGTCGAGCCCGGCCGAGGGCGGCGCGGCCGGGGCCAGGCGCTCGAGTGCGTCGGCGATCCGCCGCAGCAGGGGTTCGAGATCGTCGGGTTTGCGCTCGGTCATGAGTCCACCTGGAGCTCGCCTGGGACTGATTGGGGCTGATTGGGGCTGATTGGGGCTGATTGGGGCTGGCTTTAGCGGGCTGAACCGCCAAAACCGGCGCGAGACTAGCCCCGGCGGCGAGACCCGTCAATCGAACCTGGGCGCCCCCAAGGCAAACCCCGGGACCCCGCGCGGGTCGGCGTTGCAATTCGCGGGCTTGCCGCTATAGTCCGCCGGTCCGCCCCGCCGGGTTGCACGAAATCACCTGCAACCCTTCGGGGCGCTACCAACAATAATGAGGACAGAACGATGCTGATTTGGCCGGCCTACGCGCAAGACGCCGGAGACGGAGGCGCCGGGGGGATGATCCAGTTGCTCCCGCTCGTTCTCATCTTCGTGGTATTCTACTTCCTGCTGATCCGGCCTCAGCAAAAGAAAATGAAAACGCACCGGACCATGGTCGCGGCGCTCAAGCGCGGCGACAAGGTGATCACCGGCGGCGGCCTGGTCGGCACGGTCACCAAGGTGTCCGACGGCAACGAGGTCCTGGTCGAGATCGCCGACGGGGTGCGGGTCAAGGTGATGCGCCACACCATCCAGGAAATCCTGACCAAGCCCGCGCCGGCGTCCAAGGCCGGCGACAAGAAGGCGGCCAACGACACGGGCGCAGGTGGCGGCCAGGCTTTCGGCGGCTTCGGGTTGAGCAAACTGCTCGGCCTTGGCGGCAAGAAGCCGGGCAGCTAGGCGCCGCGCGCCCCGTTTTCCTAAAGAAGCTCTCCCGGATCCCGAGACGACATGGTTCAATTCCCGAGATGGCAGCTGATTCTGGTGTTCGCCGTGCTGGCCATCGGCCTGGTCTTCGCCGCGCCCAATCTGCTCAAGCGTGAGACCGCCGAGGCGCTGCCCGGCTGGGTCCCGAGCCAGCAGGTCAACCTCGGCCTCGACCTGCAGGGCGGCTCCTACCTACTGCTCGAGGTCGATCTCGACTTCGTTTACCGGGAGCAACTCGACAACCTGGTCGACGACATCCGCGGCGAGCTGCGCAAAGCGGCCCTCGGCTACACCAACCTGGGCGTCGAGGGTAGCGCGGTCACCTTCGATCTGCGCGACTCCGGTGACGCCAGTTCGTTGGACCGCGCCCGGCAGATCGTGCGCGACCTGGCCGGCGACCTGCTGATCGAGGTCTCTGAGACCGGTAGGTTCCGGATATCTTTCACCCCTCAGGCGCGCGACGAGCGAGGCCGCAACGTGGTCGAGCAGTCAATCGAGATCGTCCGCCGCCGCGTCGACGAAACCGGCACTCGCGAGCCCAGCATCCAGCGCCAGGGCGACCAGCGCATTTTGGTCCAGTTGCCCGGCGTGGGCGATCCTGAGCGGATCAAGAAACTGCTGGGCCAGACCGCCAAGTTGACCTTCCGCTTTGTCCACGAGACCGCGATTCCGGGCACGGACCGCGTGCCGCCGGGCAGCGAAGAGCTGCCCTCCGACGAACGCGACGGTGCCGGCGTCTCGCGGAGTTACATCGTCAAGAAGCGGGTCATGGTCAGTGGCGAGAACCTGACCGACGCGGCGGCGACTTTCCAGGACAACCAGCCGGTGATCCGATTCACTTTCGATACCCTCGGCTCCAAGCGTTTCTGCGACGCGAGCAGGCAGAACGTCGGCAAGCTGTTTGCCATCGTGCTCGACCGCAAGGTGATTTCCGCGCCGGTCCTCCGGGAGGCGATCTGCGGTGGCACCGGTATCATCAGCGGCCAGTTCACGGTGCAGGAGACTCAGGACTTGGCGCTACTGCTGCGCGCGGGCGCGCTGCCGGCGCCACTCACCATCCTGGAGGAGCGTACCGTCGGGCCGGGCCTGGGCGCCGATTCCATCACCGCCGGCAAGACCGCCAGTCTGCTCGGTCTGGTGCTGGTGATCGTCTTCATGGCCGCGACCTACGGCCTGTTCGGGCTGATGGCCAACGTGGCGCTTCTGACCAACCTGGTGCTGATCCTGGCCGCGCTCTCGGGCCTGCAGGCGACGCTGACCCTGCCGGGCATCGCCGGCATCGTGCTGACGATCGGCATGGCGGTCGACGCCAACGTGCTGGTCTTCGAGCGAATACGCGAGGAAACCCGTAACGGGCGCGGGCCGGTAACCGCGATCGATGCCGGCTACCGCCGGGCCATGACCACGATCATCGACTCCAATCTGACCACGCTCATCGCCGCGCTGTTGCTTCTGGTATTCGGCACCGGGCCGGTGCGCGGCTTCGCGATCACGCTGTCGCTCGGCCTGGTCACCTCGATGTTCACGGCGATCATGCTGACCCGCCTGCTCATTGTCACCTGGCTGCGGCGCAAACGGCCGCAGGCGCTGGCAATTTAGGGGGCGGCGATGGCCTTGATCCAAAGAGTCCCGCTCAATCCCAAGGTCGACTTCTTGGGCCGGCGCAAGATCTGCCTGGTGTTTTCCGGCTGTCTGATCGCGGTTTCGCTGTTGCTCCTCGCGACCCAAGGACTCAACCTCGGCGTCGACTTCCGCGGCGGCATCTTGATCGAGGTCGAGACCAAGGAACCGGCCGACCTGGCGGATCTGCGCCGCCGGCTGGGTGGGCTCGGCCTGGGCCAGGTCACGCTGCAGGAGTTTGGCGCCGCCAACGACATTCTGATCAACGTGGAGCGGCAGGACGGCGACGAGAAACAGCAGATCAAGGCCATCGAGGCGGTCAAGACCGAGCTCGGCGGCCTGGTCGCCGAGTACCGCCGCGTCGAGTTCGTCGGCCCCAAGGTCGGCGGCGAGCTCAAGCAGGCGGGGTTGACCGCCACGGTGCTCGCGCTGCTCGGCATTGGGCTCTACATCTGGTTCCGCTTCGAGTGGCAGTTCGCGGCGGCCGCCCTGACCGCGCTCATTCACGACGTGGTCAGCACCATTGGCTTCTTCGCACTGACCCAGATCGAGTTCAATCTGGCGACGCTCGCCGCGGTCCTGACCATTGCCGGCTATTCGATCAACGACACCGTGGTGATCTTCGATCGGGTGCGCGAAACCCTGCGCAAGTATAAAAAGCTGCCCATGCTCGAGCTTCTGAATCTGGCGCTGAACGCGACCCTGTCGCGCACCGTGCTGACCAGCGTCACCACCCTGATAGCGCTCGTGTGCCTGTTCCTGTTCGGCGGCCAGGTTATCCGCGGCTTCTCGGCCGGGTTGATCTGGGGCATCGTGATCGGCACCTATTCCTCGATCGGCTTGGCGGTGCCGCTGCTCTCGTTCATGAACCTGCGCGGCATGACCGGTGGGGAGGCGGCGTCCGAACCGTCCGAGGGCGCCGAGGAATCCGCGTAGACCCCGGCCGGTTAGTAAAGCGTCTCCAGTTAGTAAAGCGTCTCCTTGAGGCGTTGGGGGTAGGCGCGGTCGTGCGCGCCGGCGTCGTATTCGCCGCCGATAATTTCCGCTATAATTTCGCCACTGCTGGGTAATTCGGCGCGCGGGATCTGGGCTTCAGGATGCCACAGGCGCGAGCGGACCAGGGCCTTGGGGCATTGGAAGTAGACCCGCTCGGCGGTTACCGTCAATACGCTGACCGGCGCCTTGCCCTGCATGGTGAAGCTCTCGCAGAGCTCCGGGTCGGTGACGATCTCGGCGCGACCGTTGATGCGCAGGGTCTCGCCGACTCCGGGAATCAGGAACAGCAGCGAGATGCGCGGGTCCGCGATCAGGTTGCGCAGGGTATCGATTCGATTGTTGCCGCGGCGGTCCGGGATCAGCACGGTGTTCTCGTCGCGCACGCGCACGAAGCCGGGCGGGTCGCCCCGGGGCGAGCAGTCCAGGCCGTCCGCCCCGCTGGTCGCGACGATGACGAAGGGCGCCGCCTCGATGAACTTCCGGTAGCTTTCGGAGATGTAGCCGATCTCCTTGGTCAGCGAGCCGCCCGCCGGCGCGCCGTAAAGCGCGTCCAATTGCTCGGCGGTGGTGATCCTATGGGATTCGGTCATGGCGGCAGGGTCCTCAAGTTCGGGGCCATCCAAAAAAAAGAAAAAGGGTCCCGCGAAGGACCCCTTTTCCCAGTGTTGGCGGTACGTTCGCGTCAGTACAGGTTCTGCGCCGAGACCATGGCGAAGAGCATGGGAAACGACAGCAGCGTATTGGTGCGCGAGAACAGCATGGCCGTGCGCGCAGCGGCCGCCTTCTCCTCGGCACTGACCTCGACCATGCCGAGAGCTTTCTTCTGGTTCGGCCAGATCACGAACCAGACGTTGGCCCACATGATCGTGCCCAGCCACATGCCGATGCCGATCATGGTATCCTTGGCAGTGCCTTCGCTGCCCTGCCCGAGCAGGATCGCATCGACCAGATATCCATTCATCATGCCTAGGATCAAGCCTGTGACGATGGTCGCCATGGCGCCCCAGCGAAACCACCACAGCGCGGCCGGCGCGATCACTTTGCCGATCGCCGGTTTCTGGTCGTCCGGAATCTTCGGCATGCTGGGGATTTGGACGAAGTTGAAGTACCACAGCAGGCCGATCCACATAACTCCGCTGAGCACGTGCAGCCAGCGGAAGAAGAAGACGCCGAATTCGGCGCCCGAATAGCCTTGGGTGGCGTAGTAGAGAATGAACAGAATCGCCGCCAGGATGAAACCCGCGATTACGGTTCGGTTCAAATCTGTGAGGATTCCAGCCATGTCATCTTTCCCCTCGTTGGATTCGAATTTGCGGCAGAATACCACAAGGTCTTGTGGTATCCACGGCATTTAGACCCGACATTTTGTACGGAATTTATGTCCCCGGTGAATCGGATCGAGATGATTCGCACGGAACATACGGATTGGCGGCTGCCTTGCCAAGCGGCCAGGGCCGATCGAACCGGGCGAGCGGACGCTCGCCAGGCGGGTGGGCGCGGGTTACCATCCCCGCCGATGCGCCCCGCCAATGCGCCCCGCCAATGCGCGCAGACGCGGCCCGCCAATGCGCCCCGCCAATGCGCGCAGACGCGGCCCGCCAATGCGTGCAGACGCGGGAAGAACAACTTGCCAGGGGAGGCCCGACATGGTCGCGGAAAATTTCTTCAATCTCACCGACACCTCGCAGGGCATCGCCCGGCAACTGGGCGAGGGCTTGTCGACCCGGGTGTTCCCGGGCGAGCAGGCCATGCTGTCGGTGGTGACCATCGAGCCCAACGCCCAGGGCGGC
>SMVA01430095.1_pt1 | contig 17559 bp, 19 predicted proteins | sample 2456451 | NCBI WGS metagenome assembly SMVA01 (sample SAMN11095933, study PRJNA526329) | marine sediment metagenome | biome: Marine sediment; feature: Surficial sediment; material: Deep marine sediment; isolation source: Hadal surficial sediment | place: Pacific Ocean | collected 2014-05 | depth...
GTAGAACTGGCCATGATGGCCCGGGATGAATTCCTGCGCGAGCACTCAGGCGTCGAAATTGCGCCCCTGGTCGCTGCGAGCATTGGTCCCTACGGCGCGTCGCTGGCCGATGGCTCAGAATACACCGGTGATTACGCCATCGACGCTGCGGGCCTGGCCGAGTTCCACCGCCAGCGCCTGGCCTGGCTGGACGCCAGCGGCGCCGATGTACTGGCCTGTGAAACCATCCCCAGCCTGCTCGAAGCTCGCGTCTTGAGCCAACTGCTTGAGGACGTCACAACACCGGCCTGGGTGAGCTTTTCCTGTAAAGATGAAAAACACTGCAGTGATGGCACACCCATTGCCGAGTGTGCGGCCCTCTTCAGTCATCACCCCAGGGTGTTGGCAGTGGGCGTCAATTGCACCTCGCCGCAGTATATTGATGCCCTGATCCTTGAGATTAAGGCAGCCGTACCGCGGCTGGCCCTCGTGGTATACCCCAATTCCGGTGAGCGCTACGATGCCGGTAGCAACAGTTGGCAGGGCACGACCAGCCCGATCGATTGCGCTGCTGCCGCGCTTGGCTGGCGCAACAGCGGAGCCGGAATCATTGGCGGCTGCTGCCGCATGGGCCCTGAGCATATTCGGGAAATGGTGTCTGTTCTTGCGCGCTAATGGGCGGACAAGACGAGGTGGCAGGATCACTATTGCGCGAAACCCGCGCCATGATGAGCTCTTCTTTCCCGGCGACCTTGCGACGAGTGTCTCTGATGATCCGTATTTTTGCGGGTAGGTAAGGGCTAAAACAGGATTCTATGCATGGCGCCTGCTATGCACAGATTTCGCAGATTTGCTATGCTACGCGCCGCTTCGATGCACCCGGGAGAACCCGTTGATTACCCTCTACGGCATTAAAAATTGCGATACCGTCAAGCAGGCCCGCCGCTGGCTGGAACAGCACCAGATCGACTACAGCTTCAACGATTTCCGAGAGCAGGGTCTGCGGCAGGAGGCGGTAGAAGCCTGGCTGGATGAACTGGGTTGGGAGACACTGGTCAATCGCCGCAGCACCAGCTGGAAGCAGCTGAGCCCGGAGCAGAGGGAAACCATGGACAGGCAATCCGCTCTGGCAGCGATCTTACAGCAGCCGACTCTGATAAAGCGACCCCTGCTGGACACCGGCAGCAGTCGGCATGTGGGTTTTTCCGCCGGGGATTACCGGGAGATTTTCCATCAACATACGCTGTAATTCTTTCAACCAAAGCGGTAGCAAGGTATTCCAATGAGCACTTCTATCTACGCGCTGGGTATCGGTGTCGGCACCCAAAACGCCACGGGTGACTGGCTGGAAATATTCTACCCGTTGCCATTATTCAGCCCGACGGGAAACCTGGATCCCGCCCTGGATATTATTGCCTGTGGCTCAGGCAACAGCGCTACTGCAATTGAGCCATCAATCATCCCTGCGCTGGCTGAGGCGCTGGCGGGCGCCGGTGAGACGGGACTGGCGCACGCACTTACCCCCATGGCGAATTCACAACGCCCTCTGGTGGCGGTGGTACTTGAACACGACACTGCCCCGGCCACGGTGCCCGAGGCCTACCTGAAGTTACACCTGCTTTCCCATCGCCTGGTCAAGCCGAACGCTACGGATCTCACCGGGCTTTTCGCCATCCTCCCCAATGTGGCGTGGACCAGTGAGGGGGCCATCGATCTCGATGAAGTGAACGAGCGCCAATTACAAGCACGGCTGCAGGGTCGCGAGCTGGAAGTCAGCTGTGTCGACAAGTTCCCCAAAATGACTAACTACGTGGTACCCGCCGGGGTGCGTATCGCACACACCGCGCGGGTACGCCTGGGCGCTTACCTGGGCGAAGGCACTACGGTGATGCACGAGGGTTTCGTCAACTTCAATGCCGGCACCGAAGGCCCGGGTATGATCGAGGGGCGCATTTCAGCGGGCGTCGTGGTGGGCACCGGTTCCGATATCGGTGGCGGAGCGTCCATCATGGGCACCCTCTCCGGCGGCGGTGACATCGTCGTATCCATGGGCAGCGACTGTCTGCTGGGCGCCAACGCCGGTATCGGCATTCCACTGGGTGACCGCTGCACTGTAGAGGCCGGCCTCTATATCACCGCCGGCACCAAGGTCACCCTGCTCGACAAGCAGGGAGAAATCGTCACTGCCGTCAAAGCCCGGGAACTGGCTGGACACTCTGACCTGTTGTTTCGCCGCAATTCGGTGACCGGCACGGTGGAGTGCCTCGCCAATCGATCCGCGGTAGAACTTAACAAGGAATTACACGCTCACAACTGAGCGTCGGATGATGACCACTAGCCTGGACCTGTGCTGTGAATTGATACGCCGAGCCTCGCTAACACCGGAGGATGCAGGCTGCCAATCGCTGATGGCGGACCACCTGGCAGCGCTGGGTTTCCACTGTGAGCACCTGCGCTTTGGTGAGGTAGACAACCTGTGGGCGGAACGCGGGAAAGGTGGCCCACTACTGGTATTCGCCGGACACACCGACGTGGTGCCAACCGGGCCCGAGAGTGAGTGGCAAAGCCCGCCCTTTGAACCCACCGTGAAAGACGGTGTTTTGTACGGTCGTGGCGCTGCCGATATGAAGGCCAGCCTGGCCGCCATGGTCGTCGCCTGTGAACGCTTTGTCGGGGAACATCCAGATCACCCGGGTCGTATTGGCTTTCTTATTACCAGCGATGAAGAAGGTCCCGCGGTAGATGGGACCATCAAGGTCATCGACTGGTTGCGCGGGCAGGGGAAATCCATTGACTGGTGTCTTGTCGGAGAACCCTCCAGTGAATCCAGGCTGGGTGATGTCATCAAGAATGGTCGCCGCGGCAGTCTCGGCGCGGTGCTTAGAGTGCGCGGTGTGCAGGGACATATTGCCTACCCGCAGCTCGCCGATAACCCGATACACCGTGCGCTACCTGCGCTGGCGGAATTGACCGCCGAGATCTGGGACTCGGGTAACGAGTTCTTCCCCGCCACGTCCTTTCAGCTGTCCAACATCAACGGCGGCACCGGTGCCACCAATGTCATTCCCGGAGAACTGACGGTTCAGTTCAACTTCCGCTTCTCTACCGAAGTAACCGCCACGCAATTGCGCCAGCGCACCGAGTCCATACTCGCTGCACACGCGGTCGACTACGATATCGACTGGGATCTCAGCGGTGAGCCCTTTCTTACCGGTAGCGGGGAGCTGGTAGACGCAGTGGTCGCCAGCATCGAAGACTGCCTGGGCATACCAACCAGGCTCTCCACCGCGGGTGGCACTTCCGATGGCCGCTTTATAGCGCCCACTGGCACACAGGTAGTGGAGCTGGGGCCGGTTAACGCTACTATCCACAAGGTGGATGAGTGTGTGCGTTGCGATGATGTGGAGCAGTTGACGCTGCTCTACCAGGGAGTCCTCGAACGACTATTGCTGGCGGCGCGGGATTACGGGTAGCGATGAAAAGACCTGGTCGAATTTATTCGACCGTATAAACCCTTATTCTGCCCCGCCGTCCAACTGGCCTAACTGCGCCTGCAGCCCGTTGACAGCCACGGCGTGATTGCGCTCCCCGGTTACCACCACAACCCGGTCTCCCTGCAACGCCGCCAGGCTGATTGCCACCACCTCGGATGCTTCCATCCAAACTTCATCCGGCACACTGTCAATGGAAAATCCGGCCATACTGTCACGGCCGTGGAATTCGCTGCGGGTGTAGCCCGGGCACAGGCTTTGTACCTTGATACCACTATCCCCCACTTCCAGCTGCAGGGCCTCAGAGAAATGATTGAGGAAGGCTTTACTGGCGCCGTAGACGGCGACTGCGGCCATCGGTCCGAAGGCCGACAGGGAGGACACATTGATGATGTAACCCCGGCCCTTGTCACACATGAAGGGAAGGGCTGCCCGGCACAGCGCCAGGGTGGCGTCGATATGCACCGACACCATCTGCTGCTGTGGCTCCAGCTCAACATCGGCGAACATTCCCGGCACGCCGAAGCCGGCGTTGTTGACCAGGTAATCGACCGGGCCCTGCTGACGTAAACTCTCAATAACCCGGGTCAGCCCCTCGCGCCGGCTCAGGTCTGCGACCAACACATGTACCTCTACCTGGCCGGCCAGTTCATCGGCGATTGCTTGCAGACGATCCTCACGGCGTCCGCTGGCGATAATGACATCACAAGGGGCAGCCAACTGGCGGCAGAATTCAGCACCAATGCCGGCAGATGCACCCGTTACCAGGGCAGTGATTTTATTATTCGACATGATGTCCTTACAGTTGGCGCGGCTTTTGCCCGCGTTTTTCGAGTAGCGCAATAATACCCTGATCTCCCAGCAAATGCCCTGCACCCACCACGACGAAATAGCGCCCTCCCCGCTGCTGCATGCCGACGATACGATCTGTCATGGCGCGATTACGGTGATCGTACATGCGTTCCATCAGCGGGCGGAACTCAGGGTGGCGACTCAATTCATCGTCGAGTACCAGCCTGCGCAGGCCCTCGGCGTCACCACGCTTCCAGTAGTCGACAAGTTGCTTCATAGTCGCTTCCAGCGAGTCCATCTCGATCAGGGTTTGACGCACGAGTAAATCGGCATCGGGAAAATTGAGTATCAAGTCCAGCTGTTGTTCGATGGTTTCCAGCTCGAGAATGGTCTTCTCTGCGCGGGCCTGGTCAAGAAAATGACGATCAACTCCGTGATCTGGACTCAAACCCATTTTCATCATCTCGATCGCGGCGAGAGTGGTTACCACCAGCCCCGGCTTCATGCGTTCCATCGCTGCCGGAGGCAATCCGCTCTGCTGCAGGCGCTCCTGCAGCGCTTGCCAGGTGGTAGGGCTGAGGTGATCACGGATGGTCTCATCGCCACGATAGGTACCCCGCTCCAGCATCAGTTGCTGGATAAGCAGTTCATTGGCGCCACCAATGTCGACCTCCACGACCAGCGCATCAGATGCCGCAAATGCCTGCCTGATCTCTTCACGCAGGGGGTAGATATCCGGCCTGGCCAGGTGCATCGAGCCCAGCAACCAGACCTCCGCTCGCACAGTAGACACGTGCCAGAACAGCAGGCGCTCTCCCGCTGCCTGCAATGGCAGGCTGACCAGCAGAAGTACACATAGCAGCAGTTTTTTTAGCATCGACACCTGTAGTCTCCCCTTCAGCCGCCAGTCTGGCCACAATCATAAACATCGTAACGAACGGTTTTCCCACTCAGGGTGTGATGAACCGCCGCACCCGGGAGACTGTGCGCACGAATCGGTCGCTTCACCACCACCCGCCAGGCAGCCGAATTGATCGCTTGCTGCAGCAGCAATTGCTCATCTTCAGCCTCGCCCACCAGATGCTGGAACAACCACATTTCTTGTTTGACCCTGGCTGTCTTTTTCCGCGCTGGGAACATGGGATCAAGATACACCACATCCGCCAGCTCCGGATGGGATGCCAACCAGTCACGACTATCCACATAGTGCAATCGCATCCGCGCAACCACCCCCCGCAACCAGGGGTCAACACTGGCGGCTGCACGTTGCATGCCATCTCGCAACAGGGCAAAGGCCGCCGGTGAACGCTCCAGCAGGGTGACCGTGCAACCCAGGTCGGCCAACACAAAGCTGTCGCGGCCGAGCCCGGCAGTGGCATCCACCACTTGCAGATGCGGCCGCTTGCCGACACCGACGGCGCGGCCCAGGGACTCATTGTGCCCGCCCCGGCGCCGGTAACGCATTTTCCCGGCACCAAAATCCACTCTCAGAGAACCCGCCTGGTTAGGCTTTGCCGCCTGCAAATACAGCCCGTCCGGGCACAAGCGCAGTAAATGGGCGTGGTCACCAGGTAATTCAGGTTCAAGCAGGGGCAGCGCCAGCTCAGCGGCCAGGGCTTGCGCCTGCTCTTGCAGCTCAGGTACTGACGCACATACTGCCAGTGTACTCACAGGCCTATGCGGGCTGGCCGAGGCTATCGCCCATCAACAATTTGGGGTCTTTCCTGGCAAGAATCGCCTCCAGGCGACTGCAATTTTCCTGGATGGCATCCATGTACAGGTTGGGTCCATCAAAATGCACTGCAGCGTAGCGATAACAGGAGTGAAAATAACCGTCCAGGCGCACTTGTATGGCGCTGCGAACAAAATTCGGGGTCGACTGCATCAAGTGCGCGGGTGATTTATAAACAATGCCGGTTTCGGTGTATTTACTCTCGCCGACAGCCAGCCCGCCACCGACAAACTCCGTATAAAGGTGGTCACGACATTTTTCGAGGTAGGCGACATCTGCCATCTGCGCGATCAGGTCTGCAGTTCCAAGCAACCAGCCCAGCGTCCGCTCAGTGTCAGTGGGCACCGTGATATCAGCGGGGTTCACCTCGTAACCCGTGAAATGCACGATGCGCTGGCAGATCGGCGACGCGAATTCCAGCCCCACTGTGGGCAGGTATTCTTTCATGAACCGCGCGCTGCGACTCACGTGTATGCGCGTGTATTCGGAGCCATGTGAGTGCCGACTATCGTGCCTGCGCCTGATATATCCCGCGTCGTGGAACAGGGCACAGGCGATACCCGCCACCACCAACTCCTCCCCAAGCGGCACTTCCTTGCCCCCGCTTTTGAGATAGCCGTCTATAAGGCGCGCCATGGCCAGGGTAACGTCAAGTACATGCTGCATATTGTGGTAGCCGACATCGCAGGCGTGGTAACCGGGATACTCACCCCGGTAGAGGCGCGCAAAATCCGCCACCAATCCGGGAACAGGCTCCAGGGCGCGGGGCGAACAATGCTCCGCCAATATCTCCATCAAAGCAGCGCTGACCGCGTCCGGATCGGTCACATCAATGCAATTACTCACATCCATATCGCGGGCTCTGGTCTTCTGCAACATATCCCGGATCACTCCTCGCTAACGGTCTTTTGTGACCGCTTTTTCAGTGCATTCACGCTGCGCTCGTCTATCGTGTCTTCGCCTGCCGCCGCTTTCGACGCGTCTCCAGCGGATCTGGCGGGCAGGGCGTCATCACCCAACCCCAACGACCAGCACCGCCCCGCCGCCGTTTCGAGGCTGATCTGCAAGTTGTAGGCACTGCGCGACATACCGTGTTTATCGGTCAGCCGGAACCGCCGCGCCACCATTTTGCCACCATCCCCTGCGGCCTCTGAGGCTTTACAACTCAGAGCCGCAATATCCTCCCCCGAAAACTGGATACCGAGCAATTTTGCACATTCCTGACTACAGTGTGCGAGAAATTCGAGCGTACTGTGGCGCGCACTGGAATCAGCACCGTCGACGGCAAATAACAGCTCCACTTCGAAATCACCGACAAAAATCTGGCCGGGTTGGGCCAGGTCCACCATGCGCGCAAGTTCGATGGTCACATCACCCACGATATAACTGAATACCGTGGGGTTAACGCCTTCTGCCTGATACAACTCGTAGTGGCTGCCAATGTGGAAGGCCGTGCGAATAACAGGAACTGTATTGCCCTTGGAAGCTTCCTGGGCCAGGGTGTTATCGGCGATAACCAGCAGTAAAAAATGCAGCAGGTCCTGGTTGGCCTGCGCACTCAAATCCCGGTTCCAGACATAGTAGCCATCACCAGTGGTGGTACGGGCGAAGTTGATCTCTATGCCCTTGGTCAACAACTTGTTGTAGGCCGAGTTGAGGGAATAGGACAGGCTGTTTAACTGGCTAGCTTGCTCAAAAGGCGAATAGAGCGAGAAGTCGGCGATGTCGAACAGCAGAACCGCGCGACTGGCCACGTAACTGATGCCGTAGCGTTTGATAATCTGTTCAACAGCGTCAATTACCGCCGCATCTTCTCCCAGCGGTTCCGACAACTTGATAAAGGTCGCAGATACATCCAGGCGCTGGGCCACATCGAAGAACGCATCACGCGCCATCCGGCGACGCCCGGATATCAATTGGCGGATGAAGGCTTCATTACTGTTTTCAGCTGTGGAATCGCCGTGCGCCGAGTAGTTGCCCAGGAAGTAGTGAGGTACCAACAACACCAGCAGGCCATTGTCGTTCTGACTCCAGCAGAGCACTATATTCTGCCCCAGCCGCCACTGCTTTCGCAGAGTGGCTTCCAGCGATTTCAAGTTGCCTCGCTGGACAATACTGATCGCTACGTTGCTGTTGTCCCTGTTAGTGGTCACAGCGATTTTGACCTCTGCTGTTCCAGGTTTTCAATTCACTTTTTTTGTTATCCGGAATAACTGCAATTATAGTGTTAAACATAGTCCGGCGGCTACGCCTGTTAGCGAGAGATTGAACATGCGCAAGATAATCATTTTGGCCACCACCCTTATGCTTCTGGGCGCCTGTGCAGACTACCAGTTCACGGTCAATGAACGGGTCGTGTATACACCTGCACCGCTGTTCGCTGACTACAATATCGAGGACCGCGCCCTCTATGATTGCGTCAAGCAAACGGTGCTCGACGGTTCCATCACTGCTGCCACCCAACTTACTGAACTCAACTGTAGCCATGCCGGCGTCAGATCGCTGTTGGGAATTGAAGCCTTCGGCCATATCGAGCGGCTCAAGCTCTCCAATAACACCATCGCCGACCTGGCCCCACTGGCTACCATGGCAAGACTCCAGGCTCTGCACGTTGACGGCAACCAGATCCGCAGCGTGATGCCACTGCGTGGTCTGGTCGACCTCAAATACCTCAACCTGCAGAGAAATCCCCCCCTCGTCTGTGCCCAACTCAATCACTTTGCCGGCATAGCAGGGATGACACTGGACCGGCCTGAACATTGCTCCGGATGAAAACACAACTACCCTCCTGATCTGACTCCATCACAGGGTACAGAATAAGCAGGTTTGAGTGGGAAACAGGGGTATTTTCTGCGCCAATACGAGAGCTGGCTCACAGTTTTTGGGCTATTGCACAACCAGCCAGTCAAACCCCAGCGCCTGGTCGGCCCAAGTCACTGATTCTATTGAGCTAAAAGCCCCAGCCAGAGCCGCCTCTACCCGCTCTCGGCTGTTATTCTGCTCACTGATATGGGCGATGACAAGGTGCTGCAGCAGGTCCACTTGCAGTTGGGTCAATAATTCAGCGGCCTGCTGATTACTCAGATGCCCCCAGTCCCCGCCCACCCGCTTCTTCAGTGGCACCGGGTAGGCACCTTGCCAGAGCATGTCCGGATCGTGATTGCACTCAAGCAACAGGGCCTGACATTCGCGATAGTGCCCTGTTACCGCCGGGGTTACGCTGCCGAGGTCGGTGAGTAGCCCCAGGCATTTATCGCCATTACGAAATACAAACTGGCAGGGCTCGCGCGCATCGTGGGGCACGGCAACCGGTGCCACGGTCAGGGAGCCTATGGTGAAAGGAGAGTCACTGTGGAAATACTGCACATCACTCACACGTTCACAGCGACCACTGGCCCAGGTACCCCGGGTCATATAGACCGGCAGTTGGTACTTGCGCGACAGTCGGCCAACACCCGAGCAGTGGTCGGTATGTTCGTGGGTAACCAGCACGGCATCAATGTCTTCTCCGCCAACGCCCAGGCGCTGCAGTCGCGATTCCGTCTCACGCAGGGAAAACCCGCAATCCACAAGAACCAGAGTCTCACCGGATTGCACCAGGGTGCCATTACCGCGACTGCCGCTGCCCAGCGAGGCAAAGCGCACTAGCTAATATTGCCCTTGATCAGAGACAACATGCTCTGCGCCTGTGCTGGAGTCAGCTCTACAGCATCTTCACGGGCTATTGTGATGCGGACAACCCCTTCAGCCTGCTCAGCGACAGTGAGCACAAAATCAAACTCTGTCAGTGCTTTCGTGTCCGCCTCTTCACCACTATTAAACAGCCAGTCAAACCAGCCGCCATCATCATCGGCATCTTCGACATAGCGGATATACAAACGCCCGCTACTGCGGTCGCGATCGCGCGTCTGGAAGCTGGATTCACCCAGGGCACGTTCCACCGACGCCCAGGCACGATAAAATGGCAGTTCAAGACGGATATAGGGCGTTTCCCCTTCACCCTCCTGCATGCTCACTTTACCCGTCGCACTGATCGCTTCCTGGGCCATCAAGGATACCGGCGCTGCCTCGGTGCTGTTGGCGAGGTACTGGGCGACCAACATCAGCATGTTGTTCTCGCGGTCATGGTCGGCAGAGGTCTCCGGCCAACTGCTGATATCACCCGCCTGGAACATATGCAGCACATGCAGCTCTGAGGTATTCCTCTGCACACCTTGCTCCATCCGAAAACGATAGCGCTCATCCATTCCTCCCGCTTCGGGTCGCAGCCACGATGTTTCTATCAGACCCGCCCGGGCATCCACCCGCGCTACCTGCAAGGAATTGCTGTTGAGGAAGGCACGTATCTGTGGCCACAGCTGGCCCGGGGCGAGATTCGCCAGTATCCACTCCTCTTTACCCAGGCGCTGGACACGTACCATCTCCTCAGTGGCGCGTGTCACCAGGGGTGCCGGCCGTGGAACGTCGAACTCACCGGTAACCCTGAGATCCTCCGTAACAGGTGGGATCACATAGATGTCCTGCAGGACCTCATCATCCAGAGACGCGGGAACTTTTAGTTTAGGCTCCACCCTGGCTTTGCGATAATCGTCAGACCGGTCCCTGAAATACCCTTTGTCGCCGGTTAGCCAGGTACAGCCAGTCAGCGTAAACAGCAACAGCATTGTCAACAGTATCCGCATCACAATAACCCGGCCTGGCGCAGGGCTGAGCGCACGGGCTCGTGGTAGGGTTCGGCCAGTGGTGTCAGCGGCAGCCGGATACCCGGTGCAATACGACCCATTTCTGCCAGTGCCCATTTCACCGGTATTGGATTTGATTCCAGAAACAGGGCGGCATTCAACGGCGCCAGACCAGCGTCTAGCAGCCGGGCCTGCTCGGCATCACCGGCGCTGGCGAGGCGGCTGATTTCCGCGACAAGAGCGGGAGCCACATTGGCCGTTACCGAGATAGTACCCACCGCACCCATTAACAACAGCTCGGTTGCCGTGGCATCATCGCCGGAATAAACCGCCATGCGATCCGCGCAAATATCCAGTACCTCACGGCCACGCTGCAGATCACCGGTGGCTTCCTTGATGCCGATGATATTGTCGATGTCAGCCAATCTGCCGATGGTAGCGGGCAGCATATCGACACCTGTCCGGCCGGGCACGTTATAGAGAATTTGCGCAATCGGCACCGCCTCCGCTATTTGTCGATAGTGTCGATACAGCCCCTCCTGGGAGGGCTTGTTGTAATACGGGGTTACCAACAGGCAGGCATCCGCCCCCAGCTCATGGGCCGCAGTGGTCAACTCCACCGCTTCCGCGGTGGAGTTGGCGCCGGTGCCTGCGACAACGGGAATAGCACCGTCTACCCTGGCGATGCTGTGCTTGATAACCTCACAGTGCTCCGACACTGTCAGGGTCGCAGACTCTCCGGTCGTGCCGACGGCGACGATGGCGCTGGTACCCTCCGCAATATGCCAGGCCAGCAGGGCATCGAGCATGTCCCAGTCGATACTGCCGTCGGCCAGCATGGGCGTCACGAGGGCGACTAAACTGCCGCTGATCATTTCTGGACTCCAATAAAAAGCTGCCGGGACCTTGCCCGGTGCGAGCGCATAATACAGAAGAACGCAATTATCCACGTAACCCGGCAGATAACAACCAGATTGGTCTAAAATAGGGTATAGGAGGCGCCCACATGTTCAAAAAATTCCCGGTTCGTATTCTGCTCGCAGGCTTGCTTGCGCTGTCCACCGCCGTTTTCGCCGCTGACCCCCCCAAGATATCGGCACTCGGCAGGCTTGACCGCCAGTTTATGGAGCAACAGAGGAACCGCATCGATGAATTCGCCCGCTTCGACCTGGGACGGCAGTTGCGGGCGGACAAAAACCATAACCTGGACATTCTCCAGACCCTGCTGGACCGCCGGGTAGTAAGCGCCGAGCAGACCGTCGAGTTACAGGCCATGGGGGTGGTACTCGGCGACCTGCTGGCGGCGGAGCTGGGTATGAAGTGGGTAATTTACGAAGACAGGTACGGTCGCAGCCGTGCCTTGCAACTGGGTAGTAGCGACAACTTCCTGTTTCCCATCACCATGATTTCACGACGGGTCGAAGCGGGAGCACAGGTCGATGTGACCGCTGTCTACGAAAAGGCGTACAAAATCATTGAGCCCTATCGAACGCCGTTGCCCTTTCGTTAAAGAGCCTGCTGACTGGCAATCAGTATTAATCCACCCTAAGCTCTGCGCATGGATGCCGTTACCACCAGTTTCGACCTGAATATTGCCACGGATGGAACGGCGCAGCTGGCCCTCAGCGGCAATTGGAGCCTGCAGCAGGATTGTCCGGACTTCAGCGGCCTGGCATCCCTGCTCCAGGCCAGCGGCATACAGACACTCACCTGCAATACCGATCAGTTGGGAGACTGGGACAGCGCCCTGCCCGCGTTTCTACTGCAGTGCCACAACTATTGCCAGCGGCAGGAAATTGCCTTTGAGATCGATGCGCTGCCCGAAGGTGCGCGCAAGTTGCTCACGTTAGCGACCGCGGTGGCGGCTCACCAACGCCCGCCTGAGACTGGTAAAACCCTGGCAGAAGCACTGGATCCACGCTCGCGACTCAAAGCCATCGCCGCCGACCTGGCAGAATCCCTGAAGTTTCTGGGCGAGGTCATGGTCGCCTTTGTGCGTTTTCTCGGTGGACGCGCCAATACCCGCCGGGTCGACTTCCTCAATTTTATCTACCAGGCCGGACCCGATGCGTTCGGCATCATCACCCTGACCAGCTTCCTCATCGGTATGATCCTGGCCTATCTCGGCGCCGCCCAACTGGCCCAGTTCGGCGCCCAGATATATGTCGCCGACCTGGTCACAGTGGGCATGCTGCGGGAGATGGGAGCGCTGATGACGGGGGTGGTGATTGCCGGCCGCACCGGGGCCGCCTATGCCGCACAGTTGGGCACTATGCAAACCAATGAGGAAATTGACGCCATTATCACCCTCGGTATTTCCCCGATTGAATTCCTGGTACTGCCGCGCATGATTGCCCTGGTTGTGGTCATGCCCCTGCTGGTTCTGTACGCCGATTTCATGGGCATCCTCGGTGGCGCCCTGGTCGCAATGGGCATGGACGTCTCGCCCATACAGTTCCTGCAACAGATGAAAGGCGTACTCAGTTTCACCCATCTCGGTGTCGGCCTGTTCAAGGGGACAGTGTTCGCCGTACTCATCGCCATTGCCGGCTGCCGCGCCGGCATGCAGTGTGGTCGCAGCTCGGCGGCAGTCGGTGAAGCCGCTACCAACGCGGTGGTGGTCTCTATTGTCTACATTATCATCGCCGATGCGGCCTTTAATATCCTCTTCCAGAAGATGGGCATTTGAGCATGAGCAAGGGTGACGTACACATCCACGTCGACGACCTGACCATGGCCTACGGTTCGCTGCTGATACAGCGCGATCTCAATTTCGACGTCCACCGTGGCGATGTGTTTGTCATCATGGGCGGCAGTGGCTGCGGCAAAAGCACCCTGCTCAAGCACATGATCGGGCTCTTCCCGCCGGCAAAGGGCGATATTCTTTACGCTGGGCAGAGCTTTCAGCAAGCGGATGAGGAGCAACAGTTTCAAATGCGCCGCAGCTGGGGCGTCACCTACCAGACCGGCGGACTGTTCAGTGCCATGACCCTGGCTGAAAATACCGCCCTGCCCATTCAGCAGTACACGGAACTCGGCGAGGCAGAGATTGCAGATCTGGTGGCCTACAAGTTGGCGCTTGTAGGCCTGGGCGGATACCAGGAATATTACCCTGCGGAAATTTCCGGGGGCATGCGCAAGCGCGCGGCCCTGGCCCGGGCCATTGCCCTGGATCCGGATATTCTGTTCTTTGACGAACCTTCTGCGGGCCTGGACCCGATTAGCTCGCAACTGCTGGACGAGCTGATTATCGAAATGCAGGAGTCGCTGGGAGCCACGGTTGTTATCGTCACCCACGAACTGGCGAGTATTTTTGCGATTGCCACCAACGCCGTATTTCTGGACGCGGAAACCAAAACCATGATTGACTATGGAGATCCGAATCTGCTCCTTGAACACAGCGAGCATGAGAAAGTACGACGCTTCCTGTCACGGGGGAATACTCAACAATGACCAGGCCAGTCAATACGGTTGCCATCGGCGGCTTCGTGGTCGGGGCCGCCCTGATCTTCTTCGGACTCGTGTTCTACCTCAGTGGCAACGTTCTTGGCAAGGACACCTACCCGGTGGTGATGGTCTTCGATGGCTCAGTCAAGGGCCTCAAAGTCGGGGCCCCGGTCGCCTTCAAGGGTGTCCAGATCGGCGAGGTCACGCGTATCAGCCTGGTCCTGGACACCGACTCCTACGCGGTGATCATGCCGGTGGAGGTGCGAATCAATGACCGCAGGATTCGCAAGGTCGGCTCAAACCAGGATGAGGATTCCTTCCGGCACCTGTTAAAACGGGGGATGCGCGCCCAGCTGCAATTGCAGAGCCTGCTCACCGGCCTGCTCTATATCCAACTCGATTTTCACCCGCAGAGCGAAGCCAATTATATTGCCTACGAGTCTGAACTGGAACAGGTGCCGACCATTCCAACGGATATGGAGCGTCTTTCCCGCAACCTGGAGGAGCTTGATTTTGGCAAGTTGCTGGACGGCATCCAGGCCACTATCCATGGCATGGATGTGATTATCAACGACCCGCAGACCCGGGCACTGGCGGGCAACCTCAACGAGACCCTGGATGCCCTGGCGCAGCTGAGCACCCGCCTGAGGACAGAAATTGACGAGGTCTCCCCCGGGTTCAACCAGTTAATCAGCAATACCGACAAAACCGTGCAGCAAATTAACCGGGACCTGCCGAAACTGACTGCCTCTGCGCAGGAAAGCCTGGAGCAACTCAGCGCCGCCCTGGGTGCCGCCCAGACCACCCTCGGCAATATCGACTACACCCTCTCCGACGACTCGGCGGTACTCTACGATGTGCGCAAGGCCGCCAATGAAATCGGCGGCGCCGGCCGGGCTTTACAATCTCTGGCGGAAACACTGGAAACCCAACCCGAGTCCCTGCTCAAGGGCAAATCACCCCTGGGGAATTGAAATGACAGCGATGAAATGGACTTTTTGTTTGTTGTTGACCGGCCTGGTTACGGCCTGTGGCAGCACCCCGCGCAGTGACTACTATATGCTCAGCGCCAATGCGAGGGGATCAATGGGGTCGGAGGGTCCTTCCATCGGAGTCGGTCCGGTCAGTGTGCCGGAATACCTGAAACGCCGGGAGATGGTGTTGAACCGCAGCGCCAATCGCCTGCACCTGGCGGATTTCGACCGCTGGGCCGAGCCCCTGGATGCCGGCGTTCTGCGGGTCACGGCCTTGAATCTGTCACTATTGTTGCAAACCCAGCAAGTGCAGACATTTCCCTGGCGTCGCAGCAATCCGCCCGATTTCGGCATCAGCATCGCGGTCGTTCAATTCAGTATGCAAGGCAGGCAGGCCCTGCTGGTGGCGGAGTGGACCGTCACCGAGCCGGCCACGGGAACGGCGGTGATGCAGCATATCAGCCGCCTTGAGAACTCAGCTACCGGCGGCGATCCGGAGGATGTCGCCGCTGCCTACAGCGATCTGCTGAAGGATTTGAGCAAGGAAATCGCTACGGCGATCACAGAGCTCCGGGCACCATGAACGGTTCCATGCGCGCCATGGTGCTGGACCAACAGTGCCAACCCCTGCAGCTGCGCCAGCTCCCCATTCCATCCTGCGGTGATCAGCAGGTCCTGATCCGCGTGATCGCCTGCGCGGTTTGCCGCACCGATCTGCATGTCTGCGACGGCGACCTCACCGAACCCAAATTACCCCTGGTTCCCGGCCATGAAATCGTCGGCGTGGTTGAAGCTGTGGGAGACGGCGTGGACCCCGCCCTGCGGGGGCAGACGGTGGGGGTACCCTGGCTGGGGCAGACCTGCGGCAACTGTCGATACTGTCAATCCGGGCAGGAGAACCTGTGTGATGAGGCGCGCTTTACCGGCTACGATATCGACGGCGGCTACGCCGACTACACGGTTGCCCATGAGCATTTTGTGTTTCCAATTGACCAGGCACTGACGCCGACCGCGGCCGCGCCACTGCTCTGTGCCGGACTGATCGGCTATCGCTCCCTGCGGATGACCGGGGATGCCCAATCAATAGGATTCTATGGTTTCGGTGCCGCCGCCCACATCATTACCCAGGTGGCGATACAGGAAGGCCGCGAGGTGTATGCCTTTACCCGGCCCGGTGACCTCGATGCACAGGATTTTGCCCGCCGCCTCGGTGCGTGTTGGGCGGGAACATCCGCAGACACAGCGCCCCAGGCACTGGATGCCGCCATCATCTTTGCTCCGGTGGGCGATTTACTACCCACAGCCCTGCGTGCCGTACGCAAGGGGGGTGTCGTGGTGTGTGCGGGCATTCATATGAGTGATATACCGTCATTCCCCTACAGCATTCTCTGGCAGGAGCGCAGCATTCGTTCGGTGGCCAACCTGACCCGGGCCGATGGCGAGGAGTTTTTCGAGCTGATCCGCCACCACCCTGTAACAACGGAAATCACCTGCTATCCCCTGGAGTCGGCCAACGAGGCGCTGGCCGACCTCCGCGAGGGTCGCCTGCAGGGAGCCGCCGTACTGACGATGAATTAAAACGTATCCGGGCGCATCATCGCGTCGGTGCCGCCGTCAACGAAGAGGACGGAGCCACAAATAAAGTTCGCCTCTTCGCTCAACAAAAAGCGCATCACCGCGGCGATTTGTGCGGGCTCGGCGGAGCCGCCCACCGGGGTCATCTCGGCGAACATTTTAATCGCCTCGCCAAACTCTTCATCCTTGCTGATTTCGTCGGTCATGGCAGTCAGGGTTATACCCGGCGCTATTGCATTCATACGCACCCCGCCCTTCGCATACTCGGCAACATTGCGCCGCATCCAGATGGTGATCGCGCGCTTGGAGCCGGCATAGCCGGTGTGACCATCGGTAACAACTGCCAGGGCCTTCTCTTCGTCCCCTTCCAGGGCCGCCATCACATAGGGATTTTCGTTCTCTATCATCGGCGCAGAATTGGAAGAGACCAAAAGAATGGAGCCGCCTTTTTTCGCGACCAGGTCGCGCAGGCCCTCAATCGTGGCGATAACCGCGAAATAATTAACCTGCGCGATCAGGCTGGGGGGTTTGATATGGGAACCCAGGCCGGCACAGGGGATAAACCCATCAAGGCCGTCCGGCGCCAGCGCCCGCACCCCGTCGATGGCCGCCTGGCGACCTTCCGCAGTGGACAGGTCGGCGATGACATCCCCTTCCTTGATATCCACCACGATGACCTGGTCTCCACGCTCGCGCAACTGCTCTTTGAGCGCCGCTCCAATGCCGGCAGCACCACCGGTCAGTGCATAAATGGCCATGCTAATCTCCTCGTCGTCGGGTTTCGCAGCAGGGCACAGACCCCACTACTTCAGGGCATCGCGGACCTGCTGGCACAGGTATTCCAGCGCGGTAGTGGTCTGCGTCAGTCCCAGGGGCATGGTGGCAAA
>SMVA01435575.1_pt1 | contig 17556 bp, 18 predicted proteins | sample 2456451 | NCBI WGS metagenome assembly SMVA01 (sample SAMN11095933, study PRJNA526329) | marine sediment metagenome | biome: Marine sediment; feature: Surficial sediment; material: Deep marine sediment; isolation source: Hadal surficial sediment | place: Pacific Ocean | collected 2014-05 | depth...
ACTTAAATCTTCTTTTTTCAATGAATTGTCCTTAAATAATCACGTACATCCTTAAAGGAGATGACTTTGTCACAAAAATGATTCTTTACCCGTTCGTGTTCTTCTTCTGTGGCATCAAGCTGATTTAAAATATTTAAAAGATGCATTTTCATATGCCCCTTTTGAATCCCCGAGGTCACCAAAGACTTAATGGCGGCAAAGTTCTGTAATAATCCAACAGAGCTGGCAATCATCATCAGTTCCTTGGCACTAGGGTGACCTAAAAGTTCCAAAGATGTTTTTGCCAGAGGATGCAAAGAAGTCAGTCCACCCACTGTTCCAAGGGAAAGAGGCATTTCTAAAGAGAATTTAAATTTTCCATCTTTTAGGGAAAGTTCACTTAAACCCTTATATCTTCCTTCTCTTGAGGCATAAGCATGGCCACAGGACTCCACTGCCCTAAAATCATTTCCCGTGGCCAAAATAACAGCATCAATACCATTAAAAATACCCTTGTTGTGTGTAGTGGCCCGGTAGGTATCCATATGGGAAATTTTTAGCGCCTGGTTGAATTTATAGATAAACTTTTCACTACTGAGCCCAAGTTTGGGATCCACGAGATCCTCCACCCTACATTCCACAAAGGATCTAACCAGGCAGTTAGGTGTGTAGTTGGAAAGGATCGCCATGATTATTTCAATTTGCTTATTTAAGTTAACCAACTCCCTGGCCAAGGCCTCTAAGACCGTATTGATAAAGTTAGCGCCCATGGCATCACAGGTTTCAAAGGTGACAAAGAGTTGATAAAGAGAAGGATCTTCTGGGCCCGTTTCTTTAAGGATCAAATCCAGCAGACCTCCACCACGATTTCGCATGGTATGAGTAAGAGGTAAAACCTTATCCATTAACTCTCGTTTCCAAATTTTAAATAAAGAGAAAAGTTCATCCTTCTCCCCTTGCCAGGAAAAATGAACCTGACCAACTTTTTGAGTAGAGATCACTTCCGATTTCACACCACCGCGCTTTAACCAAAAATTTGCTGCGTTGGCGGCAGCGGCCACTACTGAGGACTCTTCAATCACCATGGGAACACAATAGGTTTTATTATTCAAAAGGAGGTTTGGCATAACCCCATAGGGAAAAAAATAATTGGTTAGGGTATTTTCACTGAAGTCATCAAAGACTTTTTGTTGATCCAAATCTTGGTGCCAAAAATCCTTAAATCGTTCTTTAATTTTTTCAGGATCGCCTAAAAACTTGGAAAGATAATCCAATTTTTCCAGCTTAGACATTTTGGAAAACCCAGAAATTATCTGCAAAATTATTCCCCTGTATTTTTAAGCGTTAAATAATTTTCGGCCAAAGCATATCCTTCAACCTGGGTGGATACGAACTGCCTTAAGGATTCATAGTCTCCTCTGGCATGCTCGAGAAAGGCCTTGGCCTGACCAATTACACAGTTCTCACCAAAGGACTTTTTAAGGTAATATCCTTGAAGAAAGTTTTGTACCCCACCAGAAATTATAAAACTTCTGCAGAGTGCCTTTTCTCCCAATTCGAGCAAAATATTCTTGGCATTTTTTATCATTTCGTCATTTGTATGGCCAATATGTGCCATCTCTAAAGGGCCTTTTCCACCACGAAGGCCTTCTAGTTTGGAAAAGTTTGTCCCTCCAAAAGCGGCAAAATCTATCGCCTCAAGAGGTAATTTGATCAACTCAACAAGACTTAAAGGGCCAAAACCCTGACCTACTTCTTTGACCATAATCTTGAAGGGAAATTCCTTTAAAAATTCTTTGATCGTATCCAAAGGAGGTCTATTTATCTTATCTCCCTCAGGTTGGAGCCATTCTTGGAGAGGATTGACATGAATGATTAGGCCATCGGCCTTAAGTGACTCAACCATACCTGTTATCTGAGGTATTTTTTTATCCCTTAGGAATACCTCTATTTGCGCAATGCCCAAGTTGGCATAAAAGGGACGATCATCTCCTAAAATTGGACGTAAATTAAAATCTTCAAAGTCTTTTTCGCCAAAGAGCAGAGCGCGACAGGAGCCAAGCCCCATCCCCAGTCCAAACTCAGAAACGGCGTGGGCCAGATTTTCATTTATTTTTTTTGCCGAGGAAGTCCCTCCCGTCATGGAGGAAATCCATAAAGGGGCCTTAAACTTTTTTCCTAAAAACATTATGGGTTTTGGAAAATTGCTCTTCGGGTGAGCACTTAAAAGGGGTTCATAGTTGAATTTACCCTCGAGTTGGTCTATCCCAATTTGGGATTTCTGGGCCAATTCGAGATGATCCCCTTTTCGTTTCTCTAAGGTATTGAAATTACTCATAATCTTTATTCAAAGTTAAAGAATGAAATTCCCACATGCGGCAATTTTTGGCAACTAAAAAATACCTTCAATTACCTTAACGGAGATAGGATCAGAATGAATTCTCTTTTAAAACTTTTAAGGTCTTGCAAGATCTTTTTAGGAACATTTCGCAGCAGCTGCTCTTCTTTAGAATTTAAATCTAAGGCCAAGAAAATCTCTCTCGAGGGCGCCTGAGCTGCCAAACTTTCAAGCAGGCCCTTTAATCTATAAGGTGTATCCATTAGGATGATGGCATTTTGATATTCCAGAATCTTTTTTAAGGCCTTTTCTCTTTCCTCTTTTTTGGCCGGTAAAAAGCCCTCAAAAACAAATTTTTGGTGGGGGTATCCTGATAAGGCAAGCGTTAAAATGGTTGAATTATAAAAAGGTGTTGCAGTAACCTTAATCCCTTCCTGGTGACAGAGATTGACTAGCTCCTGTCCGGGATCACAAAAAGCAGGCAGGCCTCCATCACTCATCAGAAAAATTTTTTTTCCGGATTTCATTTTTTGGATTAGATCTTGATTTAATGCCTTAGAAGTATGCTCATTATAAAGGATGAGATCATCAACTTTTTCCCGGGGAAGCCCCCATCTAATCCATCTTCTCCGTCCTGGTTTTAAATCTTCAATAGCAACTAAAGAACCATCTTCACAGGCGTTTTTCAACAGATTAAGAGCGGTCTCTTCCAGCGGGTTTTCTTCGTCAATTGGGGTGGGAACAAGAATCAACATTTTATTTTTCCGAAAAAAGTTTAAAACTTAAAAGATAGGCCAATATGACAAGAAACGGGGAAAATAGCAAATCAAGTGAATAATGATAACGAAGCCTCAGTGTTGCTAAAAACATGCACAGTGAAACAAAAGTCATAAAATAATATTGTATGCGATGAATTCGATAGGACCAAAGGGTGGCCAGCAAGGCAGTACCAAAATGACCACTGGGAAAACAATCGATTAGATTGTCCTGCCCGCTTAACACGACATTAGATAAATAACTGCCGACAACACTAAAGGGGATTTCATCGGTAAATAATGCTGCTTGAAAATATTGCGGGCCACTCACTGGAACCAACATATAAAAAACATAATTTATTCCCATGAAAATCAGAAATGAAGTCACGCAAATTCCTGTCTGATACTTTTTATCTTGATCTAGGCTCAGAAAAAGTGACAGAATGGAAAAGAGACCTAAAAAGTAAAATAGAATGTAATTGACCATTATGAGGTCATTAAAAAACCACCCAAATTGCGTATTAAAGGGGAAAGTTTTACCTAAATATTTGGCCACGGGCATATTAAAGACCAACATATCAAACTGAGCGAAAAAGAAGTCCAGACGCTTAAAGTGTACGATTTTATCTAGCTCGGCCACGAAGCTATAATTATAAAGGCTCGCAAACAAAGAAAGACCAAACAGAAGAACAACTTTTAAAATAGGCGGGAATTTAATAAAATGTCTTTGAAATAAAAGGAAAACTCCACCAATAAGGCAGGGTATTAAGATTTTGGGAGAAAAATGGCCATAAATTAAAAGGCCAATAAAAAAGATGAAATCATAAATAATAATCAGGATCGATATTATTCTAAGCCCAAAATCATCCTTAAACTTTTTCACATTTACTAACCTTTACCACCAGCTTATATTATATTTTACATGGAACATAAATTCTACCTTATTATTCCTCCAGGAATGGAGCCAATTGCCCTTAAAGAGCTTAAAGAAAAATGGCCTCTTCATTTTCCAAGCATCCCCTTCCCTCAAGTTGATGTTTCACTTGGAGGTATTGAGCTTGAAAGCACTCTTGAAATAGGTTTAAGCTTAAACTATATTCTTAAGATCCCTGGAAGAATTCTCTATCGCCTGGATAGCTTTAAGTGTCGTGATTTCCCTAAATTATTTAACAAATTAAAAAAGATGCCCTGGAATAATTATCTTTTAGGACAGATACCAAATATTAAAAGTTCCTCTAAAAAATCACGACTATTTGATTCTAGAAAGATTGAAAAAACTGTAGAGGATGCTTTAAAGGCCTACTACCGTGGCCAACCACCAAAAAAGAAATCTTTGGAAAAGATAGATAGGGCCCCCGAAATGAGCATCTATTTAAGATTTGAGGCAGATTTTTGCTCACTGGCGATAGATACTTCAGGGCAGCGACTTCACAAAAGAGGCAAAAAAACCCATGTTGGAGTTGCCCCTCTCAGGGAGAACCTGGCAGCAGGATTGGTGTATTTTTTTAAGCTAAATACTCCGGGGATCAATCACCTTATCGATCCCATGTGTGGCTCTGGAACTTTTTTGATAGAGGCCAGAGATTTTTATAAAATCAACAAGGATAGGGATTTTGCTTTTGAATACTTTCCTTTTTTCAAAGGGCTTGAAAAACCTTGTGATAGCGAAAAGATTTTATTTACAAACTTTTCAGGCATGGACCATGATCCAAAAATAATTGAGGCGGCCCAAAATAATTGCCTCGAGATATCTTTTACTGTAGAAGATCTTTTTTCCGGTGAGTCCGATTTAGTTGGGCCGGGAGTCATTTTTAACCCACCATATGGTAAACGTATAAAGCTTGAAAAGAAGTTAGAAGATATGGCCACTCGAGCGAAGGAAAAATTCTCGGCCAAAGTGGTAGGTATTTTAGTCCCAGAATCCATCCCCTTCTCTCTTAGGCCAAAAAAAGAACTCTCATTTTCAAATGGCGGAATAAACGTTAAATTCTATCTTCTTTGAATATTCTGGAACGAACCGAAACCCCACCAACGTGGGCCATAAAAAAGATATTACCTGATATGGCCTTCTCCATCGGGCTTAAAGCGGAATCAAGCAACTCCTTTACCTGTATATTTTTCACCTTTCCCTCTGGGGTCCGAATCTCCAGGTAATCCCCTGGATGAAGTTCCATGTTAGTTGAGTTAAACCTAATTCCCATTAATTTTTTTTTGCGAACATCAATAACATCACCAAGATATAGGCCTTGTCCTTTCCCGATATTTTTGTTTTTAAGTTTTTTAAATAACACATCCGTTTTATTAGCTTTATAAAAACCTTTGCTAATTTTTCTAGGATACAATTTTTTAATGCGTTGTACCAGCTCGCTGTCAAAGTGTTTAAATAACCCACCAATTTTTGGCAACACTTCCAAATATCCGTCAAATCTTAAATCTAGACGTAAAAAAGAAAGTCCCATCTCACTCAATTCCTCGAGGTGGTCTAGAAGAAATTGGTCCTTGGTATTGTACATAAATGTACCATGGAAATTTTCCATAACCGGAAAATTCCTGTGAGGGGTATCCTCTCCTGTGGCCAAGGCCTCAATTTTTTCCTCTTTGCCGCTCCAAAGCGGCGATAAGAGATTTCGGGGGGTATAAAATAAAAGGACTTTACCCAATCCTAAAATTTCTGATCTCACCCCCATGGCATTTAACTTTTGCAGGTAATCTTTTAATGTGGCCTTGGGTAGCTCTATGGAAAGAATAACTCTTTCAAGTCTTTTACCAAGCAGCTGCACCCAGGTTTCAATGGACTTAAAGTTATGGTTTCCGGTCTCAAGCACCAGTTGAATTTTAAGCTCTGTATAATTTTCTAAAATATAGTTTATCGCCCCGGGATCTTGCACTCGAACGGCAAAGAAGTGGTTTAAGTGAACGTGCTTTAAAAACTCGGCACATTTATTAAAACTATTTTCACTCATCAGGACATCCCATTCAAGAATAGGCCTGATTCCAGCGTCCCAGCATTTATTGGGCCAGGAATTTAAATCGTGTAGGGTTAACTCCCCGGTTCTTGAGAGTTCCTTGGCACCAAGGATCACATCGGATATGGGATATTTTTTATAGAGGGCCAAATCAGATAGTTTATTTAAATAAGTGGAAATTTTCACAGAGACCTTCCTCTGATTAAATTTAAATTTTCCACCCCTTCTACATAGGGCAATTTAACCAGCATTCCAGGATGGGCCTTTTCTACCACTTCCCCTAAAATATTTTCCAGAGGAAATGCCTTGAAGGTTTTTTCTTTTTCACTAAACGGCAAAAGCTCCAATTGATCATTTTGGAAGAAAGGATTTCTCACTTCCATCAAAATGTGCTCACCCATTTTAGTTTCCACAACCTGTCCGACAAACATGTAGTCGACATCTAGATGCTCTCTTTTATCAAAAATAGAATACTCATCTGCTCTTTTTGTTAAATTACCTTCTGTGTAATCCCGGTGGGAAACCTTTCTAAGCTCCCCCTCTAACTCCGCTATCATTGCGGGAGACAAGGAGGCATTTTTTTCATAGTGAGAGATGGCCCTTTTATAGGCCTTGGTAATCGTTCCCACATAGAGGTGGGTTTTCATCCGCCCTTCAACCTTAACAGAATCGATGCCGTGGGAAAAAAACTCCGGTACCTGAGCGATACCCATCAAATCCTTGGAGGACATAAAAAAAGAATTTTCTTTTTTATCCTTAAAATCAAGAGAGTACTCAAAACGACAGTTATGAGCGCAACCTCCTCGGTTACTATCTCTTCCCATGGTGTAGTTGGAAATGACACAGTTTCCGGAATAGGCCATACAAAGAGAACCGTGAATAAATAACTCAATTTCAAGGCCGGTTGCTTTTTTTATTTTAGAGGCCTCTGCAATAGAAACTTCCCGGCCAAGTATCAATCTTTTGACCCCCATTTTTTTCCATAATTTCCCTGCCTCTACATTGAGGCAGCTGGCCTGAGTAGAGAGATGAATAGGGATATTGGTGAGTTCTTTGACGGTCTTTAAAACCCCAAGATCAGAGATAATTACGGCATCGACCCTTACTTTTTCTAAAAAGATAAGAAACTCTGGCAACTCTTTTAAATCCCGGTCATAGAGAAAGGAATTTAAAACCACATAGACCTTTACGGAGCGATCATGAGCAAATTTGACCCCCTCCGCTAATTCGCTGTTAATGAAATTATCGGCAGCAGATCTTAGACCAAATTTCTCTCCCCCTAAATAGACGGCATCACAGCCATAAGAAACCGTCACTTTTAGTTTCTCTAGGTTTCCCGCTGGGGCCAATAACTCAACTATTCTTTGCGTCATATTTTTATCTTTTATACTGCCAATTGCCGTAGAAATTATATAAAATCAAAAGTAGGGATATACAACTAAATAATGCATGAAGCAATTTATCAAAATACTATTTTTACTTTTAATCACCCTTGGCGGCTACCTTGTTTATCATATAAGCGAAAAACCGACCAATATATTCCCCTTTCCCTATATTCTAGACAAAACAAAGATAAAAGACTCAGTTAAGGCGCAAAACTCTGATGTTTTAATTATCGGTGACCGCATGGCCTTAAATTTAAATGTGGTCATGGAGTCCATGGTAAAAGAGTCGTCCCCGGGATTTTCTCAAAAATTGAAGATATATAATTGGGGCGTAGAAAATGAAGGCCTTCATCGTACCCTGAAAAAATTAAAATCCCTCAAAACAGTTCCAGAACTTGTGATCTATCACGGGGCCTCGCAAGAGTTCTTTGAAAAAAAGTTTTATTTGGCGGAAAGGGATAACCTCAATAAGAATTTAAAAAAATATGGCGATAGAAAAATAATGTCCTCTATTCTGTTCTATCCTCCCCTCTCTAAGTATTTTTATTCCTATGATGAATATATGATTTTAGGAGAAAGGCCCATAGAAGACATCAGAGAGTTACCAGCGGTAAAAAAACAAATCCAACTAGCAATGAGTTATAAAATATTTCAAGGTGAACTTGAGGAACTTCTGCGTTTGAGCAAAGCTAAAAGGTTCAAGTTATTTTTAATGACCGTGCCTTTAAATTTAAATATCCCCCCCAAGGAAACCTGCATAAACAGCATTTCTCCCACTCTTTCAAAGGAACACCAAAGACTGGAAAAGATGATCAAGGAGGGTAAAACCAAAGAGGCCTTTAGTGAACTAAATAAGCTAGGCCAAAGTGTGCCCGAGAATGCCCGCAATTACTTTTTGCTTGGTTTATCATTAAAATCCATGGGGAAATTTCAAGAGGCCAGAGCAGTTTTAGAACAGGGAACAGCATTTGACTGCTTTTCCTGGCGAGGAAATATTATTTTTAATAATATAATTAGAAATACTGCCTACCTTAAAAATATTCCCCTGATTGATTTTGATCAAATCGTAAATCAACATTTTGGCCATAAACAATTATTTAAAAATGAGATTTTCCCCCTACATGAGCTTTATAAGCTTGTGGTGGAAAAATTGGCAAAAAAAATAAACCGTTTTTATAAAGACTAGAGGAGAAATAAATGGAGAAAAATACACTTGAAATAAGGACCTTGAAAAAAGATGAAATCTTAATCCGTCAGGCAGATAAGGATCAATCAATGTATAGGATTGAAGCGGGGAGTTTTCTAGTTTTTCATGCCAAAGGAAGTCGAATCGATCCGATAATGACGGCAGTCCCAGGAACATTTTTAGGAACTGCCTCTTTTTTCCTAAATTCAGAAAAAATCCTCTACGCAGTGGCGCTTGAGGATAGCACGGTTATCGTTATTCCCCCCGAGGAGAAACAAAAACAATTTCCACCTTGGCTGGCAAACATTGCCAAATCCCTCGTTGAAAAAACCCTAGATAATTTAAATCTAATCACTAATGTGGGCATAAAAAGGAAAGGGAAGCTTATGAGTCCCCTTTCCATTGAAGAACAAAGACATTTTTTCGGATTGATTAAATAAGATCCATCCCTTTGACGGCATCTCTCTCAGAGCGAAGCTCATCTAGAGTGATTTTAATTTTTTCTGTGCCAAAGTCGTCGTGAGTTTGCCCCTCAACTACCGTTAATTTTCCGTTTTCCATGCGACAAGGGAAAGAAAAAATCAGTCCTGCATCTACTCCATACTGTCCATTGGCCTCAAGACACATGGAAAAGGTCTCACCTGCTGGAGTATCGTGGGTTAAGTTATAAACTCCAGAAACCGCAGCGTTGGCAGCGGAAGCGGCCGATGATAGGCCCCTTGCTTTAATAATTGCCGCCCCTCTTTTTTGTACGGTGGAGAGAAACTCACCTTGAAGCCATTTGGTATCAGTAATTTTTTCAGTAGCAGGAGCTCCTGCAATTTTTGCGTTCCCAAAGTCAGGAAATTGCGTAGCTGAGTGATTTCCCCAGATTGTTAGATTGGTAACTTCTGTGACATCAACTCCGGCCTTTTGTGCCAATTGGGTCTTTGCTCGTTTTTCATCAAGCATTGTCATGGCGAAGAAATTTTCATTGGGAATATTAGGTGCATTGTTCATGGCAATCAAACAATTGGTGTTACATGGGTTTCCTACCACAAAGACTTTACAGTCGGCGTTGGCATAATCACTAATGGCCTTACCTTGAGCGGTAAAAATGCCTCCGTTAATTTTAAGTAAATCAGATCTTTCCATCCCATCTTTTCGAGGAACAGAACCAACAAGAACGGCCCAATCAGCATCTTTAAAACCAACTTCAAGTTTACTTGTACAGGTTATTTTTTTAAGTAGGGGAAAAGCGCAGTCATCTAGTTCCATTCTAACGCCTTCAAGCGCCTTCAGTGCCACTTCCAATTCGATCAGTTGAAGCTCTACTTCAGTATCAGCACCAAACATTTGCCCCGAAGCGATTCTAAAAAGTAGTGCGTAACCTATTTGACCAGCAGCGCCAGTAACCGCCACTTTTACTCGATTTCCCATTTCAATCTCCTTTTTTATGCAGTTTAATTAACATGAAAGGGCATCTTTAGTAGTCTTTTTTTTGACGATAGAGGCCATCAGGGACTATAAAAGATCTGTGAATGAAAAAATACCATATAGAGGAAATAAAGGAAAACCCTACCGCCAAAGAAGAAGACCTTCTGGTGGTAGAGCGCCCGTAAAAAAAAGTATCTTTGGTAAAGAAAAATTTATCAATAGTTACTTTTCCTTTTATGAACAGTATCTAGCGGCCAGAAGAAAGTATTTTGAGGCCTTTGGGCGGGGTAAGTCCACCAAAAAACTAGAGGGAAATTACTATCGAGGCCTGGACAAACTGCGAACATTTGAGGAGTCTCTAACCCCCGAACAAATTGAGATCTTTAGAAAGTATTTCCCCGACCTTAGACTTGAGACTACTTACTCGGAAAATAGAGGAATAGAAGACCTTGGTAAGCTTGAAGTGTTGGAAGGTGGGATCGAGGATCCCCATCTCCTTCCGTCACAAATTGAAAGTAATTATTCTGATGATACCGAAGAGAGCGTCGGTACGATAGATGACTACAAGTCCTATAAAGGTCTCTAGCCGGCCTGTTTCCAATCTGGTCTAACTTCAGATTCTTGGATTTCCGCCACACCCGTGTCCTGAGTTTTTTGCTCTTCGTGAACTCTTACTTCTTCCACCACATTTGTACTCTGTGAGTAAGTCAGATAGTTATCAAGGGTTTTATCTAGATCTGAGGCCATGGCCCTTTTAAGATCATTAGGATTGATATCTAGAACTTCCGATACCTTTCCAAGCATTTTCAGGGGAATATTACAAAGCGCCCTTTCCACGTTACTAATGAATTGCCCATTTTTATATCCCAGTAAGCTTGAAAGCTCTGACTGAGAGTAGGATTTTGGATGGTTGATTCTTCTAGTTCTAATCAATTTAGCAATATTTTCAAAACAACGCATATTTACTCTCCCTGGTTAAATTGGTTTTACGTTATCAATTTTTTCTATTTTCCTAGTCGGCAAATTTTTCTAACTTCATTAGGCCAAATATTGTTTAATCCTAAAATTTTCTTGGAAATTTCAATAATTTAACCTAGTTTGGAAAGAAACCAATTAAATCGATTTTGTTTATGGAAATAAAAATAGTCTCTTGGAATGTTAATGGAATCAGGGCCTGCCAACGCAAAGGTTTTGAGGATTGGCTAAATACGGAAAGGCCCGACATTGTTTGTTTACAGGAAACCAAGGCCTCGCCGGACCAATTAGACGAGTCTCTAGTGGAAAATAACAACTACCACTCCTATTACAGCAGCGCCGAAAAAAAGGGCTATTCTGGGACTGCTATCTTCTCCCTAAAGGCGCTTGAGGGGCCCAAGATAACCATAGGCCTGGGAATCGAAAAATTTGACCGTGAAGGAAGAACGGTGATTGCTGAGTACCGGGATTTCTTTCTCATAAACGGCTATTTTCCCAACGGCCAAAGGGATCACGGTAGAGTCCCCTATAAACTGGAATATAGCCGGGAAGTGGCAAAGAAGGCCTTAGAACTAGAAAAGAAAAAACCTGTGATCGTCACCGGAGATATCAATACCGCCCATAACGAGATCGACCTTAAAAATCCCAAGGCCAATAAGGACTCGACGGGATTTCTCCCTATAGAGCGTGCCTGGATTGATGAATTCCAGGAGCAGGGGTTTATCGATATTTTCCGCAAGCTCCACCCTGGTGAGGAGGGGCAATATACCTGGTGGACCTACCGCGCCAACGCCAGGGCGCGAAATATCGGGTGGCGACTGGATTATTTCTTCGTAACTAAGGGAATTTTAACGAATGTTAACAAGTGTTATCATCTCCCTGAGGTGATGGGATCTGATCACTGCCCTACTGTTTTAACGATAAATATTTCATAATTTCAATTAATTATTGAATCTTTTTCGCTTCTGAGTTAACTTCTGCCAACCCAATTTTCAAGAGGATTTTGTATGGAAACATTAACCCTTCCGGCCCAAACCGGCCTATCAAGAGCAAAGAAAACAGCGGTAATTTATGCCTCAGTGATGCTATCAATCCATCTTGGCATTTTATTGGTTATCTCCACCGGAGTTAGCCCTGTGGCCTTTTTAGTGGGGTTTATTTTTTACTTGGTAAGAGGTTTTGGTATTTCCATCGGTTACCACCGTTATTTTGCCCATAAATCCTTTAAGACTGGTCGTTTTTTTCAATTTATCCTCGCTTTAATGGGTTCTCTGTCCAATCAAGGGGGAGTTCTTTGGTGGAGTTCCACTCACCGTGGTCACCATAAATATTCCGACACCAAAGATGACCTTCATTCACCGATAGCCCATAATTTCTGGCATGCCCATTTAGGTTGGATGTGGTCAAAAGAGGCCTATGGGAAAAGCAAAAATCCTTGTCATGATTTGGGCAAGTTTCCGGAGCTGAAGGCACTAAATAAACATTATGTTTTTGTCATCCTTTTCCAGGTTGCAGGATTTTTTGGACTTGGTGTGCTTTTAAATACGCTTTATCCAGAACTTGGTACCTCAGGCCTGCAGATCTTAGTTTGGGGATTTTTCATCTCAACAGTTTTCATGTGGCATTGCACCTTCATGGTAAACTCTGTTTGTCATATTTGGGGCTATCAGAGGTATAAGAACTCAGGAGACTTTAGTCGAAACAATCCCTTTGTTTCTCTTGTTACCTTTGGTGAAGGCTGGCATAACAACCACCACAAATATAGCTGGGCCGCCAGAAATGGATTTAAGTGGTGGGAGTTTGACCCTTCTTATTACCTGCTTAAAACCCTGGCCCTATTTGGCATCGTAAGTGATTTAAAGGTTCCTACCCAGGAACAGCTCCAAACTACACATTAAGTAAAAGCTATTTTTCTCTAAAACATTTGGTATTCCACTTTTTCCGTACCATGCATTTTTCCAAGGCCTTGTTACAAGCAAGGCCCTTGTCATATGCCGCCCCTAAAAATTGCACCTTTTTCCATTTTATAACCTTTGTTTTTAAAAAATAGCTGCAGTTTACGTAGCTCATCTCAACGATATTTCCATCCTCGTCTTTAAAGGGATTACTCTCCTTAAATTTATCAATGGCCCGAAGATATTTTTTAGAAGGAGATTTTACATAAGGATCAAGAATGTAGGCGAAGTCTTCCAGGGTTTTAACACGTCCGCGGCCGGCCTCTTTAATCGCCATTTTACCACCGAGTGTAGTAGCGTAAGTAGTTAGCGCCACTATTTGCTCACTGCTGGGATCTGCATAACCAATCATTTTAGCAATATTTATTTGCAGAAAGCTATCGAGAGCATCTTTTAAATTATCAGTAGGATTTCCCACGGTCTCACTACCTAGCAGTAATTTTAAATCCTCAGGCCCTTTTATTAAAACAATCCCCTCTTCCTTAACCGCCATGAATCCCTTTACAGATTTGGCATACCTGGTGAGGGCCAACCATTTTTTTAGCGAGGGTGAACGCCGCTCCCTTAAAAGGGATATGTTTTTAGTCATAAAGTCACTAATAGCTTCCCTGTAACTTTCAGAGACATCTAGTTTGCCCGGATCTAAAAGTTTAAATAAATCATCAACACCACTTAAAACCCTTAACGCAGCATTTTTAATATCCATATCTGTATCAATATCTAAAACAAATTTATGAAGCCTCATTAAAGAAGATAAATCTGGATGAACCTTTTCAATCATTTCACTAAGATTTTGGGAGATAAAATTATCGATCAGTCTCTGATAACGAACAGATACCGAGTTAAGTCTCGGGGCAACTAATTCAGACATCTCTTCTGGCCTAGAGATTAGCTTCAGTCCATCTTTTTTATGGTTTATAATATCGTTATAGGAATAGTTCATTCTCCTGACGATTATTTGGTGATTTTTAATAAAAGTTGCAAAGGTTATATCATCCCCTACTCTCAAAATACCCTCCGTATCAGGATTTTTAAAAGGATTTTCCTTGGCCAAATTAAAAACCAATTTACGATAGGCCTTGGGAGATTTGGTGGTTCCAAGATCGAGCAGGGCCACATAATCTTGATAGCGCGCGGCACTTTTTATCGCCAATTCTTTTAAGCTATAAGCTGCCTGAAACCCCGCACCTGTTTCAAATAAAAGACTTTGAAAACTTAAAACCTCATTGACAGTGGGACTTAAAACCATAAAATCTTTTATCTTCGTAGTTAAGAATGCCGCCATGGCCTTTTTATAATATTTGGAAGACTTTTCAGTTCCAAGACCTAGTATTTTTAAAAATGAATTAGATTTTTCAGTTCGAGCAAGCCCCTTATCTTTTAAGCTCAAAACAGTTCTGATGGAATTTGATCCTTTCGTGGAATTTCCAAGAATCTCTTTTTGCAAGGATAAGAGAGATGTGGTGTTAGGATTTAAGCTAAAAAAGAAATCTATGTTTTCTGCGATAAACTTCGAGGTCCCAGTTTATATTTATTTGAAGGTTTCTTCATTCCAGTTTTAACCAACCTAATAAAGTCTGTCGGATTATCCACAAAGATGATGCTATTTCTTTTTAAATTTATAAGTATCTCTACCATAGCTCTTTCAGAAATAAGTCCCTTCTCCCGAAAGGATAAAACATCCTTTTGCAGTTTTTTAAATTTTGCCAACGAATTTAGATTATCTACTCTTTTTTCTAAATTTTCTCTTTGTTCTTTAATCTCTTTTTTATCAGCAAAAAGATCTCGTACCCGTTCTTCTGTTAAAACTGGGGGCCTAGACCTTCCTCTCTTTTTTGAAATCAATTCATTTGGCAGCCACATAAAGTCCGGGTGGGTGTTTTCAATAACACCTTTCCAGTCCTTAGCGCCCTCTTCAGTTTGGTGAAACCAAATTCCATCACCAATTATTTTACCCGCCGTTTTGATTTTTTTCCCATCCTTTGAAACTTTCAATTCCTGATCAAAAAACAGATAAAAGGCAAGCGATCTTCCTGAATAATGCTTATTGTAATGTTCCTTATATTTAAATTCATCATTGGTGCGATTAATATCAAAAGACTTGGAGATCTCAAGCTCTCCCACTCCATCTTCCGCCCAATACATCTTCATCCTAACCAGTACGGGAAAAACGGTTTTACCATCACGCACCTCAGGTTCTTTGATATGTTCATTTAAAATGGGAAGGATGCGATAACCGGCAATGGGCTGGTTCCAAACCTGAGATCCGGTATAACGATCAATAACAATACCTATTCTGCGGATCCCAATATAGTTGGTAAAGACTAGCAAAAATTGTTTAGGGGTAACATCCCAGAAGGCCTCATACTTGGTTCCAAGATATGGATATTTTGGATTTTTTAATGCTTTGGACGTCTTGTGATCTTTATCAAAAATCCAGTCACCTTTTTCTTGGTTATTCCTTTTACCAACAAAGGAAGAATTGGTTTCCATATAAATTTCTGTTAAGTAGGCCTTTTGATCAGCAATGGTAAATACCATCTTTTCACCAATATCATTTTCTCCGAGAAATGCCTCTCTCGGCTCGACTTCCTTGATTGCCGCCCCGGCCCAAGCATTACAATGACCCCACCATCCCTTACAGGACTCTATTTGGTCATCTTTTTTTAATTTATCACAGGTATTATTGGCCGCTTCCCATTTAGTAGCAGCATCACCCAGCCCATAAAAAGATTCAAACTTTTGGGTGGGGCCCATTTCGTTTGAATTTTTACCATACATTCCATTATAAGTTGTACCGTTTCTTTTAAAGGCCCACCATGATCCCACCCAGGGGATTTTATCAGGCGAGGCCACCCGGTATTTATTAAAGAGTTGTTTAAAGTTGGTATTTTCCACCACAAAGGAACCAAAACTTTGCGCCTGTGCCAACCAAGGAATAAATAGGATTAAAAGCAGCTTTTTCATAAATTTTCTCTCAAATTAAAATAGCAAAGAAGTTATTAGTGTGAATGGTAGTAGGCCAGGAATTGCCCTTACAAAAATCAACCATTACCTTTGTTCCTAGAAAATCTTTAAAATCAATTTGCTGGCCAGACTTACAAATAGGTCTTTTAACCTTGGACTTTATTTGTGAAATGACAAAAAGATCTTGGGGGATCCTTACAGCACCGTATCTTATCGATTGTGCTATAATGGGATCTAATAAATTTGGCAGATCAATGGGAAACTGACTCAGCTCACTAGATAAACTCTCCTGTGAGTCCATTTTAAGATTGACCGTTCTGTATGCCTTTTGACCTTTATCGAGGGCATAATCGATAGATTTTCCAAAAGGCCTAAAACTCTCATCAATAAAGATTCTAATGGCCAAAGTATCATCGCGGTTTAAACGAGTGACGACCTTACCCCATTTTTTTGGTCTTGCCCGTCGCCCCTGTATAACAAAACACATTTTACTTGATGCAAATTTTCTTCCGCCAAAAAAGGTATTGCTATTATAGCGTTTTAACCTTTTTAAAAGGTTACACTTTCCAGCCAACAGGGTATTAAAATTAAACACAATAGGATTTCCATATTCAATTTTTTCCTCATCTGATAATTCCCTTTTTTTGTTAAAAGAAATTTGCGCCGGAAAAACAAGCATACGAAAACTTTTTAAATGGCGGGAATCAACTCCAATAATTGCCCTAGTGGAAGCGATACCTCTTTTGCTGCCATCTATTTGGTTAAAAGCACTACTTAGAGCGCCTTTATATGGATCTGCTCCCTCCTTATAGGGAGAGGAAGAGCAACCAATTAAAAGAAGTAGTATTAAGATTTTTTTCAACACCTTTATATTCCTGCCAGAGTTGCTCTCTTATCGGAATATGGCGCTAAGACTTGGAATTTTTTATTTTTTTAGGTGATTCAATAATTTTTCTTTAATCACAGGTGGCAGGTGCTCTGATTTTTGTGAGTCGTGATCAAAATGAACCATGGTTGACCTTCCAACCGCCACTAAAATTTCATTTTGGATGACTTCTTGAAGTACTACGAAGGAGGAATTCCCGACCTTTTCAATAAAGGTTTTCACTTCAACCTCCGTTCCATAATAACATTGGGCCTTAAAATCCACTTCTATCTTGGCCAAGATTAAGGACCATTTTTTGGGATCTAGATCAGGGGTAAATAATTTAAAGATTTCTATTCGGGCATTTTCAAACCAATAAGGAAACACCGTATTATTTATATGTCCCAACGCGTCTGTATCAGCGAAACCTGGATTAAAAATTCTACTAAACATAATTATCCCCACATAACGTTCCGCAGTTTTTTCACACGGAACATAAACTAATTCTTAACTTTGCCAAAGAACATTGATTGTTCTAATTCCAGCATATGAAATTTTTTATTATATTATCTATTTTATTTTCTCCCTTTTGCCTATGGGCAAATACTTGCGTCAATGATGTGGCCAAAGCTTTTATCCAGCTACCCAGAAAGGCCAAGATCATTAAAGCATCAGTTAAAAATAATATTGGCAGAAAAAGATCCTACCAAATGCGCCCGCTCAATAAGTTTGGCATCGATAATCATTTTCAAGGAATTCAAAAATTACC
>SMVA01196093.1_pt1 | contig 17553 bp, 13 predicted proteins | sample 2456451 | NCBI WGS metagenome assembly SMVA01 (sample SAMN11095933, study PRJNA526329) | marine sediment metagenome | biome: Marine sediment; feature: Surficial sediment; material: Deep marine sediment; isolation source: Hadal surficial sediment | place: Pacific Ocean | collected 2014-05 | depth...
AGACATGTGAATTCAATGCAACCAGGGCGTCAAACCGGGCTGATTCTGCCTGCCCCCGACGAAGCAAGTGCTGCGCACAGCGATCGCGTCGCTGAACACGTCAGGAATTTGATTGCGCAGGCGGGAGGCAGTATCAGTTTTGCCGAATTCATGCAGCATGTGCTGTACGCGCCGGGACTTGGTTATTACGTGTCCGGCACGACGAAATTCGGCGCTGACGGGGATTTCGTTACCGCGCCCGAAACCTCGCCGCTCTTCGGGCAAGTGCTGGCGCGGCAATGCGCACAAGTGCTGGAGCAGATCGACGGCCGGCAGATCATCGAACTGGGCGCCGGCAGCGGCAAGTTGGCGGCAACCCTGCTTGGCAGGCTGGCAACGCTGGATGCCCTGGTAGACCGCTATTTCATTCTGGAGGTGTCACCGGATCTCAGGCAGCGACAGGAAGACCTGCTGCGCGATCAAATTCCGGCTTTGTGCGATCGCGTTGAATGGCTGTCCGGCCTGCCCGGCAATTTCTCAGGGGTTATCGTCGCGAACGAAGTGGCTGACGCGCTTCCGGTCGAGCGCTTTGTGAAAACCGGCGACAGCCTGAAGCAATGCCGGGTCATTGTTGAAAATGGCGCTTTTCAATGGCGCTACGATGAGGCGCCAGCCGCGCTCGCCGGTGCCGTCAACGACATTGAAGCGAAGCATGGCCTGTGTCTTGCCGATAATTATCAGTCAGAAGTCTGCCTGGCGCTGGCGCCGTGGATCTGCGACCTGGTCGGATCATTGCGGCAGGGATTTATGTTCATGTTTGACTACGGTGTGACCCGCCGGGAATACTACGCGCCGGACCGGCACGAGGGGTGGTTGAGATGCCATTTCCGGCATCATGTACACGACGATCCGCTGATTCTTCCCGGGATTCAGGATCTGACGACCTGGTTGGATTTTTCGGCGCTGGCCGAAGCCGCCATTGGCGCAGGTGCCGAGATTGGCGGATTTGTCACCCAGGCGCATTTTTTGATGAACGGCGGGTTGCAGGAAGAACTCGCCGAATTCGCTTCTCTACCGGAAAGGGAACAGTTCGAACTGTCGCGTCAAACCAAATTATTAACCCTGCCAGGCGAAATGGGCGAACACTTCAAGTGCATCGGCATAAGCTGTGGCGATGTGACGCCGCCGACGGCGTTTCATGTGGCCGACAGGACGCACATGTTGTGATGGCGACAATTAGGAACTTTGAATGACCTGGTTACAAATCATCGTCCTCGCCGTGGTGCAGGGATTGACCGAATTCCTGCCCGTATCGAGTTCCGGCCACCTGATTCTGGTGCCGGCGTTTTTTGGCTGGTCGGATCAGGGCCTCGTTTTCGATATCGCCGTGCATTTTGGTTCGCTGGGGGCGGTTTGCATCTATTTTCGTAAAGATGTTGCGGGACTACTGCGCGGCGCCGGCGACATCCTTACTGGCCGCGGCGGCTCGGACCAGGCCAGGATGGCGTGGTGCATCGGCATCGGCACCATTCCGGCGGCCATCGCCGGACTGTTGCTGGCCGGCTGGATTGCCGTGAATCTCCGCAGCCCGATGGTCGTCGTTGGGACACTGGCCGGCTACGGAATACTGATGGCGCTGGCGGACCGGTATGCGCCGCGGGACCGCGGCATCTCGACGATCGGCATCAGGGACGCAGTCATCGTCGGCCTGGCGCAGGCACTGGCGCTGGTGCCCGGCACATCACGTTCCGGCGTGACGATCACAGCCGGCCGCTTGCTCGGCTTTGGCAGGCTGGATGCGGCAAGATTCTCGTTCCTGCTCTCGGTGCCGGTAATCCTGCTGGCGACAATTCTGCAAGTAGTGATGCTGATCACGGGCGACGATCCGGTTGCATGGGAGAATCTTGCGGTGGCGGCATTGATATCAGGTATTGTTGCCTACCTGAGCATCGACTTTTTCATGCGTTTCGTCAGTGCTCTCGGCCTGCTGCCGTTTGCGATATATCGTCTGCTGCTTGCGAGCGTTATCCTATATGTCCTCTATTAGACGGTCCTCTGCCAGACGCTTTGGTTTGCTGATAGCGGCATGCCTTGCAGGCAGCGGCAGCGTCTTTGCAGAAGGCTATATCCTCGGCCTTGGCCTGGCAGGAGACTCCGAAGACGGGGTCGCCATCTCGGCGTTCGCCGACTTCGGTCTCCTTGAAAACACCTGGCTTTCCGCAACCCTGGGCAAAACCGAGACCGAGGCATTGGTTGGTGGATTCTCGACCAAATTTGCCGATGTCGGCATTGACCAGTATTTCAATCCAATGGGCGTTCGCCTGAGCGGTGCGTACTGGGGCGATGCGGATATTCTCGATTCCAACGACGTCCGTGCCTCGCTTTATTACCGGAACAAAATAGCGTCAATATCCGTCGATTACGAACGGCGCAATTTTGACTTCGTCGTCCGGGCCAACGCAATGAGGGACGCGCGCAGTGCGGAATTCGAAGCGGATGGCTGGGGCCTGACCAATCGCGTTCACGTCGGGGATCGCATCACCCTTCGCTTGAGCGGCATGCAATACGACTACTCACGCGACATTCGCATCCAGCCGGAAATCGACATCCTGCGATTCCTTTCGGCTTCCCGCCTCAGTCTTGTCAACAGCCTGGTCGACTATCGCATCAACGCGGGCGTGGAATACAGATTCGGCTTGCGTAGCGTGGATCTGTCCGTTGGAGGCTGGAAGACAGCGGTCGATCAGAGCCACGTCAGCTCTTACACGATCGGCTTCCTGACGCCCATGACCGATCGTACCGATATCGAGTTTCGCCTGTCTTTCGATGATTCGGAAAGTTTCGGCAATTCGACGGTGCTGACGGTCTACCTGTATTACTTCGGCGGATCCTGATTTTTCAGGGTCGCGGTGATCGCAGCCAGCCGACGCACTTCGATTTCCCGGCCAATCTCCTTGCCGGATAACTCGCCGCCGGTGAGATCGCTGGTGTCAACATCGGTGGCGCTCTTGCACGCTGCGCGAAAAAAGTCCGCTTGTGGGTAGGGACGTTTTTCGAAACCGGTACGACCGCGCGCGTCGGCCTCACAAGCCAGCAGAAACTTCTCGAATCTTGCCGGTCGCCGAAACACATCGGCCCGGCTCAGGACCTTGAGAATAGTCGCAGGGCGAAGCTCAAAGGCCCGGTGCGCATGCAGGTGATATTCGGCAACCAGGCAACCCAGTTCGCGGAAAGCGACCGGCACCGGCAGCCTTTTCGACAGGGCTTTGACGATCTTGACGCTGCGTTGCTCATGGCCGGTATGCCTGGGCAACAGTTTTTTCGCCGTCGTCGCCTTTCCAAGATCGTGTACGAGTGCAGCAAACCGGACGCCGGTGTCCGTGGATAACATTGCGGCCTGTTCGAGAACCATCAGCGTGTGGATGCCGCAGTCGATTTCCGGGTGCCATTTTTCCGGCTGCGGGACGCCGAACAGGGCATCGATTTCCGGGAACACGACCGCCAGTGCGCCGCACTCGCGCAGGACTTCAAAAAAAACCTGTGGATTCGGTCCCGCGAGCGCTGCTTCGGTTTCTTTCCAGACACGGTCGGGGACCAGTGCGTCGGACTCTCCGCTGCTGACCATCTGCGTCATCAGCTGCGTCGTTTCGTCGGCAATTTGAAATCCGAGGCTGTGAAACCGCGCCACGAATTTTGCAGTCCGGAGAATGCGCACCGGATCTTCGCCGAATGCGTCAGACACATGACGCAGTGTTTTCGAGCGGATATCGGCCATGCCGTTGCAGGGATCGATAAGCCGCCCCTCGGCATCCCTGGCCATGGCATTGATCGTCAGGTCCCTGCGAACAAGATCCTGATCGATCGTGACGTCGGGCGAGGTATGAAAGGTAAAGCCGTGATAGCCGGCGCCGGTCTTTCTTTCGGTGCGCGCCAGCGCGTACTCTTCGCCGCTCTCGGGATGCAGAAACACCGGGAAGTCCTTGCCAACGGGTTTGTATCCAAGATCCTTGAGATCGTCCGGCGTCGCACCCACGACGCACCAGTCCCGCTCACTGACAGGCAAACCAAGCTGTTCGTCACGAACTGCGCCACCAACAAGGTAAACTTCCATGCTGCGATTCTATATTGCATGGAGTCAGATTGTCGTTGAGGATGTTCACCGGTAAAAAAAGCGGCCGCGTCGTCGTCGTTGTTATCGCTCTGCTGCTGGGTATATTGCAGATCGAAGGCTGCTATTACATGCAGGCGATTCGCGGCCAGTTCGAGATCATGGGCAAGCGGCAACCGATTGCGGACGTCATCTCGGACGAGGCGTCGCCGGATGACCTCAAAAACAGGCTGGCGATCGTACAGGAGGCGCGGGACTTTGCGGTCGAGGCGCTGTTCCTGCCCGACAACGAAAGCTACCGGACGTATGCGGACCTGGGCCGCGACTATGTCGTCTGGAATGTTTTTGCGGCGCCGGAATTTTCGCTGGAACCCAGGACGTGGTGCTATCCCGTGGCAGGCTGCGTTGCCTACCGGGGCTACTTTGCTGAAGCTGCTGCACGGGACAAGGCGCGGAAGCTTGCGGAAGACGGCTACGACGTCGCAGTCGGCGGCGTGGCGGCGTATTCGACCCTGGGCAAATTCGCGGACCCGGTACTCAACACGATGATGCGTTGGTCGGATGTGCAACTGGTCAGAACGATCTTTCACGAACTTGCCCATCAGAAGTTGTACGTTAAAGGCGACACGGCGTTCAACGAGTCTTTTGCCACGGCCGTTGCGGACATCGGTATCGACCGGTGGCTCGAAGGGCAACAGAACATGACCAGTGCTGGCGGTTTTCGTGAAGATCGCGAACTGCGCCGATCGATGATGACGCTGGTCGAGTCCACCAAGGCGGAACTCAGGGAACTCTATGATTCGGCATGGAACGACGACGCCAAACGAAGCAAAAAGCAGGAAATACTGGACGACTTGTCTGCCGTCGTCGCCCGCATGGTTGGAGACAGCGGTGCCAGGAACTGGCTCGCTGCGCCACTGAACAATGCGCGACTGGCGTCGCTGGTCCTCTATGAAGGTCGCCAGGGGGCGTTCGACGCGATCTTGAGGCGCTGCAAGCAGCAACTGGACTGCTTTTATGCCGCGGCAGAGAAGCTGGCGGACCTTGACCAGGACGAGCGGAATCGCCGCCTGGATCAGCTTGCAGACTAGTCGATGCCGCCAGCCACGCTTTCGGCAGCGGGGTCGATGGCTGCCAGTTCAGCCGAAATTCGCCGGACTTCTCCGGTAAGACGCCAGTGAAATATTACGTTGGCGGTCAGGACTCGCCGCACGTAGCGTCGCGTCTCGTTATAAGGAATGTTTTCTATCCAGATCCGCGCATCGAGTGGCAGCGTATCCGGCAACCACGCCTCAACTTTCAGGGGACCGGCGTTGTAGGCTGCTGTCGCGAGCACGCTGTTTTCATCGAAGCGCTTGAACATCTTGCGCAGATACATTGTTCCAAGACGAATATTGCTGGCTGAATCGGTCAGCGTGGCACGCCCGGCATACGGATGATTGATTTCGCGTGCCATGCGCCTGCCCGTTTCCGGCAGGATTTGCATGACCCCGATTGCCCCCGCACTCGAGCGGATATCACGCATGAACAGGCTTTCGCTGCGCGCTATGCCATAGGCCCAGCTGTCGGCGATTTTGGCATCCTGCGAATATCGCGCGAATTCCTCGCGCCACGGCAGGGGATAGCGAAGCAGCAGATCGTCATATTCGCCGACCACCGATGCTGTCGCAATGGCACGGGAATGCCACCCCCAACTATGGGCGAGCACGGCCGCCTGTGTTTGCTCAGCCGGGCCCAGCAAGCTGACTGCTGCGTCCCACTCGGAACGGCCACGCCCCTCGATGCCCACATAAAACAGTTCCCTTGCACGCAGCAGGGCGGGATTCTTGCCCAGCCTGCCCAAAATATCTTTGTCGCCGATCAGGCGGCTGTCCGCAAATGTATATGGGTTGCCAAGCGCGTCCGCGGCCAGGAAACCGTAGTAGCTTCGTGATGTGGACAGGCGTTCCAGTTTGGCGGTGCCGGGTGCACCTTGCCCGGCTTCCATCAATGCCACTGCTTCCCAGTACTGCCATTCTTCCGTGCCCTGTTCGCCGGCAGGCATTGTGGCAATCGCACGCAGAACGTCATCCCATGCCTGCTGCCGCAGGCTGGCTCTGATCATCCATCGCCTGACCTCGGTGTCGACGGCGTCGGGCCGCAACCGGTACAACATGGAGGAGGCCTCCGGCAGGTGCCGCCGTGCCGCCCACAGCGCGATGTGCCGGCCGATGTAATGCTGCTGTGGCAGAGTAAACAGATACTGCTCCCGCAAAACGGACCAGTGCTGTGATGCCAGCAATGGATCGTCAAACGAAATTCTCTCCAGCGCATATATGAGTTGATCCTGGCCGACAGCAGTGTCGGGGCGATCTCCATGGGACGTCAGGAAAGCGATCGATTCGTTTTGCGCGGCTAGCCAGTGATTGGCCTGCTCAAGGAAATCCGGGCTCAGGGTTTTTGACAAGTAGCGCGCAAGTGAGAATCGCTTCGCGCCCACCGCCAATGCGAAACGCTTTTCGTAGTGCTCTTCAGTCAGAGCGCCATTCGCGCGCAGTTGCTCGAATACCGGATCGCATTCGTCTGCCTGGCTGTCACCGATCAACCACAGATCGAGTCCCCGAGCGACGACTCCTGCGTGATTGCCATCCTGTATCTCCGCCTGCAGCGCGAGACAATCAAGCCTGGCAATGCCGAGGTTCGCGTAATATCGCCGGTAGAGTTCCAGGTACTCGGACATTCTTCCGGCATCCGCGAGATGCAAAGCGAACAGGTAGCGGAGTTCCCGGGCAGGCTTGAGCATGCCGTAACGATCGAGAAACGATCGCACTTGCGTATGGTCGGCATTTTGCAGACGGACTCTGAAATACGTTGCCCTGAGGTCCGGCCAGAGGACGTAGTCCCGCAGCAATTGCTCGTGTTGCAGTACCGGTTGCCAGTTGCCGCGCTCCACTTCCGCGTGCGCCGCCCGAAATGCCGCGCGCTTTGCTTCAATATCGTCAGGTTCGACCGCCGGAGCGTCGAGTGGCGCTCCGCTCAGCAAGGCGCCTGCAACGAAAGCATGCAGCTTCCATGCAGCGCTCATGCGCGTCAGCGGATTTGTAACATCAACGATCGGTTGCCGCGTTCCACCAGGAGAAACAGGATTCCGTTGCCATCCGCGATCTCCTGCAACTGTTTCAAATTCCGCACCTGCTTCCGGTTGACGGCGATGATGACGTCGCCCACCCTGAGTCCACGTTGTGCCGCCGCGCTGCCGGCTGCGACCTCGGTCACATCGACGCCGCCGGTGGCACTGGCCGAGGAGGTCGCAAAGCGCGCCCCCTGCAATCCGGGATGCACGTCGCTGCCACTGCTCTGTGTAATGATTCGCTGGCCGAGCGTAGCCTCGATTTCTCGGGTGCGGCCGTTACGCACGAATTCGATACTGACCGTCTCGCCCGATCCTTTCAGGCCGATGGCATTGGCCAGTTCACGGCTGTTGTCGATCTTCTTTTCATTGACCCTGATAATGATGTCGTCGACGTGCAGACCGGCCTGTTCCGCCGCCGAGCCGGGCTCAATGGCCGATACCAGCGCACCGCTGTTGACTTCCGCGCCGAGTGCCTTCGCGCTTTCCCTATCGATCGTCTGAATCGAGACACCCAAAAGACCGCGGCGCACTTCACCGAATTCGAGAATCTGGCGCATGATGGATCGTGCGATTTCCGATGGCACGGCGAATCCGATCCCGACGTTGCCGCCGGTACGGCTTACTATCGCTGAATTGATGCCGACCAGTTCTCCCCGCATATTGACGAGCGCGCCGCCCGAATTACCCGGATTGATCGATGCATCGGTTTGAATAAAATCCTCGTAGCCGTTGCGGTTGATACCCGTGCGGCCCAGTGCGCTGACAATACCGGACGTAACCGTGTGGCCCAGTCCGAACGGATTGCCGATTGCGATGACGAAATCGCCGACCTGCACCTGGTCCGATTCGCCAATTGGCAGTTCGACCAGGTTTTTAGGATCGACCTTGATGACCGCGATGTCCGTGGCGGCATCCGAGCCGACGATTTCGGCATCGAGTGAATCATCGTTAAAGAGCGTGACTTGAATTTTGTCGGCGCCATCAACGACATGATGATTGGTAAGAATGTATCCGTTGGCGGCATCGACAATGACGCCGGACCCGGCGCTGGCGATTTCCCGCGAGCCGCCCCGGGAGTCAGGGAGTCCGAAAAAGCGCCGGAACATTTCGTCGCCATACGGGGACTGTGCCCGTATCGTCTGGCTGACACGGATATTGACAACTGCCGGTGCGACTTTCCTGACCAGTGGCGCCAGGCTGGGCAGTGGCTGACCATCAACGCTGTCCGGCAGCGCAGCCGAACTGGTCATAGCGATTGACATAAGCAGGGTGGCCCAAAGTAGGCGGTAAATTTTGCTCATAGTCCAATAAACCTCATCAACGGATTGTGTGTGCGTTCATCCTGAACCGGCAGCGCTGAATGGCCGGTGAACGAAGATCTAAATCATAGCCTGTTTGGCTGAGGACAGGGAACGACCGTGAAAAGTTCCGTTGCCGCCCTCGTACGGGCACGTCCGGCATCCTTGATAGATGCCGGACGCCTGCAATTGGTCGCAGTCCCTGTCAGGCCGCTTCAACGGTAATTCTACGTGCCTGGAGTGCCGGCTGCTTGGGAATGACGATCTCAAGAATGCCATTGGCGCTCCTGGCCGAAATTTCCTCGGCGTCGGCCGTCTCCGGCAGATTGAAACGCCGATAGAATTTGCCGCTCACCCGTTCCACGCGGCGCATGCCATCCGACTCGCCGGTTGACTCACGGTGCCGCTCGCCGGACAGGCTTAGCACGCCCTTTTCCATGTTGACGTCGATGTCTTCGGGCTTCACGCCTGGCACATCGGCCCGCAGCACGTAGCGGTCGCTCTGCTCGACGATGTCCACTGCCGGCACCCAGTCGGCGACGCTGCTGCCGCTGTCGCTGCTGTTTGCCAGGCCATAGCGGCGGCCGGCGAGGCGGTCAAGATCCTGGTGTAGAAGATTGAGCAGGCTCCACGGTTCAAACCTTGTCATGTTCATTTGCTGACTCCTGTTTTAATTGAAAATCCCGGCTTCGGACGGACCTGATAAGTGGCCCGAATAAGCCTGATTGTAGACATAGATAGGGCTGAAAAATCGATTTTCAAGGCGTCGAAATACACTATTACACGGTCGCCACCGGTCGTTTTTCGCGCGGGTTGATGACACTATATGTAGTGAATTTCAATTTTTACGAAAGTAACTTTTTTTTCACTATAAAATTAAAGGACTTATTTCAGAATAGTTCGTAACTTATTGTTTAATAACAACTAAAGACTTGGAAAGGAAATAACATAAAGCCTTGACAGCCGACCTCTCCAAGCATAATCTTGACACTTAGCAAGCACAATATCTTGTGCCTGCAATAGCGAAGACCAGAAGCCAAAATTGGCACTCGCCGCTAAAAAAACGGGTAGCGGTGAGCGGGGAACTTTTCGCTCCGGGAAACGGGTAGCGACAAGTGTTCGGGGTCTCCACACGGAGTTTAGGGAGTAAAGGACCACATGAAGTCCGCGGTAAATATTGACGCGAATTCTGCATCCAATATCAGCTTGCAGCCGGCGTCACTGGATATATGGCATTCGAAGTATCGGCTAACCGCGAAGAATGGCGAGTATATAGACGACTCAATCGACGACACCTACAAACGGGTGGCCAGGGCGCTGGCAGATGTCGAATCTGCTGCCTTGCGAGAGCAGTGCTACGAAGAATTTTTATGGGCCTTGCGCAACGGCGCCATACCGGCCGGGCGCATCATATCGAATGCCGGGGCCGGGAAGTACAAACCGGCGACATCGACCATCAATTGCACCGTCTCCGGCACCGTCGCCGATTCGATGGACAACATTCTGGACAAAGTGCACGAGGCCGGGCTGACCCTCAAGGCCGGTTGTGGCATCGGCTACGAATTTTCCACATTGCGCCCAAAGGGCGCTTACGTGACCGGCGCCGGGGCGTATACGAGCGGTCCGCTGTCGTTCATGGATATCTACGACAAGATGTGTTTCACGGTCTCGTCGGCCGGTGGGCGACGCGGCGCGCAGATGGGTACCTTCGATATCGGGCATCCGGATGTCATGGAGTTCATTCGTGCCAAACGTGAGGACGGCCGCCTCAGGCAGTTCAACCTGTCCCTGCTGATCACCGATGAATTCATGCAGGCAGTCATGAGCGACACAGACTGGCAACTCGCCTTTCCGGTGACGCCAAAGGAGGTCGAGGAGGATCAGCTTGATGTCAACGATGCCAGCAAGTTCGTGTGGCGCGAGTGGCCTGATGTGGCTAACTACGTGTGCAACGACGCCGGCCTGGTTGCCTGCAAAATCTTCAAGACCCAGCCGGCGCGGCGGGTCTGGGACGTCATCATGGCGTCAACCTATGAATTTGCCGAGCCCGGATTTGTCCTGATCGACAAAGTCAACGAGCTGAACAACAACTGGTTTGACGAGAACATTCGCGCCACGAATCCGTGTGGCGAACAGCCTTTGCCGCCGTACGGATCCTGCCTGCTGGGATCGATCAATCTGACGAAATTTGTTGTGGACGCATTCACGGAAGATGCCAGGTTTGATTGGCTGGAATTCGGCAAGGTAGTGAAGATTTTCACGCGGATGCTCGACAATGTCGTCGAGATCAATGGGCTTCCATTGTCACAGCAGCGCGAGGAGATCATCCGCAAGCGCCGTCATGGTATGGGTTTCCTGGGACTGGGTTCGACCTTGTCGATGTTGCGCATGAAGTATGGCGAAGCGTGTGCGGTCAGGTTTACGGAAGACGTTGCGAAGAATCTTGCGCTGACAGGCTGGGAGACAGCGCTGGAACTGGCCAGGGAGAAGGGGCCGGCGCCGATCATGTTCGAGGAATTCGAAGTCACCCCGGAAATGCTCGCCAAGAGACCGGAGATGGCTGCAGACGGTTACAAACTGGGTGACAGCGTTCCTGGCCGAATTTTGCACAGTCGCTACAGCAAATACATGCAGAGGGTGGCGACCGAGGCGCCGCAACTGGTTGCCGATCTGGCCAAAGTGGGCGCGCGATTCACACATCACAGCTCGATTGCGCCAACGGGAACCATTTCCCTGTCGCTTGCGAATAACGCCAGCAATGGCATCGAGCCCAGCTTTGCGCACCATTATTTCCGCAATGTCATTCGCGAGGGTAAGAAGTCGAAAGAGAAAATCGGCGTGTTCTCGTTCGAATTGCTGGCCTATCGCGAGTTGATCAATACCAACGCGATGCCAGTGGTCGGCAAAGCGGGCGATGACGCGGAGAATATGCTGCCGGATTATTTCATTACGGCCGAAGACGTGTCGCCCACCGAGCACGTGGATATTCAGGCGGCGGCACAGAAGTGGATCGATTCGTCCATTTCCAAGACAGCGAACGTGCCGACGGATTATCCATATGACGATTTCAAGAATATTTACCTGTATGCCTATGAGCAGGGTCTGAAGGGATGTACGACATTCCGGTTTAATCCGGAGGTGCACCAGGGCGTACTGGTCAAGGAGGAGGACCTGAAGAATACGATTTATTCGTTCGTGCTCGATGACGGCTCCGAGGTCGAGTTCAAGGGCGACGAAGAGATCGAATATGACGGCGAGGTGCATACTGCGGCCAACCTGTTTGACGCGCTCAAGGAAGGCTACTACGGCAAGTTTTAGGGTGTTAGAGAAGATGAGCAAAATCAAAATAGACAAGAAGATAGTGGGCTATTCCGTCAAGCAAGCCAAAGACAAGGTCAAAGATCTGCCGCGCCAGGACTATCCTCGTGAAACGACCGCAGGCGGTGCAGAAATCATCAGGATGCACGAGAAGCTCGAGCGTCCTGAAATGCTCATCGGCTCCACCTACAAGGTCAAGACGCCGGTGTCCGATCATGCGATGTACGTGACGATCAATGACATTGTTCTCAATGAAGGCACAGAGCACGAAAAGCGCAGGCCTTTCGAGATTTTCATCAACTCCAAGAACCTCGATCATTACCAGTGGATCGTCGCGCTGACGCGGATTATCTCCGCGGTGTTCCGTAAAGGCGGCGATGTAACATTCCTGGTCGATGAGCTGAAAGCTGTTTTCGATCCGCGCGGCGGTTACTGGAAGCCGGGCGGCATATTCATGCCGTCCATCATTGCCGAGCTGGGCTACATCGTCGAGAAGCACCTCATCCTGATCGGCCTCCTTACCAAAGTCGAACTCGATGACGAGCAGAAAAAGATGCTCGAGGAAAAGCGAGCCGAATACGAGGCGAGATCGAGGCAGCGGGATGCTTTCGCGAAGTCCGACTACCCGGACGGCGCGCAACTGTGCGGGATCTGTAGCACCGCCGCCGTTGTGATGATGGACGGGTGTAAGACCTGTCTGTCCTGCGGCGACTCCAAATGCGGCTGACGGTGTTCCAGGCGGCGTGATACGGCGTTAAAAGCCACCTCGGAATGCGGGGCGCCGAAGGCGTAAACTAATGTACGCTCCGCTTCCTCGGCGGCATTTGCCTTGTCTCGCACCACCTGGAACACCGTCGGCTAGCTGACTCTGTGGCGGGCGGCGTGATAGGAAAAAGGTGTCAGACACTATTTAGGTACATTTACTCGGTGTAAACGTCGCGCGCGCGCCCACCGCCTCGTCTCCCGCGTGCCTGTCGCACGCTCAGCAAGCTGACTACGAGTCAGGTTGCGCGATACGGCTTTCAGCACCGTCTCAAAATCATTCGGCTGTAGTACTATCTCGCCGTGACTCTCTCAATCCCTGACTTTTCCGGGGCGACCGTTTTGGTGGCCGGTGACGTAATGCTGGACAGGTATCTGTTCGGCGGCACGACGCGGATTTCCCCGGAGGCGCCGGTGCCCGTCGTGCATGTTCGCGAGACGGACGATCGAGCGGGCGGTGCAGCCAATGTCGCCGTCAACCTCGCAAACCTCGGCATAGGCACGACGTTGCTCGGGGTGGTCGGCCAGGACGATGAAGCAATCGCACTGAGAACGGTGCTCGATCAGCAGAATATCGATTGCCGGTTCGAAGTCGTCGAAGGCTGGCCTACGACGACGAAGACCCGCGTGCAAAGTCGCGGCCAGCAGCTCATTCGGCTGGATCGCGAGGAGCAGGGCGCTCCAGGCAGTGACATGCTCACGAAGTTCCTGCAGGAGTCACTGAATTCGGCCAACGCGGTGGTTTTGTCGGATTACGGCAAGGGGGCATTGACCCACGTAACCGCCATGATCGAAGCGTGCCGGAGTGCGTCCGTGCCGGTACTGGTCGACCCGAAAGGAGCGGATTTCGGGAAATATCGCGGCGCGACGGTACTGACGCCGAATCAAGCCGAGTTTGAGTCCGTTGCGGGCGTTTGCGCATCGGACGACGAGCTTGTTGAGGGCGCACGGAAATTGATTTCCGATCTCGCACTGGACGCGCTCCTGATAACGCGTAGCGAAAAAGGCATGTTACTGGTTGAGAAGTCAGACGAGCCCGTATTCCTGTCGACGAGGGCGCGCGAAGTATTCGATGTGACCGGCGCCGGCGATACTGTGATCGCGGTGCTGGCGGGCGCATTGGCCAGCGGCAGGAACATGGCGGCTGCTGCGGCACTTGCAAATTTCGCTGCGGGTCTGGTGGTCCGCAAGATCGGCGTTGCCTCCGTTACGCCGTCAGAAATGCGCGCGGCATTGCATCAACTCGGCCAGGGAGGCCGCGGCATGGTTTCAGAGGCGGATCTCAGCGCGATCGTGAACGAGGCCCGGCTGCACAATGAAACGATTGTCATGACCAACGGCTGCTTCGATTTTCTGCACGCGGGCCATGTCGCATACCTTGAGGAAGCCAAGGGCCTCGGTGATCGCCTGATCGTAGCAGTCAACGACGATGATTCGGTGCGGCGACTGAAGGGCGCTGATCGCCCGGTCAATACACTGGAAGATCGCATGGCAGTGCTGGCAGGACTCGCGTCAGTCGACTGGGTCGTGCCGTTTTCCGAAGACACCCCGGCGCGCCTGATTCAGTTGTTGCTGCCGAATGTGCTGGTCAAGGGCGGCGATTATCGCCCGGACGATATCGCCGGCGCGAAGGAGGTCCTGAGGAATAACGGCGAGGTTCGGGTGCTCGCATTTCGCGATGGCCACTCGTCCAGTCAGATCATAGAAAAGTTACGCGGTTGACGGTACGCATTCGCCACGGGCGTTCAACGCAATAATCAGCCGATGCGCTTCGCATACGCACTTGTTACCTATCTCCTGATGCCGGTTTATGCGGCTTACTGGATTGCGCGTGGTATTGGAAATCGCAGTTACCGGGATCGATTCGGGCAGCGGTTCGGCTTCGGCTACCCGCAATTGCATGACGGCAGTATCTGGATACATGCGGTGTCCGTTGGCGAAGTGCAGGCCGCAGTGCCACTCATTAAATTGCTGGCGCGTCGATTTCCCGACAGTCGTATCCTGGTGACGACCGTTACGCCGACCGGTGCAGAACGTGTTGCGGCCCTGTTCGGCGATACCGTAAGTCATTGCTACCTGCCGTTTGAAACGCCCTACTCAGTGTCCCGCTTTTTCAACGAGGTGCGGCCGACTATCGCGCTTATTCTGGAAACCGAGATCTGGCCCAATCTCTATCATGAGTGCGGCCAGCGCAATATACCGTTGATCCTGGTCAGTGCGAGAATTTCCCCCAATTCGGTAGATACCTACCGCCGGTTTTTGCCGCTGTTTCGCGATACGCTGTCTTACGGCATCGTAATCGCGGCGCAGAGCGAGTTGGACGCCGAGCGGTTCAGAAGATTGGGCGCCGCACCGGAGCGCACCTGGGTAACCGGCAATATCAAGTTCGACATAGAACTACCCGATGATCTGCTGCAGCGCGGCAATGACTTTCGACGGGAAAATTTTGCGGGCAGGCCGGTCTGGGTCGCCGCGAGCACGCATGATCGGGAGGAGGAACAGGTTCTGTTTGCTCACGAGTTGGTTCGCAAGCAATTTCCGGACGCACTCCTGGTGCTGGCACCCAGGCATCCGGAGCGTTTCGCCGCAGTGCGCAGTCTTTTGCACAAGAAGGGCCTGAACTTCGTCGCGCGCACCGATGGCGTACCCTGCACGCCGGACACCGAGGTCTACCTTGGCGATACGATGGGGGACGTGCCGTTGTTTTACGCCGCGGCCAATGTTGCTTTCGTTGGTGGCAGCCTGGTACCGATCGGTGGACACAATCTGCTTGAGCCCGCTGCCCTCGGCCGGCCGGTGATAACCGGGCCGCACCTGTTCCACACGCAGGATATTGCCGACAAATTCGAGAAGGTCGGCGCCTCGATTTCGGTTAACAATGCCGGCCAGCTGGGTGCCGCTGTGGCAGATTTATTCGCCGACGAGGCAATGGCCGCCGACATAGGCAATCGAGGCCGAACCATCGTTCAACAAAACAGAGGTGCACTGGACGGCTTGATGAAACTGCTCCAGCCCTACCTCATCAATATTGGCTAATCAACTCTCGCTTGCGGCGGCCTCTTCTTCCGCGATGACGTCCTCCGGCGTCCGGCGCTCACTGAGGAATTGGTCGATCTGTTCCAGGTCCTGGATGACCAGGTTTCCGGCCGCCAATTTGAGCCGCAGTACATTGCCGATATAGGTGTAGCGGCTCTGGTAATAATTGGTGATTGCCGTGTACAGGGCGCGCTGTGAATTCAGCACATCGACGATTGTTCGCGTGCCGACGTCGAATCCGGCCTGCGTGGCCTCGAGCGCAGTGCGGCTGGATGAAACCGCCTGTTGGAGCGCATTGACGCGGCTGATTTCGGACAACACGCCGAGATAGGCATCGCGGGTCTGCCGTTCGGTCTCGCGCGCAACCCGTAGCAATTGTTCCCGGCTGGCGCGGTGCAGGTAAACGGCCTCGCGAATTCTGGATGTCGTGCGACCGCCCTCGAAGATCGGTATGCTGAATTGAATCGATATCGAATCGCTCTTGCTGTCAGTGGGGAAGCCGGGATTAGGCACTCCACCAACCAATATGTTGGAAATATCCCCATCGCTTGACGAGTAGTTCGCGACGAGGTCCAAAGTCGGATAATGGCCGGTACGGCGATATGAAATCTCATCCCTTGCGATTTCCTCATCGAAACGGCTCGAGACAATTGCGAGATTCTGGCTCATCGCCAGATCGATCCAGCTTGCCTCATCGGCCGGATTCGGTGAAATGAGCGGGAAATTTTCACCCGGCGCAGACAATGTCGAAACATCGTCGCCGGTGATTTCTCGCAGGAAGTAGCGGGCGGTCGCCAGTTCCCTTTTTGCCTGGATCTCGTTAGCGACCGATTGATCGTAGGCTGCCTGCGACTCCTGCACATCGGTAATGGCGATCAACCCGACTTCGAAGCGCTGTTTTGCCTGCTCGAGCTGGCGCGCAATCGCCTGGCGATCGGCGTGGATCGAGGTGAGCCTGTCCTCCGCTCCCAGCACCTCGAAATAGCGGGTGACGACACGCACGATCAGATCCTGCTGCGCAGCCTCGTATTCGACCTCGGCTTTGGCAACCCGTTTACCCGCCTGCCTGAGGCCGACCCACTGATCCCAGCGGAACAGCGTCTGCCGAAGTTGCGCATTCCAGCCAAATGACTCGGAATCAGAATCCGTATCAACCGTGCGAAATTCGATGACACCGGGCGAGATTTCCTGGTTGAAGCTTCGAACTCCGGAGGAGGAACCCTGATCCCAACTGCCGCCGGCATTGATTTGCGGCAACAGCGAGCTGCGCGCCTGAGGCACCTGTTCCAGCGCCGCCATGCGCCTGGCCTCTGCCTCGTGGATCAGCGGATCACTCTGCAATGCCTGTTGATAGATCTCCAGCAACGATGCGGCGGCGGCAAGACCGGGTAGCGCCATCGCACACAGGATCGCGGTTAAGTATCTGAAATGCAGTAGTTTTATCATTATTTGGGTTCCAACGAGTAGTCTTGCAGGCATCAAGTGTTATGGTTAACTATATCACTATATCAGTCAATTATATATCGAGCAAAGGCCGGTCAATACCGCGGCAGAGAATCGTCCACCTGCTGCGCCCAGGCATCAATGCCACCGGCGACATTCACCACCCGGGAAAAGCCCTGACCGCACAGGAAGTCCGCCACCCTGGCGCTCCGGCCGCCGGAATGGCAGAGAACCGCCACCGGAACATCGGCATCGAGCTCAGATTGCCGCGACGGGATTTCCACCATCGGAATATGTATTGATTGACGCACCGATGCAATCTCGATCTCCCATGATTCACGGACATCGATAAGCTGCCAGATTGCGCCCGCAGCGAGTTCTGCTGCCAGATCCAGTGGTGATATATCCTCGTACAATTTGCCGGCCTCTTTACGGTAAACGGACGTTCATCTTCCTGTTAGATGCGCTGGTACGCCATCTGGTTTCAATTCAAAACA
>SMVA01103208.1_pt1 | contig 17552 bp, 16 predicted proteins | sample 2456451 | NCBI WGS metagenome assembly SMVA01 (sample SAMN11095933, study PRJNA526329) | marine sediment metagenome | biome: Marine sediment; feature: Surficial sediment; material: Deep marine sediment; isolation source: Hadal surficial sediment | place: Pacific Ocean | collected 2014-05 | depth...
AAGATGCACGGCGGGGTTGGCAAGAACGACCTCGGCCAGGAGAACGTCGAGGCGGTCAAGGCAGGCTGCACCAACCTCAAGCGCCACGTCGAGAACGTGAAGGGCTTCGGTGTGCCGGTGGTGGTCGCGATCAACCAGTTCCTGGGCGACACCGATGCCGAGCTCGAAGCGGTGCGCGCGACCGCCGAGCAGCAGGGCGCCAAGGCGATCCTCTGTTCGCACTGGGCCGACGGTGGCGCCGGCGCCGAGGATCTGGCGCGCCATGTGGCCGAGCTGGCCGATTCCGGGGTTGCCGACTTCAAGCCGATTTACGAGGACTCGCTACCGCTCTGGGACAAGGTCGAGCGTATCGCGACCCGGCTTTACGGCGCTTCGGGGATTACCGCCGACGACGCGATCCGCAAGCGTTTCGACGAGCTGCAGGGACCCTACGGCCATTTCCCGGTGTGCATGGCCAAGACCCAGTACTCGTTCTCCACCGATCCCAACCTCAAGGGCGCGCCCGTGGACTTCACCGTGCCGGTGCGCGAGCTGCGGGTTTCCAGCGGGGCCGAGTTCCTGGTGGTCATCACCGGCGCGATCATGACCATGCCGGGCTTGCCGCGGGTGCCCGCCGCCAACTCCATCCACCTCAACGAACAAGGCCAGATCGAAGGCCTGTTCTAGTGCTCTGTGGGGTGGTTCGGATGGTACCACTTGCCGCCCCCCAATCGGAACCGAGATAGGGTGGGAGGCAAATCATGTCGGACCTGTTTTCGCTCGAGGGGCGGGTTGCGCTGGTGACCGGGGCCTCGCGCGGGCTCGGCTGGGCGATCGCCGAGGCGCTCGCCGAACACGGCGCCCACGTGGTGCTGACTTCGCGCGACCAGGCGGCTTTAGACGACCGCGCCGCCGAGCTCGAAAAGCGCGGCCAGAACGCCCAGGCCCTGGCCTTCGACGCCGCCGACCGGGCCGCCGGCGCCGCAGCCGTGGCCGCGGTCCACGGCGAGCACGGCCGGCTCGATATCTTGGTCAACAATGCCGGCATCAACCACCGGGAACCGCTCGCCGATCTGGATGACGAGGACTGGGACCGGGTCATCGAGATCAATCTAACCTCGGTCATGCGGCTGTCGCGCGACGCCGGCCGGCACATGGCCGCGCGCGGCCACGGCCGCATCATCAACACCGCTTCGATCATGAGCCTGGTGGCGCGCCCCGGGATCGCGCCCTACATCGCTTCCAAGGGCGGGCTGGCGGCGCTGACCCGGGCGCTGGCCGTGGAGTTCGGGCCCCGGGGCGTGAACAGCAACGCCATCGCGCCAGGCTATATCGTCACCGATATGAATACCGCGCTCCAAGCGGATCCCGAATTCGATTCCTTCGTGCGCGGCCGCACACCGCTCGGCCGCTGGGGCGAGGCCAAGGAGATCGGCGCCGTGGCGCTGTTCTTGGCCTCCGACGCCAGCTCTTTTGTGAACGGCCACCTGCTGGTCGCCGACGGCGGCTTGACCGTGGCACTATGAGACCGGATTAGAAGAGGCAAGGACATCCCATGAAAGTCGTCATCACCGGGGGCACCGGCTTTATCGGCCGCATGCTGGCCCGTGCGATTCTGGAACGCGGCACCCTGACCGGCCCTTCGGGAAACCAGGAAGAGGTCGACGCGATCACCCTGTTCGATGCCGTCGAGCCGCCGGCACCGCTCGAGGGTTTGGACGCGCGCGCCGAGGTGGTAATCGGCGAAATCTCGGATACCGACCTGGTGTCGGGTCTCGTCGATCGCGACGACATCTCGGTGTTCCACCTGGCCTCTGTGGTCAGCGGCGGCGGCGAGAAAGACTTCGACCTCGCGATCCGGGTCAATCTGACCGGCGGTATCAACGTACTCGAAGCGGCGCGCGCGCGCGCCGGCGCCCCGCGCGTGGTGTTCGCCTCTTCGATCGCGGTGTTCGGCGGCAACGTCATGCCGGCGGTGGTCGGCGATGCCACCAAGCGGACCCCCCAGACTACCTATGGCGTCACCAAGACGATCGGCGAGCTGTTGATCAACGACTACAGCCGCAAGGGCTTCCTCGATGGCCGCTCCGCGCGCCTGCCGACCATCGTGATCCGCCCGGGCAAGCCCAACGCCGCCGCCTCCAGCTTCGCCAGCGGCGTATTCCGCGAGCCGCTTAACGGCGTGCCCTGCGCGCTGCCGGTTACGCTCGACACCGTCATGCCGGTGCTCGGCTACCGCTCGGCGGTGGCCGGCTTCATCGCCCTGCACGAGGCCGACGCGAACGACCTGGGCGACGACCGGGCGATCAACTTCCCGGCTCACGCGGCCACGGTCGAGGAGATGATCGCGGCGCTCAAGCGGGTCGCCGGCAACCGCCGCCTGGGCGAGATCACGGTCGAGCCGGACCCGGTCATCCAGGCCATCGTCGCGACCTGGGCGACCGAGACCGAATTCGCGCGCGCCACCGCCCTCGGCCTGACGCGGGAGGCGAACCTCGACCAGATCGTCGAGGCCTATATCGAAGATTTTCTGGACGCCTGAACCCTCGGGGAGAACCAACCGTGGCACAAATGAACACCTACGACTTCAACGGTCAGCGGGCCGCGGTCACCGGCGCCGCCGAGGGCATCGGCCGGGCCATCGCCGAGCGCCTGCTCGCGAACGGCGCGGCGGTCGCGCTCTGGGACCTCAACCCGGACAGATTGGGCGAGACCCGTGACGCCCTCGCCGCGCGCGGCAGCGTCCACGGCGTGACCGTCGACGTGACCGATGCGGCCTCCGTCGAGGCGGCGGTCGCGGACACCGAGGCCGCGCTTGGCGGCATCGACGTGCTGGTCAACAACGCCGGCATCGCCGGGCCCAACGCGGTCACCTGGGAGTATCCGCTGGAGGACTGGCGCCAGGTCATGGCGGTCGACCTGGACGGCGTGTTCCACTGCTGCCGCGCGGTGCTGCCGGGCATGATCGAACGCAACTACGGCCGCGTGGTCAACATCGCCTCGATCGCCGGCAAGGAGGGCAATCCCAACGCCTCCGCCTACAGCGCCGCCAAGGCCGGCGTGATCGCGCTCACCAAGTCGCTCGGCAAGGAGCTGGCCGGTTACGACATCGCGGTCAACTGCGTGACGCCGGCGGCCGCGCGCACCCGCATCTTCGACCAGATCACCCAGCAGCACATCGATTACATGCTGTCCAAGATCCCGCGCGGACGCTTCGTCACCGTCGAGGAGATCGCCGGACTGGTCGCCTGGCTGGCCAGCCGCGAATGCTCGTTCTCGACCGGCGCCGTCTTCGACATCTCCGGCGGAAGGGCGACCTATTGAGGCGGCGGGGGCTTGACAATGGTAACAAATTTGTTACCATAAGACATGATCGAGATCAGAGAATATCTCGATGCCGGGGGCTATAGCCCATACGCCAAGTGGTTCGATGGGCTCAACCCCCAAGCGGCGGCCAAGGTGGTCATCGCCGTGACCCGCATGGGGCATGGCAACCTATCCAATTCCAAGAGCGTCGGCGCTGGCGTCCACGAGTGCCGTATCGAATTCGGGCCCGGCTACCGCGTCTACTTCGACAGGGAGGGCGATCGCTTTGTGATTCTGCTGGGTGGTGGCACCAAGAAACGGCAGCCAGGCGATATCCGCAAGGCCCAGGCTTTGTGGCGCGACTACAAGGCGCGGAAAAGGCAGGAGAGCTGAGCCATGGCACTAACCAGGGACTTCAAGGAGACGATCCAGGCGCGCGCGGAACGCGACCCCCGGTTCCGCAGGGAACTGCTGAGAGAAGGCGTCCAGTGCATGCTGTCCGGCGACCTGGAGACCGGCAAGACCGTGCTGCGCGACTACATCAACGCGACCGTTGGGTTCGAGGAACTGGCGGCGCGGACCCATAAATCACCCAAGAGCCTGATGCGCATGTTCGGCCCCAAGGGCAATCCTAACGCCCGCAACCTATTCGAGATCATCGGTTATCTGCAGAAAAATGAGGGTATGAGCCTTGAAGTCCGCTCGGCCCGGCGGTGAGGTGGTTCGCCGCAGAGGGGATCACGCCACCTACTAAGCGAGCGCCAGCTCGACCCGCTGTCCGGTTTCGTGGGCGCGGTAGATCGCGTCTTCGATCTCGATGTTGCGCAGGTAGTCGCGGGCCGCGTTTTCGACCGGCGTGCCGCGGACCAGGTGATCGACGACGTGGCGGATCAGGTTGTAGACAGAGTCGCCGGCGAAGCCGCGGTCCTGCCAGGGAAAGGGTTCCTCGCGCTCGGCGCCGCCGTGGGGTTTGAGCCAGAGCCGGCCGCCGCCGTCGAGCCGCAGGACCCCTTCCGAGCCTTCGAGCCACATTTCGCCCATGGTCAGGCGGCAGTTCTCGGCCGCGTGATCGTTGAGGCGGTTGCCGTCGAACAGGCCGCCGGCGCCGCTTTCGAATTCGAACACCACATAGCCCGCGTCCTCGCCGGCAATTGCCGGGTTGAGGCGGCGCAGGCGCGCGGTGACCGCCGCGACCTCGCCGAGCAGGAAGCGGAAAACATCGACGAAGTGGATGCCGGTCTCGTGGATCAAAAAGCGCGGCATCTTCTGGAAGTAGGGCTGCCGATCCAAATAGGCCTGCGCTCCCTGACCATCGCCGGGGCGCAGGCGAAACGCGATGGCGTGGGGTTGTCCCAGGCGCCCGGCATCGAGCAGCGCCTTGGCGTGGCGGTACCAGGGTTGGAAGCGGAAATTTTCGTGCACGATGAGCGGAATCCCGGCGGATTCGGCGACGGCGACGATGTCCCGCGCCACGTCGAGGCTCGGCGCCAGCGGCTTCTGGCAGACCACCGCCAAGCCGCGCGCTGCCGCCTGCGATACCAGCGCGTGGTGGGTCTCGGGCGGGGTCGCGATGTCGAGCAGGTCGAGTTCGACCTCGGCCAGCAACGCCTCCAAGGTTTCGAAGGTCCGGGGCACCGCGAAGTCGCGCGCCATCTCGCCGGCCCGCGCGCCGTCCGGCTCGGCGAGCGCGACGAGCTTGGCCTCCTCGATGCGCGCCCAGGCCTCGTAGTGGAAGCGCGCGAAGTAACCGGCGCCGGCGACGGCAACCCGGAGCGGGGCGGCCACGGCTAGGACATTCGCCGCGCCAAGGCGGGCACCCCCAGCGCCTCGGTCACGGCGGCGGTGATCTCCTTGAGCCCGCTGGTGCCGCCCATCTCGTGGGGCCGCAAGCCGCCGGTGGCGAAGGCCGCCTCGACCGCCCGTTCAAGCAAGGCGCCGGCCTCCCGGCATCCCTGATGGCCGTGCCGTTCGCCGAGCCAGTCGAGCATCATGGCGGCGGAGAGGAACATGGCGGTCGGATTGGCCTTGCCGCTGCCGGCGATGTCCGGCGCGCTGCCGTGGCACGGCTGGAACAAGGCGTGGCGCAGGCCGATATCGGCCGAGGGCGCGATCCCCATGCCGCCCATCAGCGCCGCGCCGGCGTCGGAGAGGATATCGCCGAACATGTTCTCGGTGACCAGGACGTCGAAAACCCAGGGCTTTCGAATCATATTGAGCGCGGTGGCGTCGACGTAGGCGTAATCCGCCTCGATGTCCGGGTTCCGCGCGGCGCGTTCCGCGAATATCTCGCGGAAGAAAACGAAGCTGCCGAGCACGTTGGCCTTGTCGACGCAAGTAACCCGGCCCGGCGCGCCCCGGGCCTTGCGCCGCCGCGCCAGATCGAAGGCAAAATCGAACAGCCGCTCCGACGCGCCGCGCGTGATGGTCATGGTATCGTGGGCGGCGTGGTCGCCCTCAAAGCGGGTCTTGCCGCGCGCGCTGAACAGGCCCTCGGTGGACTCCCGAATCAGGACGAAATCGAGATTCTGGCCGCGCGGGTCGGCGAGCGGCACCGGCAGACCCGGGAAGCTCCGCACCGGACGCACCCCCGCAAACAGCTCGAATTGTTCCCGCATGTCCAACTGCGGCGCGATCTCGCGGCCGTCGGGATAGCGGATGTCCGGCAGCCCCATGGCGCCGAACAGGATGGCGTCGGCGGCCCGGGCGCACGCCAGCGCCGCCTCGGGCAGCGCCGTGCCGCTGCGCTGGTAGTGGGCCGCGCCGGCCTCCAGGGTTTCGAATCGGAACGAGAAGCCGCCTAGGTCACGCGCCAAGCGCTCCAGCAACTCGACGCAGGGCGGCATGATCTCCACACCGATTCCGTCGCCCGGCATGACCGCGACGCGAAATTCCGAGTTCACGGGCATGGCCGGCCGTGCCTCTCTGGTTCGGCATCAAAGTGCATCTTCGGCTATCGCTCCTGGTAGAAATAACGTATACGTTATTTATGAGCGATCCCATGACCCCGCGCAAGGAGTCATCGCGATCCGGAGAAAGGCGAGGCGAGGCTCATGACCGGTCTTTCGATCGACTTGGACGATGTCGAGTTCCTGGGCGCCGGGCTGGTGCGGCCCGAGTGCGTGCTCTGCACCAAGGCCGGCACGCTCTTTGTCTCGGACTGGGACGGCGGCGTCACCCGGATCGGCCCGGATGGTGGGCAAACACGAATTCTCGCCCCGGCCAGCGCGGGCCTGCGGCCCAACGGCATCGCGCTATCCCGCGATGGGTCGTTCTTGATCGCCCACTTGGGTGACACCGAGGGCGGCGTATTCCGCCTGCGCCGCGATGGCGGGCTCGAACCGGTGCTGATCGAGGTCGCGGGCGAGGCCCTGCCGCCGACCAACTTCGTCATGGAGGATGCACTGGGACGGCTGTGGATTACGGTTAGTACGCCGCGCGCGCCCCGGCACCTGGGCTATCGCCGCGACCTGGCCGAAGGTTTCATCGTCCTGCTCGACCCGCGTGGCGCGCGCGTCGTCGCCCGGGACCTGGGTTATACCAACGAGGTCCAGATCGACCCGAGCGGCGAGTGGCTCTACGTCAACGAGACCTTCGGGCGGCGCCTGAGCCGCTTCCGCATCGGCGCGAACGGCGACCTTTCCGAGCGCCAGACCGTGACCGAGTTCGGTCTTGGAACCTTTCCCGACGGTCTCGCCTTCGATTGCGAGGGCGCGGCCTGGGTGGTTAGCATCGTCAGCAACCGGGTGATCCGGGTCGATCGCGAGGGCCGCCAGGAGATCCTCCTCGAGGACAGCGACGCCGAGCACCTGGCCTGGGTCGAGGCGGCCTATGAGGCCGGCACCCTGGGCCGCACGCACCTGGACCGGGCCGCGAGCCGGCGCCTCCGGAACGTCTCGAGCCTGGCCTTCGGCGGCCCGGACCTCAAGACGGTCACCCTCGGCTGCCTGCTCGGCGATTCGCTGGCTCGCTTCCGGTCGCCGGTCGCCGGCTGGCCCCTGCCCCATTGGGAGATCGCGGGGTGAGCGCCGCGGCGGTCAAGGGACGCGATACCCTGGTCGCGCGCGCCCACGGTAAGATCAAGCGCCGAATCCTGAACAACGTCTTACGGCCCGACCAGCGGGTCCTGGAGCAAGACCTGGCGGCGGCGTTCGGCATGAGCCGCACCCCGGTGCGCGAGGCCCTGATCCGCCTGGAGCAGGAGGGCCTGGTCGAGATCCTGCCGCGTCACGGCATGCGGGTGCTGCCGATCTCGGCCGCGGACATGGCCGAAATCTACGAGCTGCTCACCGCCTTGGAAGCGCGCGCCGCCGAACGCCTGGCCGAGCGCAAGCCGACGCCGGATTCGGTGGCGCCGCTGACCCGCGCCCTGGAACGCATGGAGGCGGCGTTGGAGGCGGGAAATTTGAAGGCCTGGGCCCGGGCCGACGACCGCTTTCACCGTCAATTGGTGGCGCTCGCCGGCAATCGCCGCTTGGCCGAGATGGCGCGCACCGTGTTCGATCAGGCGCACCGGGCGCGCATGGCGACCCTCCACCTGAGACCTTGGCCCCGGCAATCCAACAAGGACCATCGTGCGCTGGTTCGGGCGATCCTCAAGGGCGATGCCCGCAGGGCCCGCGAAATCCACACCCGCCACCGCCACCGCGCCATGGCCATGTTGCTCGCGCTGTTGGAGCGCCACGACCTGCGGGAACTGTGAGCGAGCGAGCCCTCCGCCCCCCCTTTAATGGCTCTCCTTCGGCACGTAGTGGCCGCTGCCGCCGACCAGGAAATCGAGATCGCAGCCGGTGTCGGCCTGGGTCACGTGCTCGGTGTAGAGCTGGGCCCAGCCGCGCGCATAGGTCTCGTGACGCGGCTGCCAGGCGGCCCGGCGGCGCTCCAACTCCGCGTCCGACACGTCGAGATGGAGCCGTCGTCCGGCCACGTCGAGTTCGATCATGTCGCCGTCCTGGACCAGCGCGAGCGTGCCGCCGGCCGCCGCTTCCGGCGCCACGTGGAGGACCACGGTGCCGTAGGCGGTGCCGCTCATGCGCGCATCCGAGATGCACACCATGTCTTCGATGCCCTTCTGCAGCAGCTTCGTGGGCAGGCCCATGTTGCCGACCTCGGCGAAACCCGGATAGCCCTTGGGCCCACAGTTCTTGAGCACCATGATGCAGGTCTCGTCGATGTCGAGATCGGGATCGTCGATGCGTTCCTTGTAATGGTCGATGTCCTCGAACACCACGGCGCGGCCGCGATGCTGCATGAGCTCCGGCGTCGCCGCCGAGGGTTTGAGGATGGCGCCGCTGGGCGCGAGATTCCCGCGCAGCACGACGACGCCGCCCTGGGGCTTGAACGGTTTGTCGAGCGTGTGAATGACCTCGCGGTTGTAACAGACCGCGTCCTTGCTGTTGTCCCAGAGGGTCTGGCCGTTGACCGTGAGCGCGTCCTTGTCGATCACCTCGCCAATCTCGCGAATCACCACGGGCAGGCCGCCGGCGTAGAAGAAATCCTCCATCAGGTATTCGCCCGAAGGCATCAGATTGACCAGGCAGGGCACGTCGTGGCCGAGCTTGTCCCAGTCGTCGAGCGAGAGGTCGACGCCCACGCGCCCGGCGAGCGCGAGCAAGTGCAGCACCGCGTTGGTCGAACCGCCGATCGCGCCGTTCACCTTGATCGCGTTCTCGAAGCTGCCGCGGGTCAGGATCTTGGACATGCGCAGATCCTCACGCACCATCTCGACCGCGCGCCGCCCGGCCATATGGGCCAGCGCCATGCGCCGCGAATCGGCGGCCGGGATCGCGGCGTTGCTCGGCAGGCCCATGCCCAGCGCCTCGACCATGCTGGCCATGGTCGAGGCCGTGCCCATGGTCATGCAGTGGCCGACCGAGCGCGACATGCAGGCCTCGGCGTCCATGAAGTCCTCCATCGACATCTCGCCGGCGCGCACCATGGAATCGAATTTCCAGACGTGGGTGCCCGAGCCGACGGTCTCGTCGCGGAAGCGGCCGTTGAGCATGGGCCCGCCCGAGATCGTGATCGTCGGCAGATCGCAGCTGGCCGCGCCCATGAGCAGCGCCGGGGTGGTCTTGTCGCAGCCGACCAGCAGCACGACCCCATCGATCGGATTGGCGCGGATCGACTCCTCGACGTCCATGGAAACCAGGTTCCGGAACATCATGGTCGAGGGCCGCATCAAGGTCTCGCCGAGCGACATGACCGGGAATTCGAGCGGGAAACCGCCCATCTCGTAGACCCCGCGCTTGACCCGCTCGGCGATGATACGGAAGTGCGCGTTGCACGGCGTCAGCTCCGACCAGGTGTTGCAGATGCCGATCACCGGCCGGCCGTCGAACAGGTGGTGCGGCAGGCCCTGGTTCTTCATCCAGCTGCGGTGGTTGAAGCCATCCTTGCCGTCCAGGCCGAACCATTCGGCGCTGCGGTTCTTGCGGTCGGAATCGGACATGTCGTGAGTGCTCCCTGGTAACGCGTTGTCGTCCCGCGCGCGCTGCTCTCCGGCGCGGTTCCGGCCCTATCCTAAGGTCTTGCTGCCGCCCGCGCCAGCGGGCCGATGCGCGCGCCGCGGCAGCTGAATTCGTGCTAGCCGTCCCGGCGCCGGGCGACGGCGTCGGCCAGGACGCAGAGGATCTCGAACATCATGGTGGCGCCGACGATGGCGGTATTGCCGCTCGGGTCGAAGGGCGGGGCGACCTCGACCACGTCGCCACCGACCAGGTTCAGCCCGGCTAACCCGCGCAGCATGCGCTGGGCCTCGAAGGTCGAATAGCCGCCGATTTCCGGGGTGCCGGTGCCTGGCGCGTAGACCGGGTCCAGGCCGTCGACGTCGAAGGAGACGTAGGTGGCGCCATCGCCCACCACCCGGCGCGCCTCGGCGATCACCGCGTCGACGCCGAGCTCGTAGAATTCCTCGATGGTGATCACGCGGATGCCGCGCTCTATGCCCCAGTCGTTGTCGGCATTGCCGTAAAGTGCGCCGCGGATACCGATCTGGATGGTGCGCTTGGGATCGAGCAGGCCCTCCTCGATGGAGCGGCGGAAGGGGGTGCCGTGGGTGTAGGGGTTCTCGCCGAAGTACTTGTCCCAGGTGTCGGTATGGGCGTCGAAGTGGACCATGCCGAGGGGCCGATTCTTGTCGGCGATGGCGCGCATGATCGGCAGCGTGATCAAGTGGTCGCCACCGGCCGACAGCGGGACCGTGCCGCTCGCGTGAACGCGGGCGAAGAAGTCCTCGATGCGCTGCAGCGTATCCATCAGGTCGATCGGGTTGACCGCGACGTCGCCCTCGGAATCTTCCGCCATGACCGCCGCCTCCCTGAGCCTGCCCCCGCCTCGCCGGACGGGTCCGGACGCGCATCTTCGGTGCGGGGGCGGAGGCTTGTCAAACCTTGGGGCGGGGGAGAGAAGAAGCTAAGCCGGAGAATTCTCGCAACGGGCGTCTCGGGTCGCGAAAAAACAACTATACTGCCCCCGGATATGTCCCCGAATATCTCTGGACTACTCCCAGATTAACGGGATGGACTGGGATAGCGGTCTGGTATCAAGATAGGGGGTGCCATCACGCAAGGGAGAAGGGAAATGCCGAACTCAACGGAGATCGATGTCGGTTCAGTGGGCTCCTTATGGCGGTACCCCATCAAATCCATGATGGGAGAGGAGTTGGATTCCAGCGCGGTCACGGAACGTGGGCTGCTGGGGGATCGTGCGTATGCTCTGATGGACCCGTCCACCGGGAAGGTCGCGAGCGCCAAAAATCCTCGAAAATGGCCCAAACTCTTCGAATTCGCGGCAGCCTTTGCCGAGCCCCCGCGCCTGGGGGAGAAGTTCCCGCCGGTCCAGATTACGCTGCCGGGGAAAACGATAGTTACGACCGAGCAGAGCGATATCGATCAAACTATTTCGGGCGCGCTCGGCCGCGAAGTGACTCTGGGCACGTCCGCGCCAGCGGCCCCGACCCTGGAGGAATACTGGCCGGACGTGGAGGGCCTAGACCACAGGGAAACGGTCACCGAAGAGGAAATGCCGCCGGAAACGTTTTTCGACTTTGCCGTCGTTCACCTGCTGACGACTGCGACGATCGATCGGCTTCAGGAACTTTATCCGGAAGGGCGTTTCGAGGTCCGGCGGTTTCGTCCAAATATCGTGGTGGACCCTGCCTCCAACGAGCGAACCTTTATGGAGAATTCGTGGATCGGCCACACGCTCGCCCTCGGCGATGAGGTTCGCCTAAGTATCAATGGCCCCTGCCCTCGCTGCGTCATGACAACACTGCCCCAGGGAGATCTCCCCAAGGATGTGGGTATCCTTCGGACGGCGGCCCAGCACAATCAGGCTCACGTGGGCGTCTATGCCGCGGTGCTCCACGGCGGCATGGTCCGCCGAGGCGATCCGGTCAGACTTCTGTAGCGAGTGATTCGGCGGTCTGTTATCTGGGGACAGTAAATATTTTCCTCGTGCGACTGGGATGACTGTCCCCATATGACAAGGAGAGACGTTCGAGGACGGGATAAAAACAGATCGAGGCGTCGCCTGTTATGGTCGAAGCCCAAATACCCAAGCCACCGCCGGAGCCACCGCCGGAACCAGTCCCTGGCGTTCCGCCCATGCCTTTCCCCGACCAACCGCCGCAACCGCCCCCGCCAGGTTTTGCGCCGCCGGGTTTTGCGCCGCCGTCAAATAACCTTTGATGCGAAACCGGTGATCGCCATGTCGGAACACCAAGCCAAATTTCAGGTCGGGCAGATCGTTCACCACAGGCTGTTCGACTACATCGGGGCTGTATTCGATGTCGATCCGACCTTTCAGGGGACGGACGAGTGGTACCAGCAGGTCGCGCGCTCCCGCCCCCCGAGGGACGAACCTTGGTATCACGTGCTGGTCAATGAAGCGGTCCATACGACCTATGTCGCGGAGCAGAACCTGGCGCCCGCCGAGGCGCCGCGGAAAATCGTTCACCCGTTTACCGACGGGCTCTTTGGTGAATTCGATGGCGAGCGGTACAGATTGCGCCAGCAGGCCCATTAGCCTCTGCCGCGCCGCGCCAGAAATATTTGGCCCTACCTCCCGGACGCCTCGCCGAGATCGTTCGCTGCCGCAGGGACTTGCGCACGGCAAACAACTGATATCAGGAAGCGGTGATGAGGTGCCTTTTGGCCCGGCATGGTCTCGGGTTCGCGCATCGACGCCCCAGTCTCCCCAGGCCCCCCACGCTAAGGCGAAAACGCCTTGAAATGTTTGCTCAACTTGAGGCCCTGGGCTTGGTACGAAGAACCCATGCCGGCGCCGTAGAGCTCGTCGGGCGCGCCCGCCATGCGTTCGTAGACCAGGCGGCCAACGATCTGGCCGTGTTCGAGGATGAACGGCACCTTGTGGGAGCGCACCTCGAGCACCGCGCGGGTACCCTGATTGTCGCGGGACCCGTCCGCGGCCCGGTAGCCGAAGCCGGGATCGAAGAAGCCGGCGTAGTGGGCGCGAAACTCGCCGATCTGGGTGTCGTAGGCGACCATTTCCGCGGCGTAGTCCGGCGGCACCTTGACCGGCTCGCGCGAGCGCAGGATGTAGAACTCGTTGGGGTCGAGGATCAGGCGCCGCGCCGGGTCGGCCGGCAGCGGGTCCCAAAACGCCGCCGGCTCGTAGGCGCCGACCCGGTCGACGTCGATCAGCGCCGTGTGGCGCCTGGCGCGGAACCCGACCAGTCCGGCCCCGGGGCCACTCGTCGGATCGCCGGAGAGGTCGATGGTCAGATCCAGGGTCGCCTTGCGGACCGTCGTCGCCCCGGGTCCCTCACCCGGAGCCCCACTGGGCGCCTCGCCGACCAGGCCGATCTCGGCGTGGACCGCGCGCAGGGCGGCGTCGTTGGGTGTCGACGAGCCGCGGCCCAGGCGCAGCTGGTTGAGGCGCGAACCCTGGCGCACCAGGACCGGGAAGGTCTGGGGCGAGATCTCGGCGAACAGCGGGCCCTTGTAGCCGGCCGGCACGCGGTCGAACTCGGTGGCGTGGTCGACGATGAGGCGCACGAAAACATCCAACCGGCCGATCGAGGACTTGGGATTGGCCCAGCCGGCCAGCGCCGGGCTCAGCGCCAGACTCTCCTGCAGTTCGACGATGTAGACGCAGCCGGTCTCGAGCACCGCGCCCCCAGTCAAGTCGATCTCGTGCAGGCCGAATTCGGCGGCGGCCTCGGCGACCTGGCGGCGGCGGCCGGGCAGGAAGCCGGCGCGCACCCGGTGCGCCTTGGCGCCCAAGCGCAAATCCAGACTGGCGGGTTGGAGTTGATTGGCGGCCAGCGGCGTGGCGGTGACGATCTCGCCCACGCGCAGCAGCTCGCGCAGCACCTGGATCGGCAGGATGCCGGTCGTGGGTCCGGTCTGGGGCGCGATGATCCGGGGCCCGGCTTGGGAGGCGGCGCCGGGCTTGGCGCCCGGGGGCAGTTCGCGTCGCGGTCCGCTCTCGGCCATACTGTGGGTGATCCTCGGTTTTCCGCGCCGCTCCTGTCATAACAACCGCCCAGGGCCCAGGCAACGACGATCGGGAGAAAGATACCCCATTGTTTCCACAGAGTTATTCACAATGCCGCCAAGTCCGCCATGGCGCCCCCAGACCGGCCAGGGCGGCGGCGGCACGCCCGGGCAAAATTTTCCGCATTTCCAGACGGCGTAGCGGCGGTAAGATCGCGCCAATCGCGTCTCTGGACCCACTGAAATGGATGGAGCTATGACCGGCACACTTCTGATCACCGGCGGCGGGCGCGGCATCGGCGCCGCGACCGCACGCCTGGCCGCGGCGGCGGGCTACCGGGTCGCGGTCAATTACCGGGCCCGCCAAGATACCGCCGAGGCCTTGGTGGCGGAGCTCACCGGCGGCGGCGGCAAGGCGGCCGCCTTCGCCGCCGACGTCGCCGAGGAAGCCGCTGTGGTGGCGCTCTTCGATGCGGTCGAGAAGGAATTAGGCCCGCTCACCGGGCTGGTCAACAGCGCCGGCATCAGCCCCAACAAGGTCCGGGTCGTGGACTTCGAGGCCAGTACGCTCGAGCGCCTGATGGCGGTCAACGTGATCGGCACGATGTTATGTTGCCGCGAGGCGGTACGCCGCATGTCGACCGCGCGCGGCGGCGCCGGCGGGGCGATCGTCAACGTCTCCTCCATGGCCGCGGTCACCGGGGGCCGCCCCGGCAGCTGCCACTACGCCGCCTCCAAGGCCGCCGTCGACGCCTTCACCATCGGTCTCGCCAAGGAGGTCGCCACCGAGGGCGTGCGGGTAAATTCGGTCCGGCCCGGCATGACCCGCACCGATATGACCGAGAAGCGGCTGGCCGATCCGGAATCCCATGCCCGCATCGCCGCCACCATCGCCATGAACCGGGTCGGCGCGGCCGAGGAAATCGCCCGGCCAATCCTCTGGCTGCTGTCGGACGCGGCCTCCTTCGTCTCCGGCGCCTGCCTGGATGCCTCCGGCGGCGGTTTCGTCATCGGCGCCCCGGCTGGCGCCCCGGCTGGCGCACCGGCTGGCGCACCGGCTACTCCTTCGCCGCCTTCCGGCGAATGATCCCGTCGAGAAGCTGGCCGCCTTCGGGCCGCTCCGGATGACGCTCGACAAATCGCTTGGCTAGGGTTTCGGCTTCATCCAGGCGCCCGCGATTCAGATAATGAAAGGCCAAGGCGTAAAGTATTTCGGCGTCGTTGGGCGCGAGCCTCATGGCATTCCGCAGCGAGCTTTCGGCGGCGTCGCTCCGTTCCAGCCGATCCAGGACCAGGGCCAGGTTGTAGTGAACCCGGGGATCGTCCGGCAGGAGTCCCGCGGCGCGGTCGAGCCGCTTGGCGGCGCCATCGTAGTCGCCACGTTCCGCGAGGATCAGCCCCAGCGAGTAGTGAAGCGGGCCGGACTCCCCCAAGTTCGCTAAACCCGTGCGCAAGGTCATCTCCGCCTCGTTACTCCGTCCCGTGATGCTCTGCAACTCGGCCAGCCGGAGCCAGGCCTCGCCTAGCTGACGATCCATTTTCAGGGCCGTACGCAACGCGACCTCCGCCGCGCGCGGGTTCCCGGTCCGGTACGCGAGGCCGGCCAAATTCATCTGGGTCTCCGGGAAGTCCACGGCGGTGAATAGCGAGGCCTGGTATTCGACGATCGCGGTCCGCAACGTCGGCCTCGCCGCACGCGGGATATCGCGGGCCGGCACATCGACAAGATGCCGCGCCGCCTCGATCCGAACCGAACGCCGGGGATCGCTCAGCAGAGGGACGAGGCGCGCGGCGCGTGTGCGAGGTGGCGCGAACTCCTGCAAGGTCGCCGCGCTTCGCCGGACCAGCGGTTCGGGATCGGCCAGAAGGTCCTCCACGGCATCCGCTTGGGCGGGGCCATAGCGGCGCAGCAGATCCAATGCCGTCGCGCGGACGATGGCCGGCGAGCCGCTCATGCGGGCCAGCGCCATTAACCCCTTAGGCGCATCGGGATCGCCGGCCCGGCCGGCGGCGAGCACCTCCGAATAATGCGGCCGGCCGGAGCGGCCCTCGGGATACCAGGCTCGTACCTTTTCGGCGGCCCAAGAATCGGTCTTGCCGTCGTGGCATCGGGTGCAGGCGTTCGGCGTATCCAGCCGTACCGACAGGTCCGGCCGCGGTACCCGGAAGCTGTGATCGCGGCGCGGGTCCACTCCCATGTAAGTCCGCGCCGGCATATGGCAGTCCACGCAATTGGCGCCTTCGCCGTCCGCTCTATGAAAATGGTGGGAGGGCGAGTCGAAAAGACCCAGTTTCAGGGTGGGAAAGCGCGGGTTACCCTCTGGATTATGGCATTGGGTGCAGAGCGCGTTGCCTTCGGCCCGGGTACTAAGCCCGTGCGGTTCGTGGCAATCACTACAGCGCACGCCTTGCGCACGCATCTTGCTCTGCTGGAACGATCCATAGACATAGACCTCGTCCAGGATCTGCCCGTCGGCGTGATAGAGCCCGGTGCGGAGCAAAGCCGGAACGAAGTTGTCGAGGAAGGGTTCGCCGGGGGCGCTGCCTTGGGATGTCAGCGACTGGCGCCGGGCGTGACAGGCGGCGCAAACCTCGATCTCGACCTCGGGCGCGGCCTCGGCGAAATCGACGGACAAGGCCATGGCGCCGAGTCCGATAAAGCGGCTTTCATCGTAGGTATCCGGCGCTTCGGCCCAGGCCACATGAGCCTCGCCGGGTCCGTGGCATGCCTCGCAACCCACGCCGATCTCGCTTTGAACGCTCGAATAGGTCCGCGCCCGCGCATCGTAGTTCTTGGCATAACCCGTGACGTGACACTCGGCGCAGCGCGCGTTCCAGTTCTTGTAGGGCCCGGTCCAGTGGAGCCCATCGCCACCTTTCAGATCTTGGTCGGGATAGAGGTGATACCAACGCCGGCGGGTTGTGTCCCAAGCCAGGTCGAGCGCCTGGAGGCGGCCCGGTTCGGTCTCCAACAGGTATTGCTGCAAGGGCTCGACACCGACCGTGAATTTGACCTCGAACTCTCTGGGTTTTCCGTCCGGCCCATCGGTCTCGACGTAGTACCGCCCGCCGCGGTTAGAGAACCGTGACGTGACCCCTTTGTGGTGGATGCTGGCATCGTCGAAATCTCCCAACACGTTCTCGGGTCGCGGCAGGCGCCAAGCCCAATCGTGATGCGAGTCGGACCAATCCCGGAACTGCTGGTCATGGCAAGCCTTGCAGGCCTGCGACGTGACATGACGCGGCGGCCGCGCGGCGTCGTCGCCGGGCTCGGCGACCGCCGCGCTCGCCACGAACAGGAATGCGGTGGCACAAACGCGGATCAAGTGAGATCCAATTGACGATTTCATTCCAGCCGGCGGCCTTGCTTCCATCTGCGAGTGCGGAGTCAGGTGCGCTTAGCATCGGCGCCGAATCTTTTTAGTCAAGGGTGAAGGACCTCGAACCACGGTGAGCCGGTCGATCCGGAAGGAGGTTTCACGCGGATCGAAAGCGAGAGTGTCGGTATTGGCATACCTTTCATCGAAAACTAATTCAAATTTACTCCTAAAAGGTCCCGACAACTGAAAGGGCGCGCTGGCCTGTCCAAAATACGGCAACCGCGGCGCAGCCGGCGGCGACGGCCCAACGGCCGATGTGCCATGTCCGCTCGCTTAAATGATTGACCAGACGGAACAGCGGCCAGGCGATCACGATGATCGAGAGCTGACCGATTTCCACGCCCACATTGAAGGCAAGCAGGCTCTGCCATATATCCGGCGAATCGATCTGAAGAATTTCATGCAGGACAAACGAAAAGCCCAGACCATG
>SMVA01300295.1_pt1 | contig 17551 bp, 11 predicted proteins | sample 2456451 | NCBI WGS metagenome assembly SMVA01 (sample SAMN11095933, study PRJNA526329) | marine sediment metagenome | biome: Marine sediment; feature: Surficial sediment; material: Deep marine sediment; isolation source: Hadal surficial sediment | place: Pacific Ocean | collected 2014-05 | depth...
AAAAAGTTAAAAGACTTGAATATCCAAGGGGTTTTACCTGGAAAACCATATCTGAAGGCAAAATGATTTATTGCCCTGATGTGAGTAAGGACAATGCTATAGGACCAGCCGGCAGGGAAGTAGGCACAAAGAGCTATGTTTCAATGCCAATTACAATATCAGGAAATACTATTGGTTGCATAAATGTTCATTCAGAATTAATTAATCCTTTTAGTGAAGATGAACTAATACTTTTAGAAACTGTTACTAGTCAGATTGAAATTGCAATAAATAACGCACAACAGGCAGAAAAATTAAAAACTTCTGAGAAAATCCTAAAAAAGAACATACTAAAATTATCTAAAAAGCAAAGTCATGATGAAATTTCTAACACAATATTAAAAAGTTTACATAAATCTATCAAATTAAAAGATGTTATGGAAAATGCAGTCGAAGCTATAAGTAATAATATGCCTGAAGTTGAAAATATCATGATTTTTCTTGTAGAAGGCAAAAAAGCTATACTCCAGGCTCATAGAGGACATCCAAAATGGATAGTTGATAGGTTAAGAGAAATACCTTACGGTGAAGGTCTTACATGGAAAGCATTATTAAGTGGAAAGTTTATTTATGTCAAAGATGCTGAAAATGATATAACAATTGGACATGCCGGGAAAAAATTGGGCACTAAGAGCTATATTGCGATACCCATTAAACTATCTGGAAAAGCTGTAGGGGTAATAAATATAAATTCTTTAAGAAAGAATGCATTTGATAATGATGATATTTCAGTACTTAAAAAAGTATCTAAACAGTTAGAGATTGCTATTAATAATGCAAATAAAGCTGAAGCTCTGTCTAAATCACAAGATGAACTTAAAGATAATATATTACTACTAAAAAAGAAGAGTAGATATGATGAAATTATTAGTAACATTTCTAGAAGCGTACATAAGTCAATTGACCTTCCACTTGTTATGAATAATGCAGTGCAATCTATAGTGAACAATATAGATATAGTTAATGGTGTTTGTATATATCTGGTAGAGGAGAAATTTGCAGTTATTCAATCATTTAAAGGTTTCCCAAAGTGGTTTATTAAAAAAGTATATAAAATTCCTTATCCAAAAGGATTAACATGGGAAACCATCAATGAAGGCAAACCAATATATTGTCCTAACACTGATAAAGATAAGAATATTGGCCCAGCAGGGAGAAAAATAGGCACAAAGAGCTATTTTTCAATACCCTTTCAATATAAAAATAAAAACATAGGATGTATTCATTTTAGTTCAAAACAAAAAAATGCATTCAATCAGGAAGAATTGAATTTACTTGAAATAGTTGCTACTCAGATAGAAACAGCAATTAATAATGCAAAACTTGCTGAAGCTCTTAAAGAAAGTGCTGAAGCCCTTAAAGAAAGTGAAGAGCGGTTTAGAAACATGGCTGACACAACTCCTGTAATGATATGGATGTCTGATAATAATAAAAAATGTAATTATGTAAATAAAACATGGTTAGAATTTACCGGAAAATCGCTAAAACAGGGATTGAATGGAAGCTGGATGGAATGCATTTACAAAGATGATGTAAATAATTATATAAATACATATGAAAACGCTTTTGATAATAAGAATGAATTCAAGTTGGAATATAGATTAAGAAGACATGATGGTGAATATAGATGGATATTAGACCATGGTATTCCCAGATTTCTTACAGATGGTGAATTTGCAGGATACATAGGCTCTTGTATAGACATCGACGATAGAATTACAGCTGAAAAGGAAATAAAACAATCGTTACATGAAAAAGAACTACTACTTAAAGAACTGCATCATAGAGTTAAAAATAATCTCCAAATAGTATCGAGCTTGCTGAGTTTGCAATCTGATAATATAAATGATAAAAAAGTTCTTGAGATGTTTAATAGTAGTCGGTCACGAATAGATTCCATGGCGCTTATTCATGAACAGCTATATAGTTCACCTGATTTTGATCGAATCGATCTTTCAGTTTATATAAAAAATCTCTGCCGAAATATAAGAGACTCTTTAGATCAGGGTTTAAATGTAATTGAGCTAAACATGGAAATTGAAAGAATTGTTAAGGATATAAATTTTGCTATACCTTTTAGTTTAATATTAAATGAGTTGGTATCTAATGCTTTTAAGCATGCCTTTCCAAACAATAATAATGGCAATATTCTTATTAAATTTGAATTCAATTCAAAAAAAGAAATGATACTTAGTGTGAATGATGATGGTGTAGGACTGCCAGAAAATATTGATATATATAATACTCAATCGATGGGTATGCAATTAATATCAGCATTAGCAGTACAATTAAATGCAAAAATTCAAGTTAATAGAAATAATGGAACACTTTTTGAATTAAGATTTCTTAACAAGTAATAGAGATATTACTATTTTACAATACACTTATTTCTTCTAATGCATCAACGCATCTTGAACAAATAGTTGGATGGCTTTTATTTGATCCAACTGTTTTCCTGAAATTCCAGCACCTTTCACATTTATGACCAGGAGCTTTATTTACAGTAACTATCAATCCATTAATCACGCTACTTTTAAAAGCATATTCACTATTTTCTGGAACTTCGTCAAGGATTTGCAGGTCTGATACAATAGTAAGCATTTTTAGAAGCTCCGCATTGTCTCTTACTTCAAAATAAGTATCACCGCTTGCAAATATACCAATCCCTGCCTCCAGTGAACTGCCGACAAACTTATCTTTTCTGGCCTTTTCCAAAGCTTTTAAGATTTCTACTCTTATAGGTAGAATTTTAGTCCACTTCATATCTAACTTTTCATTAACATATTCAGGCTTTGTAATTGTATTTAAAAATATACTCTCATTGTGCTTACCTGGAATATTGCTCCATACTTCCTCAGCTGTAAATGAAAGAATAGGAGAACAGATTCTAGTAAGTGTATCCAGTACTATATACATAGTTGTCTGTGCGGATTTCCTTCTTTTAGATTTAGCGGCAAATGTATAGAGTATATCTTTTTGAAAATCAAGATAGATGGAACTTAAATCAACAATACAAAATCTTTGCAGTTCATGATAAACTATATGAAATTGGTATTCCTCATACGCCTTTATAATTTTTTCAGTAGATACGGTCAATTTATGCAGAATCCATTTGTCACACTCTTCTAAGCTATCTATATCAATACTATCTTTCTCAGGGTCATAGTCATATAAATTTCCAAGTAAATAACGAAACGTATTTCTTATTTTTCTGTAAGTATCAATAAGCCTTTCTACAATTTCAGGTGATATTCTAATGTCGGCGCTGTAATCTTCTGCAGCAACCCAGAGGCGTAAGATTTCTGCCCCATATTTTTTTATAATTTCATCAGGAGAGATTACATTGCCCTTCGATTTAGACATTTTCTGGCCGTCTTTATCCACTACAAATCCATGAGTGAGCACTGAATTATAAGGGGCATGACCTCTTGTCCCAACAGATACCAACAGGCTTGAATGAAACCAGCCCCGGTGTTGATCGCTTCCTTCTAAATACATGTCAGCCGGGTATTTCAGTGAAACATTATTCTCAATAACTGAAGAAAAGCTCACTCCTGAGTCAAACCATACATCCAGAATATCCGACTCCTTCTTAAATTCGGATAGACCGCAATTTTGGCAACTAGTATTTTTAGGCAGTAAATCTTTAGGTTCTAATTCAAACCATGCATCAGACCCTTTATCTTTGAATATTTCCGATACATGATCAACAACTTTTTTATCCGCTAATGCAGTATCACAACTACTGCAATAAAAAACTACTATTGGTACTCCCCATGATCTTTGTCTCGATACACACCAGTCTGGGCGATTGTGAATCATATTATAAATACGCTCTTTTCCCCACTCTGGGATCCATTTTACTCTATCGATTTGCTCTAATGAATTTACTCTTAAATCATTTGCACCCATGGAAATAAACCACTGAGGCGTGGCTCTGAAGATGATAGGACTTTTACATCTCCAGCAATGCGGATAAGAATGCATTATTTGCTCACTTTTAACTAAAGCTCCAAGCTCTTTTAGTTTTGCTATGATGTTTGGATTTGCTTTGTAAACAAACTGCCCGCTGAAATATTCTACATCTTCGGTAAACACTCCCTTTTCATTTACTGGGGAATAAACGTCAAGATTGTATAATTTAGAAATTTCATAATCGTCCTGCCCGTGCCCTGGCGCAATATGAACGATACCAGTACCGGCTTCAAGTGTTACGTAATCAGCATTTACACCAAGTGACTGCCTATCATAAAAAGGATGCTGAAATTTTAGGGACTGAAATTTTTCACCGCTAATCACTTCCAATACATTTAAATCCTTTCCTAAAACAGATTCTTTTAGTTCATCAGCAACTATTAAAACGTCGTCACCGTGCAGGACTGCGGCATATTCAAATTTAGGATGGAATGCAAGCCCCATATTTGCAGGGAGTGTCCAGGGGGTAGTAGTCCAGATTACAGCATACACATCCCTACCCTTTAGTGATGGATATTGCGATGTTAAAATCTTTGTTAGCAGCTTAAATTTCACATAAACAGAGTCAGACGATTTATCTTCGTATTCAACTTCTGCTTCTGCAAGAGCGGTCTGGCATGAATAGCACCAGTAAACAGGCTTTTTGCCTCGATACAAACCGCCGTTTTCCATGAACCTGCCCAGTTCTTTTGCTATAGTTGCCTCGTAATCATAATTCATTGTGAGATAAGGATTTTCCCAGTCGGCAAAAACAGCAAGTCTTTTAAACTCATCTCTTTGTATATCTACAAATCTCTGTGCGTATTCTCTGCATAATTTTCTTATTTCAGTCTTAGTTTTATCAGCTTTTTTTGAGCCCAGTTTCTTTGTAACCTGATATTCAATCGGAAGCCCATGGCAGTCCCATCCTGGTACATAATAGGAATCTTTACCAAAGAGTGTTTGTGATTTTACGATTATGTCTTTTAAAATTTTGTTCAAGCAATGACCTATGTGAATATGCCCATTTGCATAGGGAGGTCCGTCGTGAAGAATAAATTTGGGTTTTCCTTTTGAGAACTCTCTTATTTTGGAAAATAGATTTTGTTTTTCCCACTTTTTGAGCATCTCAGGCTCTCGCTGGCTGAGGTTGGCTTTCATAGGGAAATCTGTATTGGGTAGATTTAAAGTATTTTTATATTCTATAATTTTGTCTTGAGGCATGTTGTTTTATGAGCTGTGATAACAATTAAAGCAAAAGATTATTAATTAAGAAAGTGCTTAATTCAAGTTATTAATATTAAAAGTTAGTCTTCTTCCAATACTTTTTTTAGCTGATTAAATATCATTTCTGAAAATTCAGTCCACTCATCCCATTCTTCCATGTAATCTTTGTTTTCATCAACTTTCTTTTTTATTTTAATTCCGATATCTGTTCTTTCTATTATATATTTCTTATCTTTTATCAGTTTGGTCCTGAGCAAATCTTCATATCTAAATAGCATTTCTAACTTTTCGGCTTGGTCTTCTCTTATTTCTGCTATAAAGAAAGGGTTTGTTTGAGCGGTAGGCATCTGCATCATATTGCATTTAATATAGAGACTTTCTTGGATTGTATCAGCTTTCATGGAAATAAAAAGATCAATAGCCATTATATTAACTCTCTTTAGCTAATTTATTAAGGCTAAATTTAATTAGTGTGTCAAGTTATTGTTTTTGAATAAATGATATATAATTTGCTGAAATAAATAAAATATTTTTTAGTTATAGAAAACTAGGAGTCTATGATGAAAATACTCGAAGGTAAAACTACAATCATAACCGGAGGTTCAGGCGGACTTGGAAATAGCGTAGTTAAATTATTCTTAGAACATGGTGCAAATGTGATTTGTACATACTACAAAGAAGATGAATTAAGAAGATTGACACCTCTTATGGATCAGTTCCAGAAAAGTTTTGTTATAGTAAAGGGAAATGTTACAAAGGAAAAACCAATACTAAAAATTGTCAATAATGTTGTAAGTAGATTTAAAACGCTAGATATTTTAATTAACATTGTTGGGGGCTTTAAGGCAGGGGATATTATTAATACTGGTATTGATACATTTGACCAAATGATTGCTATAAATCTAAAATCAACATTTATTTGCTGTAAATCTGTAATACCACAAATGATAAAACAAAAATCGGGAAAGATAATTAATGTGGCAGCAAAGCCAGCACTGAACGGTGCAGCGGGAATAAGCGCCTATGCGGCTTCTAAAGCGGGAGTTTTGAACCTTACGAAATCACTGTCAGATGAAGTTCTGAAATACAATATAAACGTTAATGCTATTTTGCCTGGAACTATTGATACAGAAGCAAACAGGCAAGCTATGCCAAAAGCTAAACATAAAAACTGGGTAAAGCCTGAAGAAATTGCAAAAGTAATGCTGTTTTTAGCCTCAGGAGATTCAGATCCTATAAGCGGTGCTGGAATTCCAGTTTACGGAAAGTCGTATTTAAATTAGAATTATACAATGAGATTAGACAGTCAGGAAAATGTTCATAAGTGGCTTAATGGTGAATATAAGCATTAGTACGGTTCAACTGAGGATGACTACAAAGAATGGGGTAAAATGTTCAAACGTGGTTTTCTAATAAACTATATCATATTTAGTTTTGCATTTTGCTTAGTAATAGTATTTTTACATTTTTTTAATTTTAGTTTGGTGAAGCATAATCTATTAGATGATTTATTATTATGGGGAATATTGTTTCCACTAACTTATTTAGGTACGCTATGGTTTTTTATGAAACGTAAATATCTTAAATATAAGTCAGAAAATCCTGAATCAAAACTAATTTAAGAAGCCGAAAGTAGACTATTCATTTCTACCTGTTCCATATCTTCAATTACATAATTTAAAAGCTTGCTTCCAAAATCAGATGCTGTTTTTATATCATTCTTCATTATCTCCACATTATTTAGATACTGCAATCTAAGCACATCTCCATTTCTTAGTTCAGGAAGGATACCTCCGAAGAAAAAGCCTGAATCTCTAAGTTTAGGTATAACATATGAAGAAAGCTGTCCAAATATTGGTAAATCTAAATATATACAGTCTATTTTATTCATACACATTTCTCTTACCAAAAAATTAATCTCAACTAGTGTATCCCTGCCATACTCTTCCACAATAATAAAGGCCTGATTATGATCGTGCCTGACTACTACATTAGTTTTTCCAAGTTTAGTATCTGACTTTTTAATTGATGTATCCGATAAAACAATATCTCTTTGAAAACCCAAGTATTCATAAAGATTATATGCATATTCATGATATACATCGGGAAGGTAAACAGTTTTCTTTTCATTAGGAGTCACTGCTGTATACATTAAAACAATTGACTGGCGTCTGTTTTGTCCATCTTCTCTTATATCTTTCACTGAGACATTGTCAGGAGAGTATCCAAGCAAAAAACCTGCTTCTTTTCCCCCTAGCTTCAATACTCCCTTTTGGGTATACGGATGTATAGTGACAGCTTCACCATAAATGCCAACTATTTCATTTTCTAAAGCATATCTGTATAAATAATTTCTCATATTTTTAAAAATGCCATGCCCTCTATATCTGGTGTCTACTATAGCAACACCACTCTCGCCTACTTTAGATTCATTTGTTTCAAATGATAGTGACAAATGGCCTACTATTTCATTTTTACTATTATAAGCAACACAGGATTTCATTAGATTAGATTTAATTTTTGCTTCAATACGCTCCGGATGATACATAAACTCGTTTGGGTATGTATATCCATAGTTTCTATAAACAACCTTAACTAATTCTTTGATGTCTTTTAACTCTAGCATTTGTATTCTTATATTTTCAGAAGAATCAGCCTTTTCTTTTTCAATATGATTTTTATGTACTGAAATGTCTAATGTTTTACGTATATCTGTTACAGGTAAATATTTAACTATTTCTGCTCTATTACCATTCGATCCCAAGTTTTTATAATTCACCTGGTCTGCATAATTTAGAGCTAATATTGAATTAAATCTATTGTCACTTTGTTCCTTTAATTTATCGAAATAAAAAGGCAAGCCTTTATCCTCAATTGTTACGACAAGAGAGTGTTCTCGTATTGAAATAGAAACATTAATTTCTTGTTTATTATCCCCTCCATAGCCTTCACAAACTATATTCTTGAATATTTCCGAAAGGACATCACCTAATTTTATTATGTCGTCATCTGATAATCCGAGGGTGTCCGCAACGTTTGATACTGTACTTACAACTGTCTTTATCAATTTTATATCAGACAAAATTGTTAATTTTGCAATAATACGATCTTGATTTTCAGACTGTAGGATTGTTTGTGTACCCATAATAAATTAATTATTTTTTGTTTTATATATATGAGTCGAAGAACCAAAAAACATTTCTGCTGCTTCCATCACAGTTTCAGTTAAAGTAGGATGAGGATGAATAGTAAGTTTTAGGTCAGTTGCAGTAGCTCCCATTTCAATAGCCAATACTCCCTCTGCTATCATCTCCCCTGCCCCTGTACCTACTATCCCCATTCCCAAGATCCTTTCTGTTTTATTATCTATTATTAATTTTGTAAGCCCGTCATTCCTATCAAGTGTTGTGGCTCTTCCCGATGCTGCCCAGTTAAACCTTGTAGAAGTATAATCCAGTCCCTGCTCTTTAGCCTCGTCCTCTGTGATGCCACACCAGGCAATTTCTGGGTCGGTAAATACAACTGCGGGTATAGCATTTGGATCATAAAGTACATTTTTTCCAGCTATTATTTCTGCTACAATCTTTCCTTCATAAGTTGCCTTATGTGCAAGCATCGGATCACCAGCTACATCACCAATAGCATAAATGTTTGGATCGGAAGTATTTCTTTGATCGTTAATTTCTATAAATCCTCTTTTGTTGACTGTAACTTTTGTATTTTCAATACCAAAATTTTCAGAGTTAGGTTTTCTTCCAACAGACACCAGCACCTTATCGAATACGTCTTCTATAATTTCATCTTTCTTGGTCTTAAACTGCGCTTTCAGTTTACCTTTCTTGTTCTCTATGTTTACAACTCTTGTATTCAGCATTATTGATTCGAATTTATTGGTAAGTCTTTTTTTAAGAACCCTAACGAGGTCCTGATCGACACCCGCCATTAAGCTATCCATCATTTCTACAACACTTACCTGCGATCCAAGAGCCTGATAAACAGCCCCAAGCTCTAGACCAATATAACCACCACCTATTACCAGCAATTTATTTGGAATTTCCTCAATTTCCAGAGCGCCTGTCGAATCGAGGATTTTGTTATTATCTACTTCAATACCCGGAACAGATGCAGGAGAGGAGCCTGTGGCAATTACTGCTTTTGAAAAATTAACTCTTATTTCTTTATCCTCAGCTGTGCTTACACTTAAGCTGCTAGAATCTGTAAATTCAGCACGTCCCTGTATGTAATTAATTTTTCTAAATTTGGACAGTTGTCCAAGACCGGCAGTAAGTTTATTTACTACGCCGTCCTTCCACGCTCTTAAACTGTTTATATCAATTACAGGCTTGTTATATGTTATGCCAAGAGCAGAAGCATTATCAGCTTCATCAATAAGCTTAGAAACGTGCAGTAGCGCCTTTGAGGGTATACACCCTTCATAATTACAAACACCACCAGGGTACTTTCTATAATCTATTAAAGTTACTTCAATTCCCAGATCGGCAGCATGAAAAGCTGCAGGGTATCCACCAGGACCTGCACCAATAACAACTAACTGTGTGGTTATTTTTCTTTCAGACAAAATAAATCCTTATAGAAATTATGAGTTTAACAAAGTAAAGAATGGATTTTCTAATCCTTCTATTATCCATCTTAAAAATCTAATAGCATCTGCGCCGTCTATTATTCTGTGATCATATGACAGGGATAGAGGCATCATTAATCTTGGCTTAAATTCTCCGTCAGTGTAGACAGGTTCTATAGTCGATCTTGATAAACCAAGAATCGCTACATTTGGAAAATTAATCACAGGGGTAAAATAAGTGCCCCCTATTCCTCCTAAATTAGTTATAGTAAAAGTGCTTCCCTGAAGTTCATCTACCTTAATTTTCTTATTTCTAGATCGCTGGGATATATCTGATAGTTCGACTGATATTTCTGTTATGTTCTTTTTATCCGCATTCTTAATTACCGGAACAAGTAAACCTCTGTCGGTATCTACCGCTATACCAATATTAAAATTATTATTATTAATGATTTGATGATTTTCCATGTCGATACTGCAGTTGAATTTAGGAAATTTGACTAATGCCTGAGATGTAATTTTTGTAACAATAGAAGTCATAGTAAGTTTGCCGCCAGCTTGGCTAACCTGATCGCCATACTGTTTCCTTAATTTCTCGAGTTCTGTAATATCGGCTTTATCATGCTGAGTAACATGCGGAGCTTTCCATGACTGAGTAAGTCTATCAGCAGTAAGAACCCTTACTTTATTCATTTCTTCGATTAAGCCGCCGCTTTTTTGAGTTTGATCTACTTGGGTTATTTTCGCGGTTGTAGATTTTTTTGCTTCTGTAGTTGATAGATTTGATTTAGCAAATTCTTTTACATCGTTTTCTGTGATTCTCCCACCAGGCCCACTGCCATCGACATTGGTAATTTCTACCCCAATTTCTCTTGCAAGTCTTCTTACAGATGGTGAAGCCGGGATAATAATTTTATTATTATCACTATCCTCTTCTTCTCTGCTTATAGATATGACATTGGAATTATCACTACCGAGTTCACTGTCACTGGCTTGTTCTTCCGGTTTAATTTCTTTAACTGTCTCTTGGGAAACCTCTTTTATTGCAATAGCCTCAGGTTCAGAAACATCCTGTTCAGCTGATTTAGATGGTTGATTGCCGTCTGTATCAAAAGTTACTAACAACTGCCCAATTATAATACTATCTCCATTTTCTACATGTAGTTCCTTAATTAAACCATCTATTGGGGCCGGCAGTTCTATTACAGCTTTATCGGTTTCGATCTCCATAATTGGCTGTTCTTTAATAACAGACTCACCCTTTGAAACCATTATGTTTATTATATCTCCGCCTTCTACATTTTCACCAAGTTCGGGAAGTTTAAACTCCATATTTCAATTATCCTCCATAGCTAGCTTAAAAAAGGATTTGGCTTTGCAGTATCTATGTGAAAATCCTTACAGGCTTTTTGAACTATATCAGTTTTAATTTTCTTCTCTTTACTAAGTCCGTACAAACTTGCAAGGATTATATATCTGTAATCAACCTCAAAAAACGATCTTAAATCCTTCCTGCTTGCACTCCGTCCAAATCCATCTGTGCCAAGACTAATGCATTTTGCAGGAAGCCATGAAGATATAGATTCAGGAAGTGCCTTTACATAATCCGATGCGGCTACTATACAGTCAGAATCTTCACCTATACATTTATATACGTAAGGTACTTTTGAGATTTCTGATGGGTGAAGCATATTCCATCTCTCGGTTTCCAGACACTCTTTATAAATTTCTTTATAACTGGTTAAGCTGAATACATTTACTCTTAAATCATAATCTTTTTCGAGAATTTTTTGAGCTTTAATACATTCATTTAATATTGTTCCGCTGCCAAGCAACGAAACAGCGTGTTTTGAATCTTTATTCTCCGATTCTATTAATTTATAAATGCCTTTTATTATCCCTTCCTCCACCCCCTTAGGCATAGGCGGCTGAATATAAGCTTCGTTCATAACTGTGAAATAATAAAATACATCTTCTTGATTAATGTACATCCTCTCTATGCCGTTTTTGATAATAACGGCAATTTCATAGGCATATGCCGGATCGTATGTAATTAAGTTAGGGACAGGATATGCCAGTAAATGGCTGTGACCATCTTGGTGCTGCAGGCCCTCTCCTGCAAGTGTTGTCTTTCCTGCAGTTCCCCCGATCAAAAATCCTTTGCATCTCATATCTCCCGCTGCCCAGATAAGGTCGCCTATCCTCTGCATCCCGAACATAGAATAATAAATAAAAAACGGTATTGTATTTATGCCATGGGTTGCATAGGCGGTGCCTGCCGCTATAAAAGAGGACATTGCGCCTGCTTCTGTTATACCTTCTTCGAGTATTTGGCCGTCTTTAGCTTCTTTATAATAAAGCAAAGTATCTTTATCTACAGGTTCATATATCTGGCCAACATGAGAATAAATACCAACCTGTCTAAACAGTGCTTCCATTCCAAAAGTCCTTGCTTCGTCAGGGACAATAGGAACTATAAGGTCTCCAACATTTTTGTCCCTCATTAATTTTGAGAGCATTCTCACAAATGCCATAGTAGTTGGTACTTCTCTATCTCCTGAACCTTTAATAAATTCTTCGTAAATGTCGTCTGAAGGCTTTTTTAGCTTTTCAGATTTAATAGTTCTTGAAGGGATATAGCCTCCGAGTTTTTCTCTGCACTCTTTTAAGTATTTAATTTCCTTGCTATTTTTATCTGGTTTATAAAAAGGAGCTTTAGCAACATCTTCATCTGATATTGGTATGCCAAACCTTGTTCTAAACTCTTTTAACTCTTGTTCATTTAATTTTTTTTGTTGATGCGTAATGTTTTTTCCTTCACCGCTTTCTCCAAGACCATAACCCTTGATAGTTTTTGCCAATATTACAGTAGGAGAGCCTTTATTTTCAGTTGCGGCTTTATATGCTGTGTAGACTTTTTGTGCATCATGACCCCCTCTTTTCAGCTTTTCTAATTGCTCGTCGGAATAGTTTTTGACTAATTCTTTCAACCTCGGATCAGTTCCAAAGAAATGTTCCCTTATATAAGAACCGGGTTTTACGATATATTTTTGATAATCACCATCAACAGCCTCCTGCATTCTGTCTATGAGGATATCATCTTTATCTGCTGCCAGTAAAGGATCCCAGTCGTTTCCCCAGATGACTTTAATAACGTTCCAACCCGCTCCCCTGAATATTGCTTCTAATTCCTGGATTATTTTTCCATTACCTCTTACAGGGCCGTCTAATCTTTGCAGGTTGCAATTTACAACGAATATTAAATTATCGAGCTCTTCTCTGCTTGCCAGCGTTATAGCACCCAATGTTTCAGGTTCATCCGTTTCACCGTCTCCCAAAAAAGCCCATACCTTAGCGTCTGTTTCATCTTTTAAACCCCTATCCTCCAGGTATCTGTTAAACCTGGCCTGATAAATAGCCATTATTGGGCTAAGACCCATAGATACAGTTGGAAATTCCCAAAAATCAGGCATTAACCATGGATGCGGGTATGAAGATAGTCCTTTATCAGAGCTTATTTCATTTCTGAAATTTTCAAGGTTTTCGATACTCAATCTTCCTTCGAGAAAGGCTCGGGAATATATTCCAGGTGAAGCATGTCCCTGAAAATAAATTATATCTCCTTGCTGCTCTTCAGTTCTAGATCTAAAAAAGTGATTAAAGCCTATATTGTATAGTGTTGCTGCAGATGCATAAGTTGATATATGTCCTCCTATCCCATCATTTTCCCTGTTGGCTCTGACTACCATAGCCATTGCATTCCATCTTATATAATTACTTATACGCCTTTCAGTCTCAATACTCCCAGGGTAATTTACCTGTTTTTCTACAGGAATTGTGTTTATGTATGGGGTGTTTGCCGTAAATGGTACATTCACGCCTGATTTTCTAGCATGAATATGAAGTTTCCGAAGTAACCTGTTTACTCTTTCGCTTCCATCTTTATTTAAAACATAATCGAGAGATTGCAGCCATTCTCTATTCTCAATCTCTTCGAGATTATCCTTTTCTCTTTCTTTTTTATAATCTATGGACATAATTTCTAAGAATACATAATTTAGTTATATTTTAAATGCTTATTAACTTTAAATTCACATAAATATCTTTTAACATAAAAGAACTAATATATCTAAGGTCTTATACTATTAATATTTAATTACGGCATTAGACAACTGGTGAAGAAGAATTCATTAAAATATTGGTTATTTTATAACCTCCTAATTATTTATATATCTTAATTTATAACAAAATATGAACAATATAATAGTTATTTTTTAATATATGGATTAAATAAATATAATAAATGTAGTAATTATTAACAAATTATTGACCATTTAAGAATTACTCATATATTATTACGCGCTATGAATAAATATGACTTAACGGTAATAGGATCTGGCCCAGGTGGCTACGTGGCTGCTATAAGGGCAGCTCAGCTTGGAATGAAGGTCTCAGTAATTGAAAGAGACAACCCAGGGGGTGTCTGCCTGAACTGGGGATGTATTCCTTCAAAAGCAATACTAAAATGTGCTGAAATCTACCAAAACTTCTTACATTCAGAGGATTATGGAATAACAACAAAAGGACTCTCATTTGATTACTCAAAAGTAATACAGAAAAGCAGAAATGCTTCTTCAGTTTTAACTAAAGGCGTAGAGTTTTTACTGAAAAAGAACAAGATCGATCTATTTAGAGGAACCGGAAAACTTGTAGATAAAAATAAAGTTGGAATAATCGGAGAAAAAAGCGAGCTTGAGCTCAGTACCAACAATATCCTTATTTGCACGGGTTCTGTTCCAAGAGTGATTCCGGGAATTGAAGTTGATGGAAAAATGATTATGACAAGTGACGAAGCCATAAATTCAACAGATTTTCCCAAGTCTGTAATTATTATCGGCGGTGGCTATATAGGGGTGGAGTTTGCCTATGTTTACAATTCATTTGGTAGTAAAGTTACTATCATAGAGATGGCAGACCATATAATTCCAGGAGCAGATAAAGAAGTAGCCATAACACTTGAAAAAATATTTAAGAAGTCAGGAATGGATGTACTTACAAGCACTAAATATAAGTCTTACAAGAAAGCTGAAACACAGGTAGATGTAGTTGTAGAAAACGTAAAAAACAACAAAGAATCCACTATTAAGGCATCTCAAATGCTAATAGCAATTGGAAGGAAAGCTGTAGCTAATGATGCGCCGTCATCATACGCTTATTATAAAGAATCAAATGATATAGGGCTTGCTTTACTGAATATTGAGCTTGATGAGTATGGTTTTATCAAGACAAATGATGATTATGAGACTACATGCAGTAACGTATATGCTATCGGCGATGTCATAGGCCCCCCACTTCTTGCACATAAAGCCTCAGAGGAGGGTGTTGTGGCTATTGAAAAGATAAATGGTATAGACAGCAAGGTTCATTACAACAATATTCCAAGCTGTGTCTACTGCCAGCCCGAAATTGGCTCAGTCGGCTATACTGAAGAACAGGTAAAAGAATTCGGTATAAAATATGACGTAGGAAAATATCCATTTAAGGCAGCTGGAAAAGCCGTGGCCATTGGTGATACTGAAGGATTTGTTAAAATCATCTCCAATTCTAAAACAGGAGAAATCTTGGGATCTCATATTATAGGACATGGGGCTACTGAAATGATTGCTGAGCTTACAATTGCAAAGAGCCTTGAATCTACTCCCCTTGAAATAGCCGAAACTTCCCACGCTCATCCTACTCTTTCAGAAGCCATAATGGAAGCTGCGCTTGGATCTATGGGAAGAGCAAGAAGTATATAGAATCAAACCACTCTATAAAACTGCTTTATAATAATTGTTAGTATAATTATTATATGAACGAATTTAAAATTCTTAATCTTGGATTAACTGACTACAAAAAAGCTCTTAATATTCAACTCGGCCTTCTGGATAAAAGAAAAAACAATTTAATTCCAGACACTCTGATCCTATTAGAGCATTCACCCACTATCACTATTGGAAGAGGCGGAGATTTAAAGAACCTTCTTGTTTCGCAAAACTATCTCAAAGATAAAGGCATATATTTTGAACAAATAAGCAGAGGCGGCGATATTACGTTTCACGGCCCCGGGCAAATAGTTGGTTATCCTATAATGAATTTAAATAGCCTGGGCAGAGATATACATAAGTATTTAAGATCTTTGGAACATTTAATTATTGATATGTTGAAAAATTACGGTATTAAAGCCTCGGGTTTTAAAGGTATTACAGGGGTTTGGTCAAATGACAAAAAAATCGCATCAATTGGAATTGGAGTAAAAAGATGGATAACATATCATGGATTTGCCATTAATATTAACAATGACCTTAATTGTTACGACATGATTATTCCCTGCGGACTAAGTAAAGTAAGGATGACAAATGTAACTACTGAATCCGCCACTGGAAAAGTAACAATTGAGAACGCAAATGATTACATAATAGATTCGTTTAGTAAGACTTTTAATCAAAAATATTCAGGAATCCTCAATATCAATTTAAATTAAAATTATTTTGGAATCTATAACTAAAATTATTAGTATTATCTTTTTATTTATATCCTCTTACTTTCCTTCTTGTGCAGATGCAAATGATATAAAACTGCCCCCAAATTTTAATATTAATACTTATGCAGAAAAGTTAAAGGGCCCAAGATTCATGGCTCTTAGTCCTGATAATGTAGTTTTTGTAACAGAAATAAGATCAGGGCAAGTTATTGCTTTACCCGATACAGATAACAATGGAAAAGCTGATAAATATTTGATAAAAGCTAAGAATCTAAGATCTCCACATGGGATTGCTTTTTATAAAGACTGGCTATACGTGGGAGAAAGCAACCAGATTGTAAGATATAAATATTTCGATTACAAAAATGATCTTGGAGAAAAAGAAATAGTAATTCCAAACCTGCCCCGTGGAGGCCATTCTACAAAAACCATCTTATTCGGAATGTACAATAAGTTATATTTATCAATAGGTTCTTCATGCAATATATGTAAAGAAAAAGATCAAAGAAGAGCTTCTATTATGCAATTCAACCCAGATGGGAGCGAAGGCAAAATATATGCAGAAGGACTAAAAAACTCTGTAGGACTTGCGCTTAATCCAAAAACAAACCAATTATGGGCATCAGATAACGGCATAGACTGGCTCGGAGATAACCTGCCACCTGAAGAGATAAATATTATTAAAGAGGGTAAGCATTACGGCTGGCCTTTCTGTTATGGTGATAAAATCCCCGACCCTAAAATGGGAGATCCTATATTTTGTAACAATACAGAACCACCGGCATTTGAAATGCAGGCTCATTCTGCTCCTCTTGGATTAACATTCTACACAGGTAGCCAGTTTCCAAAAGAATTTCATGGAGACTTGTTTGTCGCTTTTCATGGATCATGGAATCGCTCTGTGCCAACAGGATATAAAGTTGTCAGGATTAAAATTAAGGACAACAAACCCATATCAATAGAAGATTTTGCCTCAGGGTGGCTTAAAGGAACTACAAGAACAGGACGTCCAGTTGATGTCTTAGTCAATATAGACGGAAGCCTTTTAGTTTCAGATGACAAGGGGGGTAAAATATACAGGATTTACTACGACAAGTAGATATTATTTACTTGCTTAAATCCCTAATCTTTCTTTCAAGCTCTTCCATTTTTTGATGTAAGTTTTTAAATCACTGCTTTCTGAATTATTTTTTGAATCAGAATTACTAATATTTTCAGTATTCCGA
>SMVA01323236.1_pt1 | contig 17537 bp, 16 predicted proteins | sample 2456451 | NCBI WGS metagenome assembly SMVA01 (sample SAMN11095933, study PRJNA526329) | marine sediment metagenome | biome: Marine sediment; feature: Surficial sediment; material: Deep marine sediment; isolation source: Hadal surficial sediment | place: Pacific Ocean | collected 2014-05 | depth...
GGCGCCATCGACGCTTCGACACCCTCTTCCAGCACGGGCATCGAGAATCACTCGAGCACCTTCTATTTCGATACCGCGGAATTCCTGCCCAACCAGGGCAACACCCTGGCGGTCGAAATCCACAACGCGTCGAGTTCGAGTTCCGACATCAGCTTTAACCTGTCGCTGCGGGGCGTGGTTTACATTCCGGAGCCGACCGCTGTACTCCAGCTCATCTTCGGAACGACCTTGCTCGCACTGATCCGATCCCGAAAAACGGCTTGAACCGAGATCGAGTCGACTACTGCGTGATCGGCATATCCAACAAATCCTTCGCCGTGTCGACGTCCATCACGAATCTCGACCAGAGCTTCAGCCGGCTGTTGACGAGAAGCGGGTAGACGGCATCACTGCGGGTGTTTCCGCATTGCCCGCACGGGCCCGCCACCACGATCACATGCTTGTTAGGTTTGCTCGCCAATGCGACGAGATCGTCGAGTTCGAGTAGTGTTACTGTTCTCATTAATGTGTTATCAGTGATCGGACCATCGAGCGAGTAGGGACGATACTGGACGTCCCCCACCCAGCCCTTGTCACGCAGTGCCTCCAAACCCTCCGGCGATCCACTCTTCATGAAGTGGTTGAAGTCACCATGTGGGTGCGACGCACTTCCGAGCGAAGTGATCACGATATCGAACCCGTCGCTGGGAACTGCATCAAATGCCTCTTTTACGCCGGGCCAACCCTTGACTCGCGAGTATTCCTCGGACTCAACTACAGCCGGTGCGAACAGGCCGATGCGGTGGACCTTGATGGCAGCGTGATCGAAGCACGACAAGAACGCAACCGGTGCTGTGTGCGGCGCGAGAACATCGAACCCCGTACTCAGTGCGTGAATTGTTAGTTTCGTCGGAAGTCGCTTGGCTGTTGGAAGGAGCGACGCAAGCTTTCGCGCCATCAGCATCGTCGTAAAACCTCCGCCCACACCGATGTGAAGATCGGGTTTTTGCTTCGACAGCTTCTCGATCAGTTCGACGGTCAACTTCGCTGCAGCCGTGGCCACCGACTCCAGCGAGTGGCTCGCACTCACAACCCGAATCTCGTTACTCCGCAAGCTGAAGTGCTCAGCGATCCGGTCGGTCAGCCTCTCTTCCTCGGGCGGAGAGAGCACGAAAAAGCCAAGGCGGTTTGCGCGGCCGATCAGGTGGTAGACGTGTTCTCGCTTGATCTTTAAATCGAGCACTCCGACGCGGGGGAGTTCATCGTTCACCCAATTGCGAATTTCGTCCGTCTTCATGCGGTCGAGAAAACGCTGGCAGACTCCGACGGTCACGGAGTCGGGGATCCCTTCGAGCTTGATCATCTGTAGGTCCTCCTTGGAGTTGGGAGCTGTAATTGCGAACCGTCGGCAGGTCTTCCAGAGCAGTTCCGACGGGTCGATTTCACTTTCACTGGCTACAATTGTATTTGTTTTATATCAATTGTAAAGAATACAATTCGGCTACAGAGAGGGTAATTGTAAACTGTAAAAATTTATTAAAATCAGCTACTTGCGAGTTAATTTTCGTTCGCTATCCCACTCTAGAGACTCCGAATCAGAGACTTTTCCGTTAGGTGTGTTTGAATTTAAAAAATTGCAACGAAACTCGAATCGAGATTTCGAGAGGACCCAATGTACTTGCGGTACTGGGCCAACCCGTCTGAGGGGCAGCCTGACAGAACGCGGATCCAGCGCGAAATCGGCGCGAGCGGCTTGTCGCTGAGCGAGCGGGTGGATGGGGAGCTCGCGGTGGGCGAGGCAGCCAGCCCGCCCGCCGCGATGCTTCGGCCGCACCGTGTTCGCGGAAACACTGTAGCTGTACTGCTTCTCGCGAAGAGTTCCACCCCCGTGCTTGTCGATGGCTATCCGCCCCTCCCCGTTTCGGTGCTCAGCGACAAGAGTGAGCTCGTCGTGGGGCGCAATGTCCTCCGCATAAGCGCCCATCAGCCTCCGAGCGTCACCGAGTTCAGCGAAAGCGATAGGGAAGAGTCCTGCGCGACGTGCACACGCGCGTTCGCGATCGGCGACGAGATCTTGCGATGCAGCGCCTGCCAGGCGCCCCGGCACGAGGGCAGGCTCGCGGCGCCCGACGAGGCTCCGTTGTTTTGCGGAAGCTACGCCGCCCAATGCAGCCGCTGTGGCATGCGTTCGGACGAATCTTTGCGCGCTGACAGCGAATCTTCGACCCCAGGGGGCGCGCCAGCGCCGCCACCCCCGCCGACCCCGGAGGAAAATCGAAGTGCCTAATCGACTCGAAAAATGCGCAGCGGATCAACAAGAGGCGCGCGTACAGAAGATCTTCGGCAAGAGTGGGCTGCGCCAGCTCCGCCAATCGTCGGTCGCGGTGATCGGCGTCGGCCAACTCGGCGGCTCGGTCGCGCAAGAGCTGGGCTGCCTGTCAATCCCGATCACGTTGGTCGACTACGGAACGGTCGAACCAGAGAATATAGGCACCCAGGGGTTTCGCATCGACCACCTCGGTATGACCAAGGTCGAAGCCCGCGCCGCCCAGATTTCGGAATGCACGACGAAATCGAAATTTCTATTAATTCCAGCACCCATTGAAGACGTGGGAATCGGGATTTTCTCGCAGACCCGCTTGATCATTACGGCTCTGGACAGTCGCGCTTCGCGAATCCGGGTGGCGGAAATCGCACAGTTGCTCGGGATACCGATGCTCGACCTCGCAGTCGATGGAACCGGAAAGCGCCTGCTCGGAAATGTAGCGCTCTATGAATCGAGCCAACCCGATGCTCCAGGGTATTGCTGTCGCTGGGACGCCCAGGGAATCGCGGCGATCCGAAACGAGGGACAGCGTCAGGGTTGCCCGAGTTGGCGAAGCTCAGGCGTACCGATCACACCCCCCACCCTTTCGGCTCCTGCATTCGGCCGTGCGGTTTCCGGCCTCGCAACGACATGGGCCATCGACAGGTTGTTAGGCCGCGCCGATCAGTTGATGAATACGCAGATTCAGCTCCACTCGGGGTCTACGACGACACTCCGCAGCCTGACGATGCAGCGATCGCCCCGGTGCGCGCTGAGCCATTCGATGTTAGAGCCGATCAGCACCGTATCCGCGAAAACCACCGTGGGAGAACTCGCAAAACACGCTGTCGCGGACCTCGGTGCAGAGCCCGAGGCATTTCAATTATACCACCGCGATTTCGTACCGGAACTGTTCTGCCCCCTCGACGGACAGACGCGCGCCCTGCCGCGCTTTCGCCACGGATATCGCGACGACGAAGTGGCGTGCGGCTGCTCGCCCGGCTCTGAGTTTGTTCCGAGTGAGCAATCGGACCGCCTCAACCAGGTGATGTGGCGGCGCTGGTCGGCCATGACATGGCACGACCTCGCGCTACCGGCCTCCGACGTCGTCACCGCAGTCGCCGCTGATGGCCGCGAGGCGCATTACGTCATTGGGCCTCCGCCGATGCCGTGCACACGAACTACGGTGGGGAGGAAGAAATGACGGATCGGGTCTACCAGGGATTTTTGGAGTCCGCGCTCATCGACGTGCGGCGGATTCATGCGGAGAGCGAGATCGCCCGGTTGATTCCAAATCCAAACTCCGGCAACCCGCCTCGCATCTACCACGGCCTGATGCGCGACGTCGAGCACTACGAGCGCAGCCTAGACGGGACGTTTCGCGTCTCGAACAGCGCCGTGTCGTTTAGCGTCGAATTCCCCGCAGACTACTGCCGCAGCATCGACTTCAACCTCCAACTCCGCGTGGTTCGCTGCGATCCGCGAATCGTTCACCCCAATATCCACGGCGGAATCGTTTGTCTTGGAGCTGGTTTCCGACCCAGCACCCGAATCCGCGGCGTAATCCAACACTTCTATCAAATTCTGTCGAGTCGAGTAACGACAACGGACAACGCCTTCGACAGGGATGCCGCCCAATTCTTCATCAAGCATCAGGCTGACATTCGAGCGCTGCGCGCGAAGCCGCTCTGGCGCCGGCCAACGGCGGCGCGTGTTCAGGTGCGAGAGGTCGATCGGTCGCAGCCTCGAAGGAGTGAAGCGTGAAGAAGAATCGCCGATTTCGATCCTTGCGCCTGGAACCAACGCTGGTCGCCGCGATCACCCAGCCGCTGCCTTTGGACACGACACGCTTGGGGTTGGCGCATCAACTGGATTGCCTCGCTCCAGTCAAATTCGCGCTGACGCCACAAGGAGACGGCTGCGCGATCGCCGAAATTCCCCGTACCGCCAATCTCCACGATTGCGAAAAACTCGCCAGCCAGGCTCTCGATGGCGTGGAATCGTGGATCGACCGCGGCTTTCCCGCCAGTGGCGAAACACAAGCAGAACGTGAATCGCAGGGCGTTGCTCTAGGCGCCGCAGGCTCGGTCGATTCGGAAATCGCAACGAGTCTGGACAAAATCGGTTGGAGCTGGGAAGAGGGCGAAGGCGCGACCTACCGAGTCTTCGTAACGACCGCCTCGGGCTCAATCGGGCGCGTAAAGATTCAGCGCATGGGATCGAACGCGTTGCATGTATCGAGCGAAAGCACCGTTCAAGTGAGTGACGTCGTCGCAATGGAGGCGCTCGCTCATTTTGCGCTCGATACGAACCGCCGTTTGCGCATCGCGCGCCTCACGGTATCCGATGCAGATGGCGAAGCAATACGCCTGGTCTGGGATGCAATCGCACCAGCCGAGCTCGGCGTATCTGTAGCCCTTCCGCGATTGATCGAGGCGGTCGCCTTTGCGCGAGCAGACACGAGCCTCGCACTCGTCGCATTGGCCGACGAGTGCATCGCGGCCCTCTATCTCGACCATCGATTTCCGGTGCAACGCAAGCCCGGGAGGCAAAGTGGGGTCGATTGGGCTCATGCCGGCGCGGTGCCAGCAGAAGCGGAGTCGATGATCCAATGCGACAACCATAAAAAGGAGCTGTGAAGATGGGTGCAGCAATACAGAACGCAGAGTTTATCGATCTGATCGCCGGTGACTGGGAGGGAAATCAGGAAGCCGTGCTGGAACGGGTCCCACGCAATCTCACCGTCGGTGAAGTCGTGACTACGAGTGCGGATGTGCTGCAGCTTCCGTTCGCGGATTTTTTCCAGGCAGTGCTTCGCGGGAGAGAGCTCAACCACGGAGACACTCTCGATGAGGCCGGCGTCGAAAACGATGACAAAATCGAACTCGTTCCCGGAGTTTCTGCCGGGGCAAGAGGCTGATCGATGGCTGTGACCGGAGGCAGATTCGCATTCACGATCGGAGTGACACGCGATGGGGAGCCGGTGCATCGGGCACCGGTGAGTGTGGCGGCTTGTCTGGAGGACGCGGTCTTCCGCGCGGTGGTCTCCGGACAGATCTCGAACGACGGAAACATTCCCTCCCATCTCATCACGCCGGTGTGGAGCGGTGAAGATCCGCCTGCGGTCGCAGCCCTGGAGCTGCGGTTGGGCGACCTACCTGTGACCCGCTACGACACCGATGTCGTCGCGCCTCAGGCACGCGCGCTCATCAAGGGCCTCATCAAAGACGGCACTCTCACATCTGACGGCGCTGTCGATTGGCAGCTGGATGCCCATGAAGCGCCGGCAGCGAAAATCGAACCGCATCGATTCTCGGCGCGGGTGTCGCGGGCACCGCTGCCGCTGGAGTCCGTGCAGCTGCCGAGCGCGGCACCCGGAGAATTCTCCGTCGAGTTCGATCATCGGCTTCTAACGGAACTGAGTGACGCAGTCGCTTCTGCCGACGCGGTGGAACGCGCCTGGCTGCTGCTCGGATCCATCTGTCACGACCGCAGTCGCGGAGCCGCCGAGTTACGCGTTCGCGGGGCGGTACCGGTCGAGACCGGTCGTGGCGGTGCATCGCAACACCACTTCGCATTCGACCCGGCAACCTTTGTGGCCGCGCGCCGCGCCGCGGTATCGACCATGGCCGGCGCCATCCCCATTGGATGGAGCCACTCCCATCCACCCTGTGCGGAATGTCGCGCGACCAACGGCTGCCTGGTGGACACACGTTTCTTTTCCACCGACGACGTCGAAGTGCACTCGACCGCATTTACGAGCCCGTACACGGTCGGCCTGGTCATCGGCAAGGTGGGGAATCGCCCTGCCGCCCAACTTGGCTTTCGGCTCTATGGCTGGCAGAAAGCCCAGATTCGAGAACGCGACTACCGCGTATCCGAGATATGAGGAGATCGAATTGAATCCGTTGAAGGCGATGATGTCCGGAAAACTCGACCCCGAGGCCGAAAACGCCGCGCTCAACCTGATTGCCGAAGATCAACCCAACGATCTCGCCGAGGCCTGCAGGCACTTGATGAAACTGAACCGCAAGCACCGCAGTGCGGAGCGGGTTGCCAAGAAGAGGCAAGCCGAAGCTGAAGCAGTACTCGAGAAGATGCTCGCACCACCCCTGCATCCGGCGACGGTGATGCGCGTGACACCTGACGGACGCGTCGATGTGGTCAGCGGATCCGGGCGCATACTCGTCAAGGCGCTTCCCGAGGTCGCGACTGCAGAGCTCCGAGCTGGAGACATCGTATATCTCGATAGCGAAAGAGCCATGATCGTGGCGCGCAGCGATCAACAGGAACGCGCGGGGTTGATCGGAACGGTCGGCGAAGCACTCGACGAGCAGGTTCTCGTTCAAGGCATCGGTGACGAAGAGACCGTAATGCTGGCACCACCGGAGCTCGTAGGAAATCTCAAAGCCGGCGATCGCGTGATCTACCTCCGCGATTTCCCCTGTGTGATCGGCCGGCTCCCCAAGCGAACCCGAAGCAGCTTCGAACTCGAATGCGCGCCTTCCGTGACCTACGACGATATCGGCGGACTCGATTCCGTGATCGAGGAGATTCGCGACTTCCTGGATCTTCATCTGCGTCACCGCGAGTTATGCGATCGATACGACCTCAAACTGCTTCGCGGTATCACGCTGGTGGGGACGCCAGGGTTGGGAAAAACCATGCTGGCGGCGGCAATTGCCAATGATCTCGCCAGCGCGGATCAGAACACACGCTTCTTACACGTCAAACCCGGCGCACTGCGCGGCATCTACTATGGCCAAGCGGAAGCCCGGATACGCGAGTTGTTCGCCATCGCGCGGGACGCACCCGGTCTCGTCGTCATGTTTTTCGACGAGCTGGACACCTACGGCGCCCGCGGTGCGGGAGTGGGCCAGGACATCGATGGTCGTGTACTCGGCGCGCTTCTCAGCGAGCTCGATGGGCTGGAAACCACATCGAATGTCTTCTGTGTCGGAGCAACCAACAGGCTGGATCGTTGCGACCCGGCGCTGGTTCGCTCACTCAGGCTCGGCGATCGCATCTTTCGGATCGGGCGCCCGGACCGAGACGCAACCGCGCAAATCCTGGCGCGCTACCTGCTACCGCAACTCGCGTACGCGGACGCATCTGCAGAGACCATGATCGAAGCGGCGACCAGCTATCTCCATACTCCGGCAGCTGGAATCGGCACCGTCGCGACGGTCGTGCTGGCAAACGGCAATCGGCGGGAAATTCGGGCCACCGATCTGCTCAACGGAGCACTGCTCTCAACGGCCGTCCAGAATGCCAAACACGTCGCGGCGCGCCGGGAGCTCCACAACAGCGGATCCGCTGATTCAATCGTGAACGGGCTCTCTCTCGAGGATCTGCTCAATGCGCTCGACGATGCGATCGAAGCCGAGACCGCAAAAATCGCCACACCGCATGCGGCACGCGCGGTGCTGGATTTTTCAAATTCGGACGAGATCGCGCACGTCGAAATCGCCGATTCAAATCGTCTCGCGCGGCACCGCCATTTGCGGGTCGCCTGATCCCATCAAATGGGAATGAGGAGCGAATGAAATGGAACAGCTTCACCACGTATCGCGCAGAAATACGCAAACACGACCGTCGCCCGAAGTCGGCTCCGGTGGACAAGCAGACGGCACGGAAAACGGCGGCGGCATGGTCCAGGTGGTCTGGGGCCCACTGATGGACGATCTCGATGTCGCCGGCATGAGTGTCGATGAAGTCGCCACCCTCTTGCGGGATCCCTACCACCTGGCGCCCGGAGCGATCGCGACCGTAAACGGCGTCGAGGCCGATCCGAGCACGCGGTTGGTTCGGGGCGACACCCTCGAATTCGTCCGCGCAGCCGGTGAAAAGGGAGGGGGCTAATGCCGCTTGAACCGGAAATTCGCATCATGGGCGCCAAGGTTCGCGTTCTGCAGGGAAGGAAAAAGCTGCTCGACCTTCCCATCGAGCAATTGATCGACACAGTCTACGGAGAATGCGAACGCGCGTGCCGATTCGAGATTCGTCCACAAAACGCGCGCATCTGGGAGGTACGGGGCAATGCGACGGCGGCAGCCTTTGAGCTGCCGCCCCACGCGCGTACGGTACGCTGGCTCGCCGACGATTCGAAGGCGCCTTACGGCCCGAAGGCGAGCTACCACAACTACTACGTGAGCTTTCCCTACATCGTGCTGCTGGTGGTCTTTCGCGACGGAGGATTGACGGGCCAGCAACAGCTCTACTACCGGACCGAGTCCCTCGATTCGGGCGAAGAATTACAGTTGCCCAATCTCTTCAACGTCGCCAAGGGGTACAAACAGCGTTGCTGGGTGTGTTTGAAGCAACTCCGCGACCTCTCCGGGGCAGATTGGCCGACGAAGATTTCAGAAATCATCGACCACGTGTTCAGTGCTGCCTTCAACCGCAGCTCCGAAGTCCACGAGGGCAACTCGTATTGGACGCGGCAGCAGTCCATCGACCCGCGTGTTGCCACCATGAAGGCATGGGAAGAGGCATCGCGCAAAGACAGGCGCATGGGTCTCACGGTGCCGTGGGAGTCGGCGGGTACCACAGCGAGCGCCGAGCTTCGCAAGATGTTGGACACGGTCGTGCGCGCCAAACGGATTCGATCCAGTGCAGACCTCGCGGCGCTGATTTCGAGCGGATCACAGATGAGTTGGCTTCCCGAATGAGATTTCCCGTCGTACTCAAGAAAAGCGAGGATATTGTCGAGCCCGGGAATTTCTACTACCTGGTGGCGTCCAATGGAATCTTCCAGATCCGCAACACACCGACGCACCGTTCAGTAACACGAGCAGAGCGCGACATTCCAGATCTTCTATCTGAAACACCTCGCGTCGAACTGCTGTTTCCGGATTTACCCGCTTCGTTTCTCGAATGCGTGATCGCATTCTTCAACGAAGTCTATTGGCGCTACCGCGGCGAAGCCATCGTAATCCTTTTCTTCAACCCCAAGACGCAGGAGTATCGTGCCGAGGTACCTCCCCAAAAGATCTCGGGTTTCTACGATTCCCGAGGCCGCTGGTTCGCGGATTACAGTCTCGACTACGGGAGAGTCGAGAGACCCGAAGGCTTCATGCGCTTTGGCACCATTCACAGTCATGCGAGCCTGCCCGCCTACGCGAGCCATGTAGATTGTGAAGACGAGAAGTTCGAAGACGGTCTCCACGTCGTGTTCGGAAGCTTTGCGTCCGACGAACTCAGCCGCTCCGCTTCTTTCGTCTCCAACGGCCAGCGCTTCCACGTAGACGCCGACGACGTGCTCGAAACCTGGGTGGTGTCTGATCGACCCACACCCAAGGGCTGGATGGAACAGGTCGAGTGTGTCAAGGAACCCGGTTGACGACCAAGAGGTCAGACGTGGAGAGCATGAGCACCGAGACGACTGGAGCGGCAGCGGAAGATCCGCGAAACCGCGACCGTCGAAGCGAGGGAAGATGATGGCGGCTGAAGCGCAGCGCTACGTGGTGATCGGCCTCGGAGGAGTCGGCGGGATCGTGCTGCGAATGCTTGTACCGTATCTCTTCCATCGAAACGAAGGCGCCTGCGTATACGCGATCGACGGTGATTCATTCGAGGAGAAAAATCGCGGACGCCAGCATTTCGAGCGGCTCGGTCCCAAGGCCGTCGTACTCTCCGAAGGACTTTCCGCTGCCTATGGAGACCGCGTCACGATCGTTCCGGTGCCCGAGTACATCACCTCTCAGCGAGCGCGCTTCGCGATTTCCGATGGAGACGTGGTGTTCTGCACACCGGACAACCACTCTACCCGACGGGTCGTCGAGTCGCGCTGTCGACGGCTACGCGATGTTGCGCTGTTCTCCGGCGGAAACGATGGAGTCGAAGACGGAAACACCGGAACCTACGGAAACGCCCAGGTGTATCTACGCTCCGGCGGCAACAACATCACCAACCCGCTGAGCCACTTCCACCCCGAGATTCGCAAGCCCGCAGACCAGCTGCCCACCCAGCAGGGATGTGGCGTTTCGACCACGAGCGCACCACAGCTGCTGTTCACCAATCTCGCGGTCGCGTCGACACTACTCGGCGCCTTCTATAGTTGGGGCCAGGGCGAACTCGACTGCGAGGAAATTTATTTCGACATTCTCACGGGCCGCAGCGTCCCGGTGCGTCGACCACTTGCTAAGCCGTAACGCGCACAGGTTTGAACCCGACGGTCCGAGAGAATCCACCTCGCGATAGACGGATGCCGAACCACCAGAGATGGGGTTGGTGGCGAATTGAGCTGGATGAGGTAAATGAGTTTGGAGACCGTGCGCCGACCGAAACAGCCACGGCTCGAGCGGCGACCTTCCGCGTAGCGGGGCGGAAAGACGCACAGCGCCACGAGGAGATCGAAGATGGGGGCGAAACGGGTCACGCGGTGGATGGCAGAAGAGATCCGATCTCGGCGAGCCCTGGGCGAGGAGATCCTGACCCTCGACGTTCGGACCCCCGATGCGCGCGTCGTCCACCCCTACGAGATTCCCGGCAGCCGCTGGATGCCGCTCACGGATGTCGTTCAGCACGCGACCTCGTTGCCGCGCGAAACCACGATCGTCGCTTACTGCACCTGACCCGAGGACGCGAGCAGCGCCCGTGCGGCGCTGTGGCTTGCGGGTGAGGGATTCGAGTCCGTCTTCGTACTCGAAAACGGCCTTCAAGCCTGGAAGGACGCGGGCCTTCCAACGGTAGCGGTGGACGAAGAAGCACTTTCGACTCGAATCGAGCAGGGCCCGAAGACCCCGGGCCAATCCACAGCAGCCTCTACAGACACCCACACCCACGCATTTCTCCCGGGTCTCGTTGAAAATTACGCGAACCGCCACGAACTTCCGATCAAACGAGAACTCACGGTGCTCTTTGCGGACATCGCGGATTCTACGCCGGCCATCCTCAGCGTATCGCCGGAAGAGGCGCTTCGATTCGTTCAGCGCTTCATGGGAATCGTGACCGATGCCGCGCTCACCTACTGCGGCGACGTCAAGGACTACGAGGGTGATGGCGCATTGCTCTACTTCGAGTCCGTCACTGAAGCGACGCAGGCCGCTCTCTCGATTCGCGAAGCGCTGGCTGCAGAGAAATCAGACGCGGGGCTCCCACTTCGAGCCAGACTCAGCCTCGACGTTGGGGAAATCGTAATCGGCGTGATCGGAACGCCAATGCGCCGATCGGTCGCGCTGATTGGACCGAGCATCAACCTCGCCGCTCGATTGCTGAAGCAGATTCCCCCGGACGGAATCATCGCGACCGAAGGCGTCATCGAAAAATTGAGAGCAGAGATCCCCGCGCTCGCAGAACGCTTCTCACTCTTCAACGAGAAGCTGGAATTGAAGGGCTTCGAAAAGCAGTACGTCAAGGCGTACGCGATCCGCTAGCTGGCGAATCCTCCGGCCTTCTAGCTACCCAGGCGTACGGAATCGAACCCAGCCCAGTCCGGATGATGTTGCGTCTGTCGTCCACCCACTCCACGTAGGCGTCACCGGGAAGAAAGTCGTCGGGCGATCTAACGCGATATCAGCCGCGTCCGGGTGCGGCGGCGTCCAGCGAGGAACGTCAAGAACGCGGTTCCAGAAGCCAATTGCAGGAAAGCGCCCGGCTCCGGCGCATCCTTTCCGGGAAGCGAGATCGCACCCGTCGCATCCGGGTCGAGGAAGGGCTGCAGGCTCGACCAATGAGGGTAGATCTTCGCGTACTCGTCCCATTCGAAGTTGTTGCAGTTCGTTCCGACGCCGCCGGAGAGTACGCCAACGAGGAGGTTGTTCTGATCCAGCAGGCCTCCGCCGGAGGATCCGCCCTCCGGGACACCAACGTCATACCCCTCGACCCGCCACCAGTTTGCCCCCCAACCTCCCGCGCAGCCCCCGGGCGCACAGTCGATGACTGGATCGTTGTCGATCGAAATCTGTTTCGGTTTGTCATCGGGGAAGCTGATGATCGCGCCCATCGTTGGCGCGGTGGTGCTGCGATTCCAGCCGGTGAAGTAGACGTCGTAGCTCGATTCGAGATCTGCCCCATCGAGTTCGAGGAGATCGATGTCTGCCGCCGCATCGTGATAGAGGTCGGTCGAACCGGTCGAAAAAGTCAGCGGAGCGTCGTTCGTACCACAACCCGAGTTCTCGTAGTTCCAGTAGTAGGTCATCGTCGGTGGATCGATATGCCATTCGCAGTGCTCGGCGGTGATATAGAGATACCGGTTGTCCTGGCGGACATTGTTGATCAGCTGGCCACTGCAGATGTACACCCCGTCGTAACCCTCGGCGGCGGCGCGCTTGACGTCCTGGTAGGGAAGGCCCTCCGGGCACGCGATGTCACGCTGGCAGCTGAAAGGCCCGGCCGCAGCCGCGGGCGCGACCGGAGAAGTCGCAGATCTAGAAGGTGCACCCGCCCGCGCGGCAATCGACCCCATTCCCATGGCGTTGCGGTATCCGTGAGAAACAGATTCGAGCTGCAAGCTCGCGCTCGCGGAGCCGGGAGGCAGGTAGAGTTCGATCACCGCCGAGTCGCCTGGAATCATCGGCGAGCCAAAGCGCTTCGCCGGGCGATTGTGTCGCTGCGTATAGGCTCCATCCTGATAATTTCGATCTACCGAGACAAAATAAAGCTCCGCGCCCTCAGGGAGTTCGAAGTCGGAGAACTTGAAGCTCATGAACACAGCGCCGGGCGAACTGACTCGAAGCCGCCACAACGACCCGCCATCCGGGAGGGTTTCCCAGGTGCCGGCGTCGTCGATCCCGAGGTTCAGCGGTACCGCATACGCAACGCGGATGGGAACGGTCGCTGCGGTCGGCGCAGCGTCCTCTTCGAGCAGCGCGGCCACGTTCACCGGCGCCATGATTCGTTGATCGATCTCGTCACGGTGGCGAACATTCTGAACGAAGCTTTTCGGCGGCGTATTCCGCTTGGCGAACGCAACATTACCGACGAGCGAGACAGCGACAAACGCCATCAGGAACGATTTTGCGTTTCTCATGAATCGACGTCTTCCGCACATGGACTTCTCCGAATATCCACTCCACTCCGTACCCACCGTTTTACCACCTGGAAACGAAGCATGTCAAACGCCAATCCTCCATCGAGCCCGCTCTAGTAGCCCCTGCTCGAACGGTTCGTACGCGCGATGCCCAACGCCGATTCGCGAGCCAGAACCGGCTCGAGCGTTCATTCCGAACGAAGCGATGTGGTAAATTGAATGGGCCCAAAATCCGTTCCCGATTGACACCCTACGAGGCCACTCGATGGCAGCCGAGGCGCTGAGCGCGAAACCACGCGGCCCAAACTGGCTCGAAGGCCCTTTCCCGGATCTGTTGATCGGCGCGGGCGGTGCCTATCTCCTGAGCATTCCTATCCTCTTTGTCGCGGCGAGCGGCGCGGTGGCCTCCGACTGGTCATTCACGCCGATCTGGATCATCGCAATCCTGATCAACGGCCCGCACTATGGCGCCACGCTGCTGCGGGTCTACGCACAACGCGAAGAGCGCCGTCGCTATGCGCTATTTGCGGTCTGGGGAACGCTGCTTCTCGCGGCGATCTTCGTGGCGGGCTTGAACGACCCCTTCGTGGGCGCCCTGATCCTGACCCTCTACTTCAGCTGGAGCCCCTGGCACTTCGCGGGTCAAAATTACGGTATCTCCCTGATGTTCCTACGCCGCTCGGGGGTCGAAATCCCTCCGCTCGCAAAGCGCCTTCTGCATGCATCATTCGTACTGTCCTTTCTACTCTCGTTTCTCGTACTGCACGCCGAGAATTCAATGGGGACACTCGCGCCCTCGAGAGGCATCCTCTACACCGACCCCATTCTGCTAAGGCTCGGCATTCCGAGCGCAATCGCGAACAGCCTGATTCTGATTTGCGGCGTTTTCTATCTGAGCAGCGTGATTGGATCCATATCGATTTTGCGTCGGCATGCGACCACTCGCGAACTCATTCCCGTGGGCTTACTGATTCTTTGCCAGGCGCTCTGGTTCGTGGTGCCCTCGCTGCTCGATGTGACGCATTCCTGGTCGGCTCGCTCATTGGCTTTTGCGGCAATCTGGTTCTCGGCCGCCCATTCATTGCAATACCTCTGGGTTACGTACCACTACGCTAAGCAAAGTGCGGATCGACCGCGGCTGGGTGAGTTCCTGTTGAAGACGACACTCGCGGGCAATGCCGCGATCGTCATACCCGGTATTCTTTTCGCGCCGATGCTGTTGGGCACGTCTCTGATCTGGGAAGAGGGCCTCAGCACGCTGATTTTTGCCGTCGTCAATCTCCATCACTTCATGCTCGACGGAGCCGTCTGGAAACTCCGCGACGGCAAGGTCGCGCGCGCGCTGTTGCGGAGCGATGAGGACCAGCCGCGCACACCCGCCCTCGGCCCGAAGTCGCGTTGGCGACGACTCTCTACCGCGATTTGGGCGATTTTCGCCGTCTGCCTCAGCATCGAATTCGCGGATCTCGCGCGCTATCAAGCGCAGCAATGGGGCGCTTACCGCATCGCAACCTCGATGTTCAACGCACTCAGTTGGGTGGGCCGGGAGCATCCGAGCGAACACGTGCGATTCGGTCGCGCGCTGCTCAAACAGGGAGATCACGAAGCCGCGCGCATCGAATTCGAGAAAAGCCTGCAAGCCCGCCCTTCCGTAGCTGCCTGGGGCGGGTTGGGACGCGCGCTCAGTCACGAACGCGATTTTTGGGGAGCGGCCGAAGCCTACGAGGCGGGCCTCTTGATCGACCGGAACGACACTGCATTGCTCCGCAGCGCCGCCGCCGAGCGATCGAAGCGCGGCGAGTACGATCGCGCTGTCGAGTTACTCACTCGGGCACTCGCATTGGAACCCAACAACCCGATGAACCGCCGCATGCTGAAGCGAGCGCGGCGCAACCTCGAACCATCGCCCGAACGGGGTGCCCGTAGGCCACCGGCTACGACTCGCGCGTCACCGATGGCTACACAGCATCTGAACGAGGTTCACGCCGATCCTCTCATCTACCCGATGAGCCTCTACATGCGGAACCGCGGGATCCCGTATTTGGCTGTCAACGACTGCTGGTTCGATTCGCCGTCTGCGAACGGAGAGGACATCGACCGATCGGTCGGAGCCTTTCGGGAGTGTTGCGAAGATCTGTTGGCCCGATTCGAGTGCCGCTCGAATTTTTGCATCGTCGTGTAAACCGAGCGCGTCGGAATGGCTGTCGATTGCCAAATCACGCGTGAGCGGCCACAGACACTCGCGGCACTCAGCGACTCCCGGCGGGTAGCGAGCGGCTCCACGATGGGAAGCCAAGCGCACGCAGCGAGCCGCGCGGCAACGTGCGAAATTCCGCGCCAAGTCATCGGCAGCGCTCAAGAATTTCGCTCAAGCACCGATCTGCCTGCAATGATCCGCAGCGTCGCACTCGCACTCACGGTTTTGACCGGTGTGAGCGGCTTGGTCTACCAGGTCGCTTGGCAGAAGGTGCTCGCGAGCCTCCTGGGGTCACACGGCGAGGCGACCGCCGCAGTCCTCGCGCTGTTTCTGGGAGGGCTTTCCGTCGGCTACGCGCTCTTCGGGCGCGTGTCACGGCGCGTTGTTGCACGTGGTGGCTCGCTGCTCTTGACCTATGGCGTCGTGGAGAGTGCGATCGGAGTGATCGCGCTGATCTTTCCGTGGCTCTTCGGGGGCATTCGCGCGCTCTCGCTCGCCCTGCCGCAGGGCTCGCCCGCGCTGGCATTCGCATTTGACGTCGGCCTCTCGGCGCTGCTCGTCGTGCCGCCCACGATCTTGATGGGCGGAACCATCCCGCTACTCACCCAGGGCCTTTCGAAAAATCTCGATGACGCGACCCGGTTGCACTCGGCGGTCTATGGTTTCAACACCGCGGGCGCGTTTATCGGCGCACTCGCGGGCACGTTCGTGTTGATTCCCGCAGTGGGGCTCGAAAATGCGATCCGCTCGATGGGGGTCATCAATCTGACGGCCGGGCTCTGTTTCATCGCACTGCGAAACAGCGGAGAAACGACAACGAAGCCGGCATCCGAGAGCACCGAGACCGGCTCCGTTCCCGTAGCAGGCCTCTTCATCTACTCGCTGGTCGCGCTGCTCGCGGGCTTCGCGATGATGAGCCTCCAAACCACACTCAATCGCATCGGCGCACTCTCTCTCGGGTCTTCTCCATTCACGTTCGGCATGGTGGTCGCAATTTTCGTGTTGTGCATCGCAATTGGAAGCTTTGCGGTGGCGGCGTTACCGCGCATCCGCCCGAGTTGGCTGGCGATCTCACAGTGGGCACTGGTCGCCATTCTCGTGATCCTCTATCCACACATCGAGAACACTAGTTTCTGGGCCTATGTGCTGCGGTCCGATGTCGGGCTCGACGCGCCCGTGCTTCCCTACTATGTGGCGGTTTTCGGCTGGCTCCTCGCAATTCTGTTGATTCCACTCGCGCTCTCGGGAGCGCTCCTACCACTTCTCTTCCATCACCTGCGCGGGCATAGCGACGACCTCGGCCGCGTTGCCGGGCGACTCTACGCGTGGAACACCGCGGGCTCGCTGCTCGGTGCGCTGCTGGGTGGCTACTTGCTGCTCTTTTGGCTCGACCTCCACCACATTTATCGCCTGGCGGTCGCAGCCCTCGCGATTGGTGCAGCGCTGCTCACGCCGAGGGTCGGACTCGCACGCGCCCAGGTTGCGGTTCTCGGACTCGCCGGCGTTTTCGGTGTCATCGCGCTGCAACCGGGATGGAATGACGACCGCCTCACGTCGGGAGTCTTCCGCTCCTACGTACCCGCCCAGGAAATCGCGACCACGCCGGACGCCTATTTCTCGCATCCAGATCGCTACGAAACCACCGAAGTGATCTTCTGGACCGACGACCCTTCCACGACCGTTTCCGTGCGCGGAGATCCGGGGCGCGCCATCTTCGTCAATGGCAAGTCCGACGGTCACATACCCGGCGACAACGTCACGACCGGACTGCTCGCCCTCCTTCCCGCAATGTTCGCCGAAAAATGCGAGCGCGCTTTCGTGATCGGGTTCGGCACGGGCAAGACAGTGGGCGAACTCGCAGCTCTCGATACCACGACCGAGGTCGTGGTCGCGGAGATCTCGCCCGGGGTCATTCAGGCGGCGCCGTACTTCGAGGCGGTCAACCGTCGAGCACTCTCGAACCCGAAGACCCGACTCGTTCGAAGCGACGCCTATCGCGCGCTTTCACGTGACGACACCCAATACGACGTAATCGTTTCTGAACCGAGCAATCCGTGGGTGGTGGGCGTCGAGAACCTCTACAC
>SMVA01265203.1_pt1 | contig 17528 bp, 11 predicted proteins | sample 2456451 | NCBI WGS metagenome assembly SMVA01 (sample SAMN11095933, study PRJNA526329) | marine sediment metagenome | biome: Marine sediment; feature: Surficial sediment; material: Deep marine sediment; isolation source: Hadal surficial sediment | place: Pacific Ocean | collected 2014-05 | depth...
AGTCGGGCCATTTAGCTGAAACTCCATCGTCTCACCTTGCAGCAACTCACTGTTGCGATAGCTGCGCACAGGAAATCTGTCGGGCCCATCGATGCGCAGCAGCCAAAATATTCCGAACATCCCGTCGTTGAGATACAGACGATTGTCTTTGCGTAGTACAACCTCAACCACTGCTGACATTCCGGGTGCCGCAAGCGCGCGTCCGGGTTCACCAAGAACTTCAGCATTGTTCGCTAATGGAAGGGTCGCCACAGACTCTGCCACCGCCGTGAAGTACTTTTCCAGGTGCGGCACGATGAAGCCGGGATAGGATTTCGGAAAGCCGCCGCCGACATCAATCAATCGCAGCTTGAACGGCAGCTGTTCAAGAACCGATTTCGTAACCGCGATTGAATGCCTGTACGCGTCGGGGTCGGTAACAGATGATCCAACATTGAACGCCAATGCCGGTTCGGCACCGCTGTCATGGATAGCTTGCAACAACTGTGGCATTTCTTCGGGTGGTGCGCCGAATCTGGCCGACAGATCCTCCATCGCCGATTCATGATGGACTGCCATTCGAGCGAATATGACTGATCGCGATGGCTCGATCTCCTTGACGAGCTGAGCAAGGCCACTCAGGTGATCAACCAAAAAATGCCGTACGCCATGTTTTTCTTGTGCGGTTCCCGCAGCGCCGCGAATGCGTGCAGGTGTCATGAAGTACTTCCTTGCATCGGGATCGATGGCGTCGACCCGCTCTATTTCCGGCAATGAGGCGCAGTCGAAATGTCGCACACCAGCGTCCAACAAAAGTCTTAAGACCGTGGGGTCAGGATTTGCCTTAACCGCATATAGCACCCGGCCCGGAAATCCGCCGAGAAACTCCCGCGCCGTTTCTCGATATACATGCGGAAAAATGCAGTAGACCGGATCCCTCGGGCACTCAGTGCGAATAAGACTGCGCACGTCAGCATAACTGTCTGATACATCAGTCATTCATTGATCCACGCAGGTCACCTGGTTTTCCCATACCGCTAACTTCGCATTCGTGATCCGCTCGGATCATGCGGTGGCTCTGCAAGGATACTGGCCGGTCTTCGCTGATCCACAACGTGCACGGACAACTCACCATTCGCTGCTCCCAGGTAGGGTGTTCTCACGTAAGCCATCGCCAGACTTTTCCCGACCGTATGGCCATAAGCGCCCGAAGTTACAAAGCCGGCGTAGTCGTCTTTGTGCCAGATGGGTTCATACCCCCAGACATCCGCATCGATCGAATCGATTTCGAGCGCTACCAGCTTGTGTTCATGCTTTGCATCGCGATCTGCGAGCGCCGCCTCGCGACCGACAAAATCGGCCTTATCATAATCGACGAACCGATCCATACCACACATAGCAGGCGTATAGTCAGGTGTAAACTCCCGCGACCAGATGCCGAAACTCTTTTCCATTCCAAGCGACACTAAAGCGCGTATGCCGAATGGTCTTATACCGAGACTGTCCCCGAGTTCAAGCAGATAGTCATAGAGCCTTCGTGCGTAGGCAGACGGAACATACATTTCGTATCCCAGCTCACCGGTGAAGGAAAGTCGTGCTACCAGGCAAGGTGCAGGACCGACATCCACATATTGTGCTGACATGAATGGCATTGATTTCTTATCGACGTCCGCAGATGTGGCCAATGCCATGAGCTCACGAGAGCCGGGCCCGGCAATAGCGATGGCGCTCAGTTCGTCTGTACGGTTGACGATCCGTATCTTTTTGCCGGACGAATTTTGTTCGAACCACAACATATGAAATTCCTGCAGGTACCCGGAGCCTGTAACCATGAATTTCTCTTCGGCGAGCCGCATGACCGTCAGATCACCTTTCATATGGCCGGATGGCAAGAGTAACGGGCCCATACGTATTCTGCCAATGTCTGGCAGTCGGCTGGCGAAAAGATGATCCATGTAGCTGACGGCGTCAGGGCCGGAAATTTCATACTTGGCGATCGACGAGATATCTATGATGCCTACGCTGTCTCTGACAGCACGACATTCTTCGCCCACAGGTGCATGCGCATTCGAGCGTCGAAAACTGGGAGTCTCTATTGGCTCACTGCCCTGTGGCGCAAACCAGAGCGGCGTTTCAAGTCCAAAAGACGGACCAAACACTGCGTTCGCCTGTTGCAGACGATCGTGAATAGCAGATACCTTGAGAGGACGCGCAGCGGGCCACTCATCATTCGGACACAAAAGGGCGAATCGGTTTTCGTAGAATTCCTTGCCCTTCTCAATCGCGTAGGATTTAGTTGCATACGCACCAAAGCGATTGACATCCATTGCGAACACGTCACCTTCCGGCTCACCGTCTATCATCCATTGCGACAGCACCAGCGCTACCCCACTGCCTTGACTGAATCCCGCCATAACACCACAACATGACCAATAGTTTTGTACGCCCCGAACCGGACCGACCAACGGATTACCGTCGGGGGCGAATGTAAAGGGTCCGTTAACGATGCGGCGAATGCCTGCATCACCCAGGGCGGGAAATCTCTCAAATCCCTGCATTAGTGCGCTTTCGATATCGTCGAGCCGCGACTCCAGCAGATCTGTTTCGCCGTAGTCCCATGAGGTACCGTCGACCGCCCAGGGAGTGGAATTCTTCTCGTACACACCAAGTAGGGCACCGTTCTGCTCCTGGCGCAGATACATTTCTCCGTCGAGGTCAATCATCATCGGCAGCTCGCCGTCAAATTCCACCAGTTCGTCGATGTCACCGGTAAGGATGTAGTGATGCTCCATCGGGATGATGGGTACATGTACGCCGGCCATTGCTCCAACCTCGCGTGCCCATAATCCGGCGGCATTGACGACATGTTCACACTGAATATTTCCCTTATCAGTCACTACCGTCCAGGTTCCGTCGGACTTATGTACCAGGTCTTCTACCATGGTATTCACGTAGACTTCTGCTCCGGCCATTCGGGCTGATTTGGCCAATGCATGAGTTGCACCATAAGGATCAATATTGCCCTCATTACCATCAAATAATCCGCCGATTACATTGCTGACATCGATGATCGGACACAGTTTTTTTATTTCTTCCGGGCCCACCAGGTGACTGTCTATTCCCAACACCTTGTGACGGGCATGCTCGTAACGTATGGCTTCCCAGCGCTCCGGAGTCGCCGCGATATTAATTCCGCCGGTCAGGTGCATGCCAACGTCCTGGCCGCTGATTTCCTCAACTTCCTTATAAACGGATATACCGTACGCCTGTAATCTTGCAACATTCGGATCGCTGTTCATCGCATGAAAGCCACCGGCTGCATGCCATGTTGATCCGGCTGTCAGTTGTTTTCGTTCAACCAGGACGACATCGGACCAACCCAGTTTCGTCAAATGATAGAGGACTGCAGCGCCTACGATACCACCGCCAATTACAACTACTCGGGTATGTTCTTTCATATTTGCTCGCTGTGTTCGGCGATTTTCAATTCGCGCGTAATAGGGTCTTCACCGGCATTGACGAACCAGTCGCTCAGGTATCGAGCGTAACTTCGGTCAACGTAAAGATCGAAGGAATCATCTTCGACAACAACCATGAATAGCAGCACGTTGGCGAAGAGTGTGCGCGTACAATGACCTGTAGTGAATGCGCTCTCATGCAGGTCAATGCCGCAGCCCATAGCCAAAACCGTCCGGGCTGCCGGGCCACTTAATGAAAAGCAAACATATTGCGATGACATATCTGTCGCAGCGTAAAGCTGGTCCGATAAAGTGCTGTCAATGTGACCAAGGATTTCCCTCGCGGGTTTGGAATCGCTGCAAAGTAGCCACTGATCCGGACCAAGCCAACAAGCTGCCGGATCTGCGTCACGCCATTGCAACGCTTCAAGTGGAAGTTGCAATGCGTTGCCGGCGGCTTCTGCACCACTCGGGCGAACACGCAGCCGAACAATCGAGCGACCATTAATTTGCCTGAGTTCAAATCCGGGACTCTCAGGCACGCATTTTCTCCCCGGTCGGGTCGTAGAAAGCCGGGTCCGTAATCCGCACGTCGAACGTGCGTCCGTCATCGAAAACAGTAACGATTTCTCCTTTGCGTTCAAATCCTCTTTCAAGCAGTCCCAGACCAATGGCCCGGTTCAAGGTCGGGCTGAAACAAGCCGAAGTCACGACACCCTCACTGCGGCGTCCATTTTCGTCTCCCGTTACGAAATGGCCTCCTGAAAGCATATTCTCGTTGGCATCCAGAGGTTCGACACCAACAAATTGCCGCCGGTCCTTGCGCTGGTCCTCAGCGCGGAGAAGAGATCTTTTGCCGACGAAATCAGTTTGTTTCCTGGCTGCAATGCCACCGAAACCGACATCCAACGCGTTGGTCATGCCATCCGTATCTCCGCCAACCTCCAGGTAACCTTTCTCGGTGCGCAGAATGATCAGTGCTTCGATACCAACCGGCGCAATTCGATTACCGCCGGCGATTTTCAACGCCTCCAGAATTCTTTGCCCATATATTGCCGGTACGCTGATCTCGTAGCTCATCTCGCCCGAAAAGCTGACCCGTTGCACCCGTGCTTCCAGGCCCATGAACTCACCTGCTGTGACTGACATGTGCGGCAACGCCTCTGCCGAAAAGTCGATGCTCGAAGGCATTTCCTGCAGCAAGGATCGGGAGTCCGGGCCCGCTACAGTTGCTACCGCCCATTGGCTGGTAACCGGCGAGATGATCAGGTCAAGATCAGGCCATTCGCACTGGTGCCAATGTTCGAGCCAGTCGGTTATGCGATCCGCGTGTGCCGAGGTGGTATTGACCAGGTAGTGATTCTGAGCCAGCCGTGCAAAAACGCCATCATCTATCACGATTCCGTTCTCACTGAGCATCAGTCCGTAACGAATACGACCGGTCTTCAAAGTGAGGACATTATTTACGTAGATTCGATTGAGAAATTCGCCTGCATCCGGTCCTGTTACTTCGATCTTGCCAAGTGATGAGCCGTCCAGGAGGCCAACGCTGCGGCGTACCGCAAGCACTTCTTCCCGGATGGCGCTCTCGCGGTCGTGGCCGTTGTTCGTGTAGTACTCTGGCCGCTTCCAGGCGCCGTAATCTTCGAACACCGCCCCAAACCCGGCATGACAGTCGTGAGCGGGCAACAAGCGTGCCGGAGCGAAAAAATCTCCATGCCGCTGCCCCGCTATCACACCCATTGGCACCGGCATGAACTGCGGTCTGAATGTCGTTGTGCCAACGTCTTCGATTGGTCTGTTGGTCAATTCGGCGAGCAATGTCAGTGCGTTGAGATTGCTTGTCTTGCCTTGGTCGGCAGACATGCCGACGGTCGTGTAGCGCTTCAGATGTTCCACGGAAACAAAATTTTCACTTACCGCAAGTTCGATGTCAGAGACGGTGACATCATGCGCGAAATCAACCCACTGGCGAGAGGTGTCACCTGCAGGCGTAATTCTGATGGCCTCCAGCTTGTAACTGTAGTCTGCTGAAGTTGCAATATCGATTGGCGAACATTCGAATCCAGCCCTGCTGGCGGCTGCCGAGCCTATACACGCACCACCGCTTAGTGTTCCAGCAAGTGAGAATCTGCCGTCCGCTGAGCCGGCAACTGTTACGCTTTGCCGACACAACTTGGGCACGAAACACGCCAACTCGGCGTCATACTTCAGACTTCCACCCGCCTGCGACCAGAGATGGACGGTCGGGTTGAATCCGCCCGACATCGCGAGACCCTGACAGGCAATTAGCCTGCTTTCGCTGGCTGTGGATTTGCCGTCGTCAGACAGCAAGCCAACTTTGACACCGGCAAGGCGCTTTGTGCCGACAGTATCCAGAACAACTGAGCCCGACATGATTGGAATGCCACGTTGCTCGGCTTCTTCTGCAATGTCGCTTGCGATATTCCTCCTTGCATCGACAATCGCCGGAACCCGGACACCATTGTCATGCAGCACAGACGCGACTCTATATGCCGAATCATTGTTGGTCGCGACCAGTATCACGTCAGCGGGCCTTACGGCATAGCGATTCACATACTCCATCGCCGCGTTGGCCAGCATAATGCCCGGGCGATCGTTGTTTTCGAATACCAGCGGTTGCTCGATGGCTCCTGTGGCCAAAACGACTTCTTTTGCCCTGACTTTCCAAAAACGTTTAACGCCGGCCGTTGACCGATCCGTGATAGTAAGCACATTGTGATCGTAGTATCCCGAAACCGTCGACGACGTCATGACAGTGACGTTCGCCGTATCTTCAAGTGCTGATCTCGTGCGGCTGATCCATACATCGGATTCAACATCATCAATCACCGCGCTATCAGCGAGCAGGCTGCCACCCAATTCGTGATCCTGCTCGACCAGTAACACTCGCGCGCCGCTGGTCGCCGAGCTCAATGCTGCTGCAAGGCCGGCCGGCCCTGCGCCGACGATCAACAGATCGCAATGTAAATTGTGATGGAAGTACCTGTTGCCATCCTCGCCACCTGGCAACCTGCCAAGCCCGGCCATGCGACGAACAGTGCCTTCGTACCAGTGCCAGTTCGGCCACTTGAATATTTTGTTGTAAAAACCAGCTGGCCAAAGTCTGTGTGTGAAATCCAGCACGCGACCGAAGTCGAAATTGACGCTCGGAAATCCATGTGGAGATTTTATTTGTTGGTCACCAGTTAACGGGCGCACGGTTGTACGTACTACGGGTAATTCACTGTTGCCCTCGGATGCGGTCAACAGTGCATTCGTTTCTTCCACACCCGCAGACATGATGCCGCGCGGCCGATGGAATTTGAAACTCCTGTTTACCGTACCGATCCCATTGGCAAGCAATGCCGAGGCAATGGTGTCGCCCTGATAGCCTTGCAGTGTCTTGTTATTGAATTTGAAGGACAGCGGCCTATTGCGATCAATTCGACCACCCGATGTCATGCGGTTTTTTTGTGGATGCGCCACTAGTCGCCATCCGTCGATTCGAGATTGGGCCTGGGCTCACCCATTTCGTACACAACATGAATTTCGTGAGTTACCGTATCGCGCGCAAGATTAAACCATCGACCGCAGCCATACTTGTGCATCCATTGCTCGCAATGAATGCCCTTTGGGTTCTCTTTGTTGAAGAGATAGTCGGACCATTCCGCGTCATCAGCCTCAAGCGTTGGGCGCGTTACGTGAGATTCACCACCGAACGAAAACTCCACTTCGTCGCGTGTACCGCACCAGGGGCAATTCAGTTGCAGCATCAGTGTGCCACTCCCGATGCCGCGCCCTCGTCTATCAACCTGCCGGACCTGAACCGCTCGAGCCCGAAATCTTCAATCAGCGGGTGCGGACTATCATTTGCGATCGTGTGAGCCATGGTGTCACCACCCGCCGGAATCGCTTTGTAACCGCCCGTTCCCCAACCGCCACTGATATAGAGATTTTGCACTGGCGTCTGACCCATTAGCGGCGAAGTATCCGGCGTAATATCAACGATGCCGGCCCATTGGCGCATCAATCGCAATCGACTGAAAGCCGGCAGCAATTCCAAGAGCGCGGCGACGACTTCCTCCAACAACGGAACTCCTCCCCGTTGCGCGTAACTATTGTAAGCATCAGCGCCACCACCAAAGACCAGCTCGCCGCGATCTGACTGACTTACATACATGTGAATAACTGATGACGTCACAACGGTATCGAGACAGGGTTTGATCGGCTCACTAACCATGGCCTGCAATTGCATACTGGTAACGGGCACTCGAAAACCAGCCATCTTCGCCAGATGACTGGTATGACCGGCGACGGCGATACTGACCTTGTCGGCGCCGATAAAACCACGAGACGTTTTTACGCCGGTCACCCTTCCCGACTGAGTGGCGAATCCCGTAACCTCACATTGCTGGATGATATCGACGCCAAGAGCACTCGCTGCGCGTGCGAAGCCCCAAACTACTGCGTCATGGCGCGAGATACCGCCACGACGCTGGATGAATCCACCGCGCACCGGAAATCGGCAATCAAGATCGATCAGCGGCACAAGTTTCTTTACTTCGGCTGGCGACAGAACGTCGGCATCTACGTCATTTAATTTGATCGCATTCGCCCAACGCCGCATTCCATCCAGTTCATGCAGACTGTGCGCCAGCGTCAGGATACCTCGCTGGCTCAACATCACGTTGAAATTAAGTTCCTGACCGAGACACTCATAAAGTTGCAGTGAGTGATTGAAGAATGCAGCACTCTGTGGCCAGTAGTAGTTCGATCGAGTGATCTGCGTATTACGCCCTGAGTTGCCGCCACCAAGCCAGCCCTTTTCAAGGACGGCGATGTTTTTGATACCGTGCTTTTTTGCCAGGTAGTAGGCCGTGGCGAGCCCATGACCACCGCCCCCAATAATTACCACATCATAATTTTTCTTTGGCTCGGGCGATCGCCAGACAGCCGGCCACGATCTATTTCCGCTGATGGCCCGTCGCGCAAGCGACAAAAAAGAATATCCTTTCAACTCAATCAGCCTTGTCCTGGTCGCCAGTTGAAGTCCACGGTTGCCGAACCATTTGAGCGAATCGGCTACTCAAAACACTGCCAGGTGGTCCGGACAGTCGTTGTATAATGTATGACATGATGCTATGACGTACACGAAAGAAATGTCAGGTAAGCATTATTAGCTTAAACTTGGCCTTGTTTCCACCCAAATTTACCGCGAATACACCAATTCGTAAAATTCTTCGGCCATTATACATTACCGAACAACTATTAGTTCGGCCTGCCACTAACGTGCCGCTGTCGGGACTTAAGTACTTGTTGGTCAGCCCCTCATAGTGTCCTCTACGAATACTCACGCGCCACAATGGATAGGCATGAAGGATTTTCCGTTGCCGCCGACTATCGATCTCGGGTTCAAGCGGTGCAAACTATTGCGCGCGCTTCCCAATGGAATCACTGGCTTCTAATTCGGGCCGGGCGGCCTGACTGCGTTTAGTCGTCGAAATGCACTGTCCACCCACGATATCAGGAGCGAGCATTCTGTGAATGCGAACTGCTCCCTGGTCTGCAGTCAGTCGTCAAAGGGCCACACTTCCAGACCATGAATGGCGTTACGAATATCCATGGTCAGGTTGACCGATCCGACTGTTTGATTACTCTCGAGATCATAGAGGCTGATAGTCGACGGCGATGAACCGCCGGCCACGAATCGATCACCTACAGGACAGAGACCACGTCCGAAGCCCTGACGTGCAACTGTGGAATCGTCGATGCCTGCAAATTCGATGTCTCCGTCGTCGTAAGTCACGATATTGAATGCGAGATTTTTGCCATTGCGGTCGACGTAGCGCACGCAATCGCTTTCTGTGTCGTTGAACAGGAGCCCGTCGCGATACGGTCGGGCGTTATGCACGCCGGTCGGCAGTGAGCAGACTTCGGACACCTCCATTTTACTGTTGAGATGCAAGACAGCGTTCGTGCGCAGGCCGCTCAAATATATCCCGGTGCTGTCGACGTGGACCATGTTGATGTGATGATTATTGACGGCTCTTGGTCCCATTTTCGAGCGAGGGTCGAATGTGTGGCCCGCCCATTTATCGTGTTGCCGTTGCAGATGGAAGCCCCAGACGTATCTCTTCTTGTCCCCGTCGAAAGCGAGCAGGCTATCAAAACCTGTTGATGTCAGGAAAATCGTCTGCTCGAATCGGCAAATCTCATGGCAGTGCTTCAGATAGCGATTCTTATGAGAACTCTGAATATTAAAAGTACTGTCGTAACGAAAAAGCTCGTCGCTTGCGGCGATGTAGATGTCGTCACCGTTAAATGCAATGCCACGCAGGCCCCGGTCTGCGCCGCGGCCCTCAAAGTTTATCTCGCTCCTGTTCCAGTCGACGTGTTGCACAACTTCCTGTTTCTCATAATCGACCGTATATACGCCCCCGTGACTCTCGCCTTGCCGGCTGCCACGTACGACGGATGTTGCGACGAGCTTTGGAAGCTTGATCGTCATGCGAATGTCATCCTATGAACAGTGTGCTGTATCCCAGCAGACGTATCGCATAATTATTGACATTCTGCAATGAACGGGAAACTTAACATCAACCAGATTTGCCGTCGACCAAGCCGTATAACTGCTGCTTGCAGGGTTCAGAGAAATCAGTCAACAATCAGCGTAGCAACATCGATCGTGGGATATTCCTGTCGTTAATCAATGCTGCCACGTCATTTCGCTGACCATCATGCACTCCGTTAGCCTGGTGCCATCGACCAGCTTTGAGCCTCGTTCAAAAAACGTGAGAGGATGGTGTTGATTTGCATTCAATTGATGCGCAAATTATGCTGGTGCGGTAATTCTCTCAGGCTGTCTCACGTTTCCCATAAAAATGGATATCGGCGTACCAGTGCGCGAACTTGGCGCAATCGACTCAACAATTCTGCGTGAGGCCATCCTCGATCAGGAAGACGTCGCCTGGAACGAGGACCAATCTCGCCAAAAGAATTACTATATGCACGATCAGACCCGGTCGATCGTGCTGCTTTCCATGGACCCGTCGAAATGGCCTGATCCGTGCGTAAGCAAGGGGCCGGGGTGGGAGCGATTAGCGGACGTCGCTGTGCCGGTCATGCAGGAAATCATCAAGAAACACTATCTGGTGGGCGGCGAGGTCATTCGTGCGATGGCGGCCAGGCTGATCGCCGGCGCGAATATCAAGGCGCATAGTGATGGTCACGAATCGTTTCGTTGTGGGCACCGTATCCATGTGCCGATCACGACCAATCCAAAAGTCTGGTTCACGATCGATGGCCGACCGTACCAGTTCAAGGTCGGGCAGGTTTACGAGTTGAACAACCAGAAACAGCACAGCGTAGTAAACAAGGGTGCTGAGGATCGGATCACGTTCATATTCGACTACATTCCGCCAGATTCTCGTGCCGATGAAGCCGACAATGAAAAAGGATGACCCGAGAGCCGACAAGACGCCCGTTAAGTCTGCTGTTTAGCTAAGAATCGGTGTCAATTAGCCTGAGGCAGCACGTTGAATAATGGCTGAAGATGTTTTTCGTAGCGTTTCCATTTATTCATCGAACTCTTATACATCGGTTGCCGGACCTGCATATTACTGGGGCTCATAACGTTTCGTTCGTTGTTATGAAAATCAATGCATTTTTCATCCCATTCCAGGCCAAGATAGTCGATTAATTGCTTGCTAACCCTATCTTGATCCAGCACCAGTTCTTCATACCGAACCGTGAATATCTCGCCGGGGAAAATGTTGTGCCAATGGGACATCAAGCGCTGATAGTCCTGGTAATAACGACCGAGCTCCGTCAGCTCGAAGGAGCACATTAAGGGCATGAAGCAATGAAAGAATAATGAGATGCAGTTGTCGAGGGGGTTGCGTTGACAGTGAATGATACGGGCATTAGGGAACAAGGTCTTTATCAGCCCAATTCTGACGAAGTTCCCCGAGAATTTGTCAGTAATGCGCGCAGCAGTCGGACAATGAAATTTCAATTCCTGCAAGTACCGCGCAGAATATTCTTTAGCCATTTTTCTATCGATTAGCGACATACAATCCGGGGGGGGCTTGGTGTCATTGAGTTGCTGAGCAATAGAACGGTATACCCCGCGGAAAGTCTCGATTTCACCGGCCCCATGTACCAGAGTGTGGCTGGAGAGGATTTGCTCAACCAAGGTAGTCCCTGATCTGGGCATGCCTATTATAAATACAGGTAAAACCGATGTTGATCCGAGTTGGCGTTTGTTCTGAAAAAAGTCCTTGGTGTGAACCTTGATCAACCTGTCTACCGTTCGACTATTCTCCGCGGCATCATAGGTGATCGTTTCTCGCTGTAGCGTATTGGCCTTTAGGAAATGCCTAAATGCTTGATCAAAAATTTTGCCACTATTGAAAAAATTACCCAATGCGAAATGGCAATATATGGCGTCGACTTTTGACAATTTGGGGCCGCTGAGGAGTTCTTCGACAACGGGTATAAACTCTTGCCCAGGTCCAATCATCGAGATGTGATAATAGGCCAAGCCGCAAGTAGGCCTGATAGCAAGAATTTGCTCTAATTGCTTTATGGCAGGATCTGTCTGGCCCAGCTGTCTGAGAGTTAACGCCAGATCGATATGAGCCGTATCATTGTTGGGTTCGAATTCTGTAGCCTCTTCAAGTAAAACTAATGCATCCTCGGCTCTGCCCAACTGCCGCAGGGCTCGCGCGAGGTCAATACGTACCGCGACATATTCCGGGCGCAATCGGATCGCCTGCTCAAAGCACTTGATAGCCTTTTTCAGCTGCCCCATTCTTTGGAGCGAAGCGCCCAGGTGTCTATGCACCAGTGCATTGTCGGGCAATAGCGTTAAGGCCTGCTCATACAACAGGATTGATTCTGTAAATAATTGTGCCGCAGTAAATGAGTTGCCCAGTTTTATCATCGTGCCAACATCGTCAGTTTGAATAACAAGAACTTGTTGGTAAGCCTTGATCGCCTCGTCCCAGCGTTGGAGCTTGCTGCAGGCATCGGCTAAACGCCTGTACACCTCAGCATTATCAGGCGCGTGTGTGAGGGATAATTTGTAATGTTTAACGGCACTCTCCATGCGGCCCAGTTCCTCAAGCACTACTCCCAGGTGAAAGTGGGTTTGCGCATTGTCGGGAATGATCCTTAGGAATTGCTGATAGCGCTCGACTGCCACACTAAACTCCCTTTGTTCGTGGGCAATCTTGGCTAAGACTAGTATGGCGTCAGGGCGTTGTTGTTTGCGCAGTATGCGTAGACATTTGTCCTGGGCTTGACGCAAATGGCCTTCCTGATAATGCTGCAAAGCCATGTCGAAAAGCGCTGCGACGTCTTTCTCTGCGGAATTATCGTTGGATTTTTCTTGCTGCATGGCCTGATCGTGGTGTGATGGCGTTATGATTATGGATGAATTATCAGTGTCGGTAAATTAATGTGCCTGTTGCAGCACCTCTATCCTAACAACAAGAGTTTCGGATATGCGAACAAAGCGCGTCTTGATCGTCGGGGGCGGTTCATCGGGTTGGACAGCCGCGGCATATTTGAATGCTGCGCTGAATATCGGCGGTCAAAAAGTTGCAGAAATTACTCTGGTTGAATCACCGGATGTGCCACGTATCGGAGTTGGTGAAGCTACGATCCCGAACATCAATCGTACTCTGGCCATCACCAGCATTGATGAACTGGATTTCATGAAGGCGACAGATGCTACCTTTAAAACTTCGATTCGTTTCAAAAATTGGTTGGACAACAAAAACAGGTTTTATCATCACCCGTTTAGCCGATTCGGGTCGGGACCTAACGACGATGCTGGCCGAAGATGGCTGATGAGCGACCGTACGGTGCCATTTATGAACACGATGTCGGCGCAGCCGGTTCTTTGTGAAATGGGCCTTGCGCCGAAACCGCTCGAAAAAGTGAACCTAGGGATACCGGTGGGTTATGCATTTCATATGAATGCGCTGAAGTATGCGGACTATTTACGAGACTGCTCTACGGCGCGCGGCGTCACGCACTACATGGATCATGTCATCGACGTCGAAGTCGCAGAGAACGGCGACATCGCGGCGGTTCAGACGAGGAGCGGCAAGCGTCTGGAGGCTGATCTATTCATCGATTGCACCGGTTTTGCCGCCATTTTGATCGAGAAAAAACTCGGCGTGAAATGGGTTGACTATTCGCAGTGGCTACTGTGTGACCGGGCGCTGGTCATGCCGGTACCCTATGAGGACCATTACCCCGGATTTGTACGGCCGCACACCATGGCGACTGCATTATCGGCAGGCTGGGTCTGGGATATTCCCCTGCAGAATCGACGCGGGATCGGCTACGTGCATTCCAGCGCTTTTATCAGTGAAGATGAAGCAGAACGCGAATTACGCGCATACGAGGGCGCGCATGCAAAAGACCTGGATTCGCGGCTTGTCTATTTCAAAGTGGGTATGCGCGAAAAATCCTGGTTTAGGAACTGTATCGCATTAGGTCTCGCCGGCGGCTTTCTCGAGCCGTTGGAATCAACCGGCCTTTACTTAAACGAACTCGCCGCGGAGATGCTGACTGAACATTTTCCCTACGGTGACGACATGGAACCACTTGCGTTTCGATTTAACCGGATGATGGAGAACCGCTTTTACGAGATTCTTGACTTCATCAATATGCATTACTGCCTGACGCGTCGGACGGACACGGAATTCTGGCGCGAAGTCGGGCGCCCGGAACGAATCAACGACCGACTGCGGGCCAAACTCGACTACTGGCGAATCAAGCCACCGTCGGTTTCAGATTTCGTCGATCCATTCTTCCCGGGCCAGGCGGAATTGCAGCCGACATCAGCCGAGCCGCATGGGGATAATAGATGTCCCATCGACACTGGTCGTTTGTGGAACCATCACAGCTATGAGGCCATTCTCTACGGCATGGACTTTCTGCGTGACGAATGCAACGAGTGGTTTGGCGAGAGCCGGCCGCGTCCTGCGATTCACAAGAAGGTACTTGACGCCGTAGACGCCGCGCGCGACAAACTGCCGCGGCATGATGTCTGGTTGAAGCGTATGGTCGGCATGGCGGACTATTCGAAATCGTGAATACTGCATGACATTTAAAAGATCCCTGCAAACGAAAGATTTCGTGGTGACTGCCCATGTGAACCTGCCGCGGGCACCGGATGCGGACTCACTGATCCGGCAAGGCGAGATTCTGCGCCCGGCAGTCGATGCTGTGCAGCTGACTGATAATCCAGGCCTGCAGGTGCATATGTCGGGCACAGCTGCTGCTGCGCTGCTGCTGCAGCAGGGCATAGATCCGATTGTTCACATGACCTGCCGCGATCGAAATCGCATCGCACTGCAGAGTGATTTTATTGGTGCAGCCGCGCTCGGAGTGACCAGCGTATTGGTGATGCGCGGCAAGAAGATCCCGGATAGCAAGAAGCTCGGGGTGCATAACGTCTTCGATACACGCGCCAAGGAACTAATAGCATTCATACAGAATATGAAGGATGCCGAATCCGCTTCGCTCGTCGCTGACTTTCATATTGGGGCGATGGCTGAAATATTCGATCCGGACGCGGGCTGGACGCCTCACAACCTCATCGAAAAATGCGATGCAGGCGCCAACTTTGTTCAGCTGCAGCTCTGCTTCAACATGGATGTGCTGCGCAATTACATGGCTCGCATCGTTGCGTCGAAGTTGACACACAGGGTCAATTTCATCATGGCGTTGTCGCCATTGCCGTCCGCCGATGTGGCGCGCTGGATGCGGGATAACGTGAAGGGCGCACTGATGCCGGCGTCGATTATCCAGCGCATGGAGCAGGCGTCTGATCCGCAACGCGAGGGCATCGAGATTTGTGCGGAATTAATGCAGGAGCTGGCGGCGATTCCAGGTGTGTCCGGTGTCAACCTGTTGACATTGGGTAGCCTTGAAGCGATACCGGCCGCAATCGACGCTTCTGGCGTGCGTTCATCGTAGTTAAGGTAACGTACGCACGTCACGATATCTGGAGAAAATCGATTTCCGGTGAAATAACACAACGGTTTCAGCAGGCGCAAAAGTTTCTGCAGACTGGCGAGGCCGAAGCCGCGGAGGCCATCTGTGCCAGTCTGCTGGACCAGCACCCGGATGATGCCAACTTCCTGTGCCTGTCGGCCCGCGCGCTCGTAAAGCTCGAGCGATTCGATGACGCGAACAAGCGAATCGACCATGCAATGTCCATCTATCCGGAGTTTGCACGTCCGCACGAGGTGCGCGGCGAGCTATTTCTCGCGAAAGGCAATCTGCCCGATGCAGCAGAGGCCTTGCAGCAAGCGCTGAAGCTCGACCCCAAACGCCAACAGACGCGTGCGAAACTCGGGCAAGCGCTTATGCATATAGGCCGCGTGGAGGAGGCACGTGCACTGCAGGACGAGATAATGGAGTCCAGTCAGGACAACAAGGACATTGCCAAAGCGGCCGAGTTGGAGAAGGAGGGAAAACATGAAGAAGCTGAGAAGCTCTACCGTCAGATTCTGACTCGCGATCCTGACAATGTTTCGGCGATGCGCTTATGGGCTCGACTCGGCATCGATCGAGAACAGTATGCCGACGCGGAAGTGCTATTGCGGCAAGCCGTTGAAGTGGCGCCCGGTTTCAGCCGGGCCTGGCGCGACCTTTGCACCGTGCAGTACGAGCAGGATAAATATGACGACGCTATCGAGAGCGCGAAGCGGCTAATTAAGTTGGAACCTCGTGTACCCGATGGGCATATTTGGCTGGGCTCCGCTTTTGCGTCTATCGGGAATCACCAGGATGCAATCAAGTCTTTTGACAACGCACTTGAGATTGCACCGGATCATGTCGGAGCAATGTGCGCAAAAGGAAATGCAAATCGCACGATGGGAGATCAGGATGGCGCAATTCGTGCGTACCGTAGAAGCATAAATGCGAATCCGCTGCATGCCGAGGCGTACTGGAGCCTGGCGAATCTGAAGACGTTCCGTTTCGAGGATTCGGACGTAGACGACATGCTGGCAATGCTCGGCGATAAGCGCATCCTGCCCGAGGGTCAGGTGCAATTGAACAATGCGCTTGGTCTTGAGTTCGAGGGTCGCAAGGAATACGACCGAGCGTTCGAGTTCATCAATAATGGCAATGTACTCCGGCGCGAGCAGGAGTTCTATGATCGCGTCGAGAACGAGGAGAAAGTCGACCTGGCGATCGAGGTTTTTACCGAGCAGTTTCTTGAAGACAACAGTGGCCATGGCGACCGTGACCCTGCCCCGATATTTATTGTAGGCCTGCCACGGTCCGGTTCGACCCTGCTGGAACAGATCCTGTCCAGTCACTCCAGGGTGGATGGAACCCACGAGTTGCGTGATCTGGCTTTAACGATCCGCTCCGATCCGAAATTGACTGGCCGCGGCAATATTTTTCCTTCCTCTGTGGCGAACATCGACGAAGGCGGTTTCAAACGCCTTGGCGCTGAGTATCTCGAGCGCACCCGGCGGCATCGCGGCGGCCGTCCTTTTTTTACAGACAAGAACCCGAACAACTTCCAGCACGTGGGTTTACTACACTTGATCTTGCCTAACGCAAGGATCATCAACGCAAGGCGTCACCCCCTTGACAGTTGCTTTGGCAGCTTCAAGCAGCTATTCGCCAAGGGGCAGCCATTTACTTATGACCTGGCTGAAATCGGCGAGTACTACCTGCAGTATCAGCGGCTGATGGACCACTGGCACGAAGTCCTGCCCGGCAAAGTGCTCGACGTCAATTACGAAGAGGTCGTTGCTGACCTCGAGGGCCAGGTAAGGCGGATCCTCGAGTACTGCGAGCTCGGCTGGGAAGACTCATGCCTGCGATTTCATGAAACCAGCCGGTCGGTGAAATCGGCAAGTTCGGAGCAGGTGCGACAGCCGATATACTCCAGCGCGGTCAATACGTGGCGCCACTACGAGTCGCACTTGGGTACCTTGATCGAGGTGCTCGAACCGCTGCTGGCGAAACTGCCTGCAAGAGACCGTCCCGGCTGCCTGGGCGGCCCGGCTGAAACTACCTGAAAACGAGCTGATCGGAGAAGCTGCC
>SMVA01144986.1_pt1 | contig 17524 bp, 17 predicted proteins | sample 2456451 | NCBI WGS metagenome assembly SMVA01 (sample SAMN11095933, study PRJNA526329) | marine sediment metagenome | biome: Marine sediment; feature: Surficial sediment; material: Deep marine sediment; isolation source: Hadal surficial sediment | place: Pacific Ocean | collected 2014-05 | depth...
CTGGCGCCGACTGCGCCACCGGAGAGATCCAGTGACCCCGCACCAGTATCGTCCGCGACGGAGATACCGTTTAACACGGCACCGGTGGCGGTGGCAGCCATGTTCGAAGTAATCACCATAGGTGCGTCTTGTATAAAGGCGATGCTCGCAACGTTGCTGCTGCTACCGCTGCTGCCGCCGCCGCAACCGGTTAGCGCGATGGCTACGCAAGTGGTAATCAGAATCCAGGGCGTTTTCATTACATTTCACTCCGGCGGATTCGGTGTCCCGGCTTTAGTCCGGAATAGTCCGTGATGAACGGGGGTTTTTCTTCCGAAGCTGGTCATTCGAGAGACGTTAAGCCGAATCCGCGATCAACTGTTTGTAAGGCCGAATTATCGTTCTCGGCGGATTCAGGCGCTGAGACCTGGGTCGCACCTTCTGTATCAGGCTCGATGGAACCGCCCGGAAAGACCGGTATTTCAATGCTAATTCCCACGGGATATATTCATTCCTCATCCATCTTCCTCATCCATCGAAGGGGGCGTTCATGGGCTATTCAAAAATCGGGAAAGCATTCCGGCTGCTGATCCTTGGCTCGGCGGGCGCTCTACTTGTCCCGACCACGCCTCTACTCGCGCATGCCGGTTCTGAAACAGGCGGCGACGCCGGTGCGGCTGGGTCGAGCGTGGACTATCAGCATGCGGGTACCGGCACCCGGATATTCTCGGCCGGTGAACTCGCCATCAAAATTCTGGTAGAAGCTTCCGTCCTCGGCAGCAACGAGGTGGAAGTCGCTGAGATCTCCTTTCCAGCAGGCTACGAAGGTAGTGACCACAGACATGGCGCCATCGAAATCTTCTACATTGTCGAAGGTGTAATGAACCATGTGGTCAACGGTGAATCCCACATTCTTGAACCCGGCATGATCGGCATCGTGCGACCCGCCGACACCGTGACGCACAGGATCCAAGGTGACCAGGGTGTGAAAGCGGTCGTGATCTGGGCGCCAGGCGGCGAAGTCGATCGCCTGCGGCAGGCTTTCCCGGAAGAAAAGGTGCTCACGAGCGAGCATTGAAGATCGCAGCCACCGGCTACTCAGCCGGGAAAGAATCAACGACAATGTGCGGCCGGCTCGGCCGGCGCCGTGGTGGGCACAGCCCACCACCACAGTGTTCAGAGAATCCGCAATCAGGCACCAAGGAGTCGCATGAAGGAATTTGCCGGTAAGACCGCCGTCATCACGGGTGCTGCAAGCGGCATTGGCCGCGCTCTGGCCGATCGCTTCGTGGCGGCGCGCATGAACGTCGTCCTGGCGGACATCGAAGAAGAAGCACTTGGCAAAGCGGTTGCCGAGCTCGAAGCGCGTCAGGCTCGGGTGATCGGCGTCGTCAGCAACACCATGCGCAAAGACTCCATTGACGAACTTGCCCGGCAAGCCATCGATACGTTCGGCAACGTGCACATTGTGTGCAACAACGCAGGTGTGGCCAACGCCGCAAGCGCCGGCAAGAGCGTCTGGGAATTACCCGACGCCGACTGGCAGTGGGTGATGGGGGTAAATTTCTGGGGCGTGCTCTACGGCCTGCAGGCATTCATCCCGCACATGCTCGAACACGGCGAGGAATGTCATATCGTAAACACCGCCTCCCTCGCTGGGGTGCTACCCGGTGGCGGGCCTTACGGCGTCAGTAAACATGGCGTGCTGTCGTTGACCGAAGGTTTGCAAACTGATCTGCAGGCACGCGAAGCGAACATCAATGCCTCCGTGTTGTGTCCCGGCTTCGTCGACACCCAGATCTTCGATGCCGAGCGCAACCGCCCGGGTGAACTGCAGCTGGACGACGCTGAATCCAACGATGAAGCGCAAGCGATGATGGCTACTATGGCGAAGACGATGCTGGCCGCCGGCAAGGCGCCTGCAGAAATTGCCGACATTGTCTTCGACGCGATCTCAGAGAACGTCTTCTACATCCTGCCCCACCCCGCGTGGGACGATACCGTGCGCGGCAGAGTCGAACAGATTCTTGCCCGCGGCCCGCAGGCGACCACTGACATGGCGGCACTTCTGCAGCGACGGGAAGCTGGAGACCAGCTGTAGATGGCCTTCACTCACACCTTCGCAGGCAATTCCCTGAATCGGGCCGACGCCATGCGGCGCGATGAAGCGCAGGTACGCGCCGCCGTCGCTCATCACACCTCGCGTTACTTGCCGCTGCACAATCTGAACGTGCTGGTCAATCCCGCTCCAGAAAAAGCCTCGGCCGGCGATTCAGCACTACAGCTCTGCTGGTTGTCACAAGATCAGGTTGCCGCGGCGAACATTTCCGTCACGCCCGTTCTGCTGGGCACGCAGCATGATGCCGCCCATTTCGCGATCGATGTCTCCGAGCTCGAAGATCCCGCAACGGTGCTGGGTCTGGCTGACGACTGCCATTTCGAGGATTGCCGCAGCGCGGCAATGGTGCTGTCTGCAGATCAATCGGGCATCGTCGCGCAAAGTCGTTCACAGATCGACTGGCACCGCCGTCACCGATTCTGCAGCGTCTGTGGCAACCGCACGAATTCGCACAAGGGTGGCCACGTGCGCCGCTGTCTAGATTGCAAATCCGAACACTTTCCGCGCACTGACCCCGTGGCAATCATGCTGATCGTCGACGGCGATCGATGTTTGCTGGGTCAGTCTGCCGGCCGTCTCGCCCGCACCGGCATGTATTCCGCGCTCGCAGGTTTCATCGATCAGGGGGAATCGATCGAAGAGGCCGTGCGCCGCGAAGTCGGCGAAGAGGCCGGGGTACAGGTGGCCGAGGTTCGCTATCACTCCTCACAACCCTGGCCCTTTCCCTCATCGCTCATGATCGGTTGCCATGGCAGAGCGGCCAGCACCGAAATCTGCATGGATACGACGGAGATGGCGGACGTGCGCTGGTTCTCCCGCGCCGAAGTGGACTCGGCGCTGCAAGGCCGCAACAGCGACCTCAAAGTGCCCGGACCGATTGCCATAGCCCACCACCTCATTGCCTCCTGGGTGGCCGGCGACATCGAGTTCCCTTGATCGCGCCTGTCAGCCACATGCAACGTAACCTTCTGCCAGCTGGCACAATGCCAACAACTCTCCTGGTCTGGACTCCGGTCCCCAAGGCCGTTACAAATACCAGGCTGCATAGCCTGGTCGGATACTGATGCATAGACTACTCACGCTAACCGTTGTGTTAACCGCGCTGGCCTCGAGTGCGACGCGCGCGGCCACAGCCGACGATGTCACGGCAAACGACCTGCAATTAATCAGCGGTTTTTCCGCAACCGTATTTCATGAAGGTGTGGGGCAACGAGCCCGGCAGGTGGCCGTTCGCGACAACGGCGACGTTTTCATCTCACGTCGCGATGGCACGCTGATCGCCCTGCGCGATACGGATAAGAACGGCACGGCAGACGTGCTGAAAGAGCGCAAGCTGCCCATCACGACCGGTCTCAAGATCCACAAGGGGTATCTCTATTTTTCCGACACCGTGAGCGTCAGTCGCTTGGCGCTCGATGAGAATCTGATGCCCGCTGGCGAGGTCGAAACGATCGTCAACGGCTTCCCCGAACAAACTGTGCACGCGACCAAATCGATCGCGATGAACGACGCAGACGAACTCTTCGTCAACGTCGGCGCGCCTTCCAATGCCTGCCAGGAAGAGCGCCGCTCCCCCGGTTCGCCCGGGATCGAGCCTTGTCCACAGTTGCAGCGACAGGCGGCGATCTGGCAATACTCGATAAGCCCGGGTCAGGACCAGCTTGATGGTCAGCGGTTTCTTACCGGCACACGCAATGTAACGGCGCTGGACTGGAATGATGCGGCGGGCGAACTGTATTTCGTCATGCACGGCCGTGATCAGCTCGGTGCACTGTGGTCTGAGTATTTCGATGACGCGGCCAGCGCCGAGATGCCGGCCGAAGAATTTCATCGCGCAAGCAAAGGCGCCGACTACGGCTGGCCTTATACCTTCATTGACCCTCGCAGCGGTAAACGATTGATCGCCCCGGAGTACGGCGGTGATGGCAGCACCGAAGCGCAAGCCGGTCAGTATCGCAAACCCCTGTACGCCTTCCCGGCACACTGGTCCCCGCTGGATCTGGTTTTCTACTCGGGCAGCCAGTTTCCCGAGTCATATCAGGGCGGTGCCTTCATTGCCTGGCAGGGCTCATGGAACCGCGCACCACAACCGCAGGAAGGCTATCGAATCACCTTCCTGCCGTTCGCTGACGGCGCGGTCGCCGGAGAGCCGATTGATTTCATCACCGGCTTCAAAGGTGCGCCGGAGATTCTGCGCTCGAGCGATGCGAAATACCGGCCGGGCGGTGTTGCCATAGGCCCGGCCGGCTCGCTCTATGTGGCGGACACGATGCAGGGTCGAATCTGGAAAATCAGCTACGAGTCACCCTAGACTCGAAGTCTCAGGTCGCCTGGCGCGGCGCCGTTTGAATATCATCCGGCTCGCGCACCGGTAGCAGGAGCTTCGCCAGCAAGCCAGGCTCCGTGGGACCGATCCCCGTTTGCTCTACCGCACCCCTGGAAAACGTCCCGAACAGGCGATCCCAGATGATGGCGTTGCAACTGAAGTTCGTGTTGCTCTCGGCAAACACGGTCGAATGATGGCGCGAATACTGCACGCTGTTCGTGAAGAACAACCCAAGCCAATCCGACTTAATGCGCACATTGGCATGCGCAAAACAGGCGTTCACAGTCAGCAGCAGAGCCGCGCCGAGAATTGCCTCCGACGGCGCCCCCACCAGATAACTCAGCAACAAAGTCGGGACCGATAAAAAAAATATCTCGAACGGGTGTGCTGTGAGGAAATTGATCGCGTGTAGATTTTGAAAGGAGTGGTGAAAGCCGTGACCACTGAGCCGCCACAACACCGTGGAGTTGTGAATGCCTCGATGGATCCAATAGAAGATGAACTCGCTGGCGAAATACAACAGCAGGATCTGCGTCGAGGATCAACCCGGGATGCAAGGTGTACTCGACCAGAGTTCCAGCGAGTTTTTGCATCAGGGTCCGCTCACAACCGTACGTATCGCGTCATGTTGGACGACACGGGCAATCTCCATAATCCGGTCGCTTGAGTCTACACACGGAATTTTCCTGCCGCCAACTGGAGAACAGTCGATTCAGACGTGTTGCAGAGTCAATCCCCGGCTGGCACGAATGAACATGACAACGGATACCCCGATGAAGACAAGAAACCAGGCGTACACCGGTGAGTAGCCGCCCCACACGATCAAAACACCCGCCGCCGATGCACCGACCGTGTTGCCTGCCGCAATCGCGGCGGGGATCAGGGACACGTAACGCGGACCGCCCAGTGCGGCCACGGCTGCCCACTGGAAGGGCAAGCTGAAGTTCCAGACGGTGTTCAAGAGGAACACTGCAATTGCGAATCGTGCTGCACTCAGTTCTCCGCTGAACGTCCAGACGAGCAGCGCAAAAAGCGCGAATACGATCACCATCGCGGTTCGTACACTGATTCGCACAACCGATGCGACTATGGCGCCGAGTATCCCTATCACGAGGCCGGATCCGATAACGGTGCCAACGTAGCTCGAATCGAGGCCAGCCTCGTTGCCAATGCGTTCCACAAACGTCCAGACAGCGTTCAAACCAAGAAAGTAGACCCCGCACGCGGCCACGGCCAACCAGACGGAAAACAATTGCACTTCCCCATGCCCCTCTTGCGGCGCAGCATTCTCCAGTTGCGCCAGCTGCAACGACGGCACCCTGGGCAACACGCCAAGCAGCACCACGCAGGGCAGCATGAAAACCCAGACGAATCCCGGCCAGCCGTATTGCGGGTAGATCCAGCCCGGAATCGAAAACACGAGCGCTCCCGCTACGAGAACTTGAGCGCCAATCGAAATACTAAAGGCTCGTGTGGGATGGCTTGTTGAACCCAGTGCCGACAACGCCGTCACATAGATAATCGCACCCGCGGCATTCAAGAGGAACATGAAACCGAGAAACCATACGAACGAATCAGCGACAAATAGAATGCTGATCGATCCAAGGAGTAGCAGGGTACCCAGACGAATGCCCGATCTCAGGGACACTCGATGCACCCAGAAATAGCTGCTCGCAAAGGTCATGAAGGCAGCGAGTCCACCGATACCAGCCAGATAACCGAGTTGGTCTTCTGTAAATCCAAATTCAGCTGCAAAAATGCCCAGCGTCACGGGGAGGGTATTGAAGCCCATCGTGCCAACCGCTGATGCAAACGCGAGAGCGACGACGTGGGGCCATTGATTGAGGTTGTCTTCAGGCACTAATCGGAACCTGCCGCCAGACTCTAGCCATATGTCGTCTTTGGTGTCTCCCCTTTGTTGCGCATACACTAGCTTATCCAGGCGGCCACATGCACGAACAAATCGCCTGAGGATGAGAGGCCAGGTTGACTGAACTTTACACAATCCACGCTGACCTGTATGACGCAGCATTCGATTGGGACGTCGGCGATCAGGTGACCGCAATTGCCGGTTTTTCCGGTCTCAGCGCCGGCCGGGTGCTCGAACCCATGTGCGGCAGTGGGCGGTTGCTGCGCGGGTTTGCGGCGGCCGGATTTACTACGGTGGGTATCGATCAATCAGCGCAAATGCTGGTGCTGGCCCGCGCGCATTACCAGCGATCCGGCTTCACAGGCGAGTGGCTGCAAGCCGATGTCACCGATTTCGATCTGGACGAAGGCTGTGATCTGGCGGTCTGCCCTGTAAATTCCCTGGCCCATCTGGCCACCGAGACCACGATGAAATCGCACCTCAATGCGGTGTCGCGCAATCTGTATTCCGGCCGCAGTTACTGGATCCAGTTGGACCTCAAAAAACCTGAGCACGTCGGCGACGCAGAAGAATGGGAATTCGAGTATGAGGGCGCAACACTTCTCGCGGAGTGGGCTTGCACAGGCGCGCATGACGGAGTGGAGACACACATTTCCAGAATCATTTTTCCCGACGGCCGAGTGGTCGAAGAAAGCTATGACATGAAATTGTGGTCTCACGAACAGTTCACCAGGGTACTCGCTGCTACACCGTTTGAATTATCGGGCGCTTACAAGGGAAGCAACTTCACGCCAATGGCCGTCGATTCGTCACTCGATGGCGAGCAGGTTTTCTGGCAGCAGCTGGTGAAGCAAACCTGAGAACGTTCCAGGCGTACACCCAGGCGCTTACCTGTGGTAACCCTGCACGCGTTCGTAGGGGACTATTTTTATATCGCCGACGAAGAACTCCGCTGCAGACTCGCGAAACTCTGCCATATGGCTGGTTTTGCCATGGGTATCAATTGCTGCCTGATTTTCATAGATCTCAAAGAACAGAATTTCGTTGCGATCCTGCACACCGCGGTTGCAGATATATGCCAGCACGCCGGGTTCCTTCGCTTCGACCTGCTTGACCATCTTCTGCAAGCCTTCGATTGCGGCATCCGCATGCTCCGGATTGAGCGCCAGGGTTGCCGTGATCGTGATCATCTGCGACGCATCTGCGGCAGCCGCAACCTCTGGCCGCAGAAAGCCAATTCCACCGACGGCCATAGCACCCAGCGCTGCGGTCTTCAAAAAATCCCTGCGGCCGGCTGCAGCAGCTGGCCGGAGAATCGTAGAGTCTGACATTCTGCTAATCCTCGTTGTATTAGTTAGTTTTACCAGGTAGTTGTATTGGGTAACTGTATTGGCTCTCAGCGGATGCAGCACTCAAAGCCAGCAGGCTGCCAACAACCAACGACCGAGTTGCACTGTTCGCCTCTTTCCCCGAAGCAAGCTCGAAGAAGCACTCTAGCCACGAATCTCGAAACTGGCTACCAGACTTTTTTGCAATGAATCGGCATACTTGTCCATCGGACTATTCAGGGGAAGAGGCTTGGCAGATACCGCACTCGATTGGCGCAATGACCCGGCACCTGCATGGGAACGCCCATCAATAGGCGACCATCCCATCCCCGGGTATCGTTACACAGCACGCGAATTTTTCGAAAGAGAATTTGAACATGTCTGGGCCAAGACCTGGCTGCTGCTGGGACGCGAATCCGAACTGCCGCAACCCGGTGACTGGCAGATGGAAGAAGTGGGGCCCGAATCCATCCTCATGGTGCGCCAGGCGGATCATACGATCAAAGCGTTTTACAACGTCTGCCAGCACAGAGGCAATCGCCTCGTCTTCGAAGAGCAAGGCCACGTTCGACGCTTTGTCTGTAAGTATCACAGCTGGTCGTATCTACCCGACGGCAAGCTGGACTTCGCCCAGGACGCCGAAGATTTTCCCCAGGGCAATCCTTGCGACAACGTCCGTCTGAAGGAAGTGCAATGCGCGACGTTTGCCGGATTCGTCTGGGTGAACATGGACCCCGAAGCGGACTCTCTGCAGTCTTACCTGGGCCCCGTCTGGGACGACTGGAACATGTATCCCATCGGCGACATGCAACGCTATCTGGCGTACACCGTGAACGTGCCCTGCAACTGGAAAGTGATTCAGGACAACTTCAACGAGTCCTATCACCTGCGTACCGTCCATCCGGGATCGAACTTCACGATCGAAGAGGGTTATCGCGAAACTCAGTTCGACATGTGCGCGGAAGCTCACAGCCGCATGATCATGCACGCCGGCTACCCGGCGCATTCGCTGGAAGGCGAAAAGTTGACCGAACCGTTGATGGCACTGATGCAGGAATGGGGTCTGCGACCGGAAGATTTCCGCGGTCGCGAACGCGACATCCGACCGGCGCTGCAACAGCAGAAACGCAAGCTCGGTCCGGCACGTGGTTACACCCACTATGAAGAACTTCGCGACGAGCAGCTCACGGACTATTACCACTACACCATTTTCCCCAACTTCGCGGTCTCCATCACCGCCGACGGGTTTCACTTTCTGCGTTCCAGACCGCACCCAACCGATCCGGAGCAATGCATCTTCGACAACTGGTTTTACGCAACCGAGCCTGCCGGTGTCAGCAGTCCTGTTGTGACACCGGGAGGGATTAAGCAACGCGGTGAGCGCGTGCCTCATGAAATTCTTCAATACGGCGATAAGAGCGTGGGCCTGGGGATGGATCAGGATCTCTCGATCACAACCGGGCAACAGCTCGGCTTTCGCTCACGCGGCTACGAAGGTGTTTATCTGTCAGGCCAGGAAGCGCGGGTCCGACGCTATCACGAGGTGATCGATGAATATCTGCAGGGCGTCAGGCCCCACGGCCGATTGAACACGCGACGCTCTGCCGTCAAATCCATCCAGGATCCGAGTTGATGACTCAGCGTAGACGGCACTGCAGAGAAAGGCAGCCACAATGAGCGCATCGCAGGAGCTGACAGAACGCATCGATACGCTCGAGACGAGGTTCACCTTTCAGGAAGATACCATTCAAAAACTCAATGACGTGATCGTCGATCAGCAATCCCGTCTGGCACAGTTGGAAAAAACCGTTCGTTCCCTCCTCGAACGCGCTGCCGAGCAGGAAAACGCATCCGGCATCGACGACTCCGACGATGCGCCGCCACCCCACTACTGAGTCGGAGCCAGCACCATCAACGAGAGAATTTCGAGCATGATCTGTGCCGCCACCTGAACGGTGTTGGTTGACGGATCGTATTGCGGCGCGACTTCGACCACATCACCACCAACCACCTGCAATCCCGCAAGACCGCGCAGGATGGCCATGCATTCCCGTGGCGTGAGTCCGCCGATCTCGGGTGTTCCTGTACCGGGCGCAAACGCCGGATCGATGCCATCAACATCCAGGGTGACATAGAAAGGACCCGCACCGACGACCTCCCGGGCTTTTTCGATAACCGCCGGCACTCCCATTACATCGATGTCCTCCGCATGTATCACCGTCATGCCGGACTCGTAGGAAAATTCCCAGACAAACTCCGAACTACCGCGAATGCCAATCTGGATACAGCGCTCCGGATCCAGTACACCATCAAGCACCGCCAGTCGGAAGGGACCGCCATGATGGAACTTTGATCCATCCATCTCCCCCATCGTGTCGCAATGCGCATCGATATGCACCATACCCACAGGCTCATCCGCGCCAAGCGCCTTGAGGATCGGATAAGTGATGGAGTGGTCGCCACCTACCGCCAGCGCCCGTACATCGGCTGCTTTAACCTCTCGGAAGTAGCGTTCGATGTCTTCGATACTTTCTTCGAGTGAGTAGCGACTGCGGAACGGCACGTCGCCGACGTCGGCGATCTTGTGATTCTGGATCGGCAGCACTTTGAGTGCGTGGTTATACGGTCCCACTCGCTCGATTCCGCGGATGGCGCGTGGTCCGAACCGCGCGCCCGGGCGATTGGTCACTCCCAGATCCATCGGCACACCAACGAGCGCAATATCAAGATCATTGAGGTCGCTGCTCTGCGGCAGGTCGAGAAACGTCGGCACGCCACTGTAGGGGAGGGAGCGATTGCCGGGTTCCGGGAACAACGTCTTTGCCACCGCAGCGAGTATCGGATCCGACACGTCGTCCGCGCCCTGGCCCTGATATTTCTCGCGCAATCGTTGCAGCTTCTCTTTGTTCACCCTGATCTCTCCGGCCTCTCTCTAGATACTAATCTCATCTCGTCACAGAAACGAATACGGCCGGAATCCGAACATCTGGATAAAGAGGCTTCAGCAAAAATTTGTGCGTTTCCTGCAACCCTTTCACGCGCTGCCGCATCTATTAGTCAGGTAAGTAGAACCATGCAATTACAACGAAGCCATCCCTGGTATTCTGGAGTCAGAATGAAAAAGTTTCTATTCGTCCTCGCCGCTTTGACAATCAGCACATCCGTCGTGGCGCGCGACCGGCGCCTGGTCGCCTTTGTCGAACAGCAGGGCAGTCGCCGGAGTTGATGTCGAACAGCCCGCTTAGTCAGATCGTTAGCTGTAATACGATGGAGAAATTGTTCGCCGGCATGGCGACGACTTCCTGTAATCGAAAGCCATTGGCTGTCGCGACGTCGATGACCTTTTCCAGATCACGGATGCCCCAGGCCGGATGTTGCGCTTTGAGTGACGCATCGAACCTCTGGTTGCTTTCAGACGTATGCGCGCCATGGCGCTTGAACGGTCCGTAAATAAACAGCCAGCCGCCAGGACGCAACACGTTCGCCGCGCCCTGACACAACGCCGGTAGTACTTCCGGCAGCGAGATATGCAGCAGATTAGCCGTTATCACGGCATCCACCGGATCGCTGGGCCACTCGTCGAGAACATCGAGAAAAATTGGCTCCGCGACGTTCGTGAGAGCCGCCTGGTCACCAGCCACTTCTGCCGAGGCCGCCCCTGGACGGGTTGCCGCCGCAGTATCTTCTCCTGCAGGCTCCAACCCTGCAGGGACCAGATCCGGCGCTTGTGAATATCCACGAATCGAAGCAAACATTTCCGGGTCGGCCTCGGAAGGTTGCCAGCGCAGACCCGGAAAATGTGCCGCGAAGAAAGCCGCATGCTGGCCCGTACCGCTGGCTATCTCGAGCACCGAGCCTGTCGCGGGAAGTATCCGCTGCAGTTGTTGCAGAATTGGCAGACGATTGCGATCCGCTGCGGCGCTGTGAATCAGCGCCATGTCACCTCCATCGCGAAGAAGTGATCGAATACATCCCGGCCTGGGTGATTGACCTCATTGCGCTGTGGGCTGCGAATGTAAAAGTCGAGCTGTTGCGCCGCGGGGTTCACCGCGCCGGCCTCGCCGCTCGCCGGCGCGAGTCTGGCTTCGAGCGTCTCCCGGTCTCGCATGCCCTGGGTCACCATGAAATGGATCTCGTAATCTTCGTAGAGCGTCTCCCCATTCAGACTCGCGTGGCCGTAGCCCCAACCCGCAACGTACAGCAGGCTCTTCGGCCAGTTCATGTCGCCGCAGCCTGCATTGCCGTGTTCGAAAAGGTAGGCGGCTATGCCGCCATCCTGACACCCGGAGAATTCGTGAAATCTGTCCAGCTCCACAACGTAACGACCTTCGGGAAGTTCGAGCTCCGCCCGGAAAGTCCCGGTGTTCGAAATTTCATCGACGTCGAACACGATCTCGCCCGCCACCGCGTGCAGGTTAGCGGCATCATTGCCCATATGATCCCAGGGTGCCTTCTCACCAAGTCGTCCGGCCTGGTAGACGCGGCGACCCGTGATTTTGAATTGCCCATCGTAGAGGGCATGTTGCTCCGGCGTGTAAAGACTCATATCTGCACCGGGCTGAGATCTTGGGCCACGTTCTGCGTCGGCACCCCACAGCTGCGGCGCGCCGACAACCATACACAGCGCGCACAGTCCTGCCTGGACGCTCCCCCGGCCACGAATTCGTGGAAAAATCGCCTGCTTCATAAATCCTCCCTGGTTGTCTCGCTCAATCATCTGCCACACGCGGGTTTGTTGTCCAAGAGATTTCCGTTGCCACCTGCGATTGACGGTCGTCCTGCGTAGGATAAGCTTGGCCTCCACCCGCCAGTCAGGTTACCGAAACCCGGACTATGGAACCGATCTCACTTTCACGCATTCTGGCCCACTGGGCTGATCAGTCTCCGGACGCGGTTGCGATCAGCCACGAAGCCAACCGCGTTACCTGGGCACAGCTCGAGGCGGGCTCCAACCGGCTGGCGCGCGCCTATCAGGCGCTTGGTGTCGGCCAGGATGACTTTGTCACCATCGCCTTGCCGAACAGCATCGAATTCTTCGAGGCGACTTTTGCGACCTGGAAGCTCGGCGCCACACCGCAACCCGTATCCGCAAAGCTGCCAAAACTGGAGCTCGAAGCGATCGTAGAGATTGGCGAACCCAAGCTCGTCGTGGGGGTACCTGACGGCAGTCACCCGCAAACGCAGACACTGCCAACGAACTACCAGGCAGATGTACAATTGTCTACCGCGCCGCTTGCCGAACGAACCGCCGAATCGTTCAAGGCGATGACCAGCGGCGGCAGCACCGGTCGACCGAAACTGATTGTCTCCAAAGTGCCCGCGGCCTGGGACCCGGACGGTGACTTTCTGCAATTCAGCAATCAGGGCAACATCCTCATCCCCGGACCCCTCTACCACAACGGGCCTTTTTCCTGGGCCGTGATCGGGCTGTTCAAGGGTAATCATATTGCCGTCACCACCCGCTTTGATGCCGCAGAGACCCTGCGGCTGATCGAAGAACACCGCGTCGATACCGTGTATATGGTGCCAACCATGATGCAGCGCATCTGGAATTTGCCGGCCGACGTGCGTAATGCCTTTGACCTGTCCTGTCTGCGGGTACTGTGGCATCTCGCCGCACCTTGTCCGGCGTGGTTGAAAGAGGCATTTATCGACTGGCTCGGGGCGGAGGTCATCTGGGAACTTTACGGTGGTACCGAAGGCCAGGGTTCGACCACGATCCGCGGTGATGACTGGCTGGAGCATCGTGGGTCGGTTGGCAAACCCACCGCTTTGTGTGAAATGAAAATTGTTGGTGAAGATGGTGCAACGTTGCCGCCGGGCGAGATAGGCGAAGTTTTCATGCGGCCGAACAGTGGCCCGGGCACAACCTATCGCTACATTGGTGCGGTGCCGAAAACCATTGAAGGGGGCTGGGAAAGCATCGGCGACATCGGCCATATGGACGAGGCGGGTTACCTGTATCTTTCCGACCGGCTCACAGACATGATTTTGTCGGGCGGCGCCAACATTTACCCCGCAGAAGTCGAAGCCGCCATCGACTCCTGTCCGGGTGTGCGATCCTCAGTCGCCATCGGTCTGCCGCACGAAGATCTTGGCAACGCGGTTCACGCAATCGTCGATGCGCCTGGCGGTGATGTCACCGAAGCCGCTCTGCTGGCGCATCTGGGCGAGCGACTCGTTCGTTACAAAGTGCCACGCACCATCGAATTTACCGATAAACCACTGCGCGACGACGCAGGCAAGGTCCGGCGCAAGGCTCTGCGCGAAGAGAGGCTGTAATGCACAATGAGTAAAATCGCTATCACCATTCTGGCAGTACTCCTCGCTCTCGTGGCGGTCATCGTTGTACGCACGATGATGCATCAACCGGAGTCGCTGGCGGATGTCGCGCGCGTTGATGTCGTCGTAGATGAACGAACAATAGCCCGCCATCTCGCCGAAGCGGTGCGATTCAAAACAGTCTCCCATCAGAATCCGGCTGATTTCGAAAGCGACCAGTTCGAAGGTTTCATCGAGTGGCTGATCGACACCTACCCCGAAGTGAACGCTGCAATGGAACTGGTGCGCCTGGGTGGCTACACGCTGCTGTACCGCTGGCCGGGGTCTGACGCCTCTCTGCAGAGCATTCTGCTCACCGCTCACTACGATGTCGTGCCGGTAATCCCCGGCTCAGAAGAACTCTGGCAACAGCCACCCTTCGCGGGCGTAATTGTCGACGACGTTATTTGGGGTCGCGGTGCACTCGACGACAAAAGCGCGGTGATCGCCCAGCTCGAAGCAGCCACCGTATTGCTGCGTCAAGGCTATTCACCCAGACGCACGGTATTCTTCAGCTTCGGTCACGACGAAGAACTCGGTGGCACACAAGGTGCTGCGGAAGTCGTTCGTTACTTGAGTGACCAGGGAGTGCAACTCGCCTGGTCACTCGATGAAGGCTCATTTCTGTTTGATGGCATGCTACCCGGCGTCGAACCGTTAATGGCAGCAATCAACGTCGCAGAAAAAGGCAGCGTAACCTTGCAGATTGTTGCCAAATCGGCGGGTGGTCATTCCTCGATGCCGCCACAGCAGACGGCCATCGGCATACTCGCTGAGGCAATATTGAAGCTCGAAGCGGAGCCGGTACCCGGTGGGCTTTCCGGTTTGAGCGAACAGATGTTCGACACCGCGAGTCGTTACATGCCGTTCAGCGCCCGCATGCTTTTTGCCAACCGTTGGCTCTTCGGCGGCGTGATCGAAGATCAGCTATCCGCCATCACCTTCAGCAACGCGATGCTGCGAACGACCACGGCGCCGACAATGCTTGCCGGCAGCGTGAAGGTCAACGTTCTGCCAATCGAAGCAGTGGCAACCGTCAATTTCAGGGTCCACCCGCGCGATACCGTCGCAAGCGTGATTGATCATGTAAAGTCAGTGGTGGCAAACGACAGCGTCGAAGTTCGCGTTCCTGACGGTTCCGGACGCCCCGCTTCAGAGGTGTCGGACTGGAATTCGATCGGCTTCGAGGTGATCGAGCGTGCGGTCAGAGAGGTCTACGGAGAGGTCGTCGTCACGCCCGGACTCATGATTGCAGGATCCGACACCCGCCATTATGGCAAAGTGGCAGACAATGCTTTTCGTTTCAATCCCATGACCGTGAGCCAGGATGACCTCACCGGTTTCCATGGAACCAACGAAAAAATCAGCGTCGATAATCTCGCCCAGGGCACCCGCACTTATGTACGGATCATCGCGATCGGATCCGACAGCTGATTCGGTTCAGGTCATGGATGATGTCGGCTCAAGTTTCAGCTCGTTAAACAACAATTAAGACACCGTCTGGCAACGCAGACGTGCCATTCTAAGCAGTTCTGCTAGGATCTCGCTTTAGTTGCGCCGATCAGTGTAGGGGGGATTTCGCGATGTCGTTCAGAGAGGAAGTTCGGACGTGGCTCGAGGAGAACTGTCCGGTGAGCTGCCGGGGTCCGGGCGAAGTGCCCGGCGGTGGCAGCAAGGTCCCACTGTCCGCTGACGAACGCCTCTGGTTGGAACGTGCAGCCGAGAAGGGCTACACGGTACCCACCTGGCCCCAGGAGTACGGCGGCGCGGGGCTTTCGAGCGACCAGGAACTCACTTTGATCGAAGAAATGCAGGACATCGGTGCGCGTGCGCCCGTCATGGGTATGGGCATCATGATGATCGGCCCGACGCTGCTCGAGCACGGCACGGAAGATCAGAAAGCCCGCCACCTGCCCAAGATTGCCCGCGGCGAAGTCTGGTGGTGTCAGGGTTATTCGGAACCCGGCGCGGGTTCCGATCTCGCAAGCCTGCGTACTCGAGCGGAAGACGCAGGCGACCACTTCGTCATAAACGGTCAGAAGATCTGGACGACCGCGGCCAATAATGCCGACTGGATTTTCTGCCTCGTGCGCACCGATTTCGACGTACCCAAACATGAAGGCATCAGCTTCGTTCTGTTCTCGATGGATCAACCTGGCGTCACGGTAAAGCCGATCCAGTTGATCTCCGGCGCCTCACCGTTTTGCGAAACCTTTTTCGACGACGCTATCGCGAGCAAAGATGATCTCGTGGGTAAGTTGAACGCAGGTTGGAGCGTCGCGAAGCGATTGTTGCAACACGAGCGATCGGGAATGCGGGCGCTGGCAACCGGCGGCAACCGCGAAACAGGGCCGGAGCTCGATGTACTCGCGAAGGAATACTGCGGCGAAATCGACGGTAGAATTGCCGACCCGACCATGCGGTCGGAAATCGCCCGGCATTACATCAACGCTCGTGCCTTTCGCCTCACGCAACGGCGTACGGTCGAAGAGTCGGCCGGCTCGACGCCGGGACCGGCAACGTCGATCTTCAAACTCTACGGCGCCAACCTTGGCAAAGAACGCACGGAGTTGCAGGTCTCGATTCTCGGTACCCGCGGCGTGGGCTGGGAACGGGATAATTTCACTGCTGATGAATCCAGCGTTACCCGGGCATGGTTGAGCGGTAAGGCACGCTCGATTGCTGGTGGTTCCAACGAGGTGCAGAAAAACATCATCGCGAAAAGAGTGCTCGGGCTGCCCGACTAGACACCGGCCGTGGCAGGAACCATCTGCCGCTAACGTTTTGCCAGCAGAGAACTGCACCAGAAGGACACCGGAGCAAACACGAGCAGTGCAGCATACAACGGCACGATCGCGAGCACGTCATGCACGGGCCAGCTCCATCGGTAAGCCAGAAACCACTTTGCCCTGATGAGATACGTGTCATAGCCAAACTGCAATACAGATGGGCTGTGCCAGCTATCGGTCTGCAACCACTCCACAAATCCAACCACCAGCAGCAGAACCGCCACGGCACCAGCGACCAGCGATGCGACAAAAAGCAGATAGGCGATGAATCGATCCATAAGACCGGAGCGTCAATTGAATCGGCTAAGAATCCTCCGTGTATTCGACAGATACCGTGGAACCCGTCACAGATTTGGATTACCAGCCAGTTGCATTCCGGAAACTTTCTCATCATCTACGGCGGCGGCCGACCGCTCTGGCCTCCCCTTGTGTCGTCGGGTAGCGAACGAAAACGACAAAAGGTCCAGCACCCGTGAGTGACCGCAGTCGGCCGTTCAGCAAGCGGACATACGAGTCAAATCTGCGGGCTTGTTGGAGGCAACGCCAAACACCATGTAGGCGCTCGCTCAACAATCGCGATCCACCGTAGCACGTGGCGAAAGATCGACCGTCATCCAGCGATGCCACAGCGACTCGAACTCCTGCTCAGAGATCCCGAGTGATTCCTGTATATCGCCATTGCGTTTGATCAGATGGCGGAGCGATTCAAAGCCCCACGTCTCGGCGACAAACTGAATCAAATACGACCCCACTCGATAGATATTCAGAGGGTGATCGTTCAGTTCCTGCAAC